>Ga0209936_1000024_pt1 | contig 106028 bp, 102 predicted proteins | sample SalPonR1_A_D1_MG_FD_185694 | JGI IMG/M metagenome (GOLD analysis project Ga0209936, IMG submission 185694) | Salt pond soil microbial communities from South San Francisco under conditions of wetland restoration - Salt Pond MetaG R1_A_D1_MG... ...
ATATGAGCCCGAAAAGTTACCCGCTAAAAAAAACACAGTCAACGGCCAAGCTTTCAATAGAGGTAGGACTTGAACTTACGTCCGCCAGCCGGCGGATATGAGCCCGAAAAGTTACCCGCTAAAAAAAACACAGTCAACGGCCAAGCTTTCAATAGAGGTAGGACTTGAACTTACGTCCGCCAGCCGGCGGATATGAGCCCGAAAAGCATGGGATATGGCGTGTTTTTCAATTAGAAATAGAGAGGAAGGATATCGTCTTTTATAAAGCGTCGGCCTGAAGCGGATTTGAGTTGTTTTTCCCTCATCATAGCTTCCTTTTTAGAATGAAAAACCTCAACATAGACGACAAACCAAGGCCTAAATTTTCTGGTCCATCCTTTTTTGGATAGTTCGTTGTGAGAGTAAAATCGTTGGATCAGATTGGAAGTGTATCCAATGTAGATTTTGTCGTAATTCCGAGAGTAAAGAACGTATACAGTAAACATAATCTTAGAAATATAAAAAGGCTCAACATTTTGCCAGACTTTCGATAGACGTAGGACTTGAACTTACGTCCGCCAGCCGGCGGATATGAGCCCGAAAAGTTACCCGCTAAAAAAAACACAGTCAACGGCCAAGCTTTCAATAGAGGTAGGACTTGAACTTACGTCCGCCAGCCGGCGGATATGAGCCCGAAAAGTTACCCGCTAAAAAAAACACAGTCAACGGCCAAGCTTTCAATAGAGGTAGGACTTGAACTTACGTCCGCCAGCCGGCGGATATGAGCCCGAAAAGCATGGGATATGGCGTGTTTTTCAATTAGAAATAGAGAGGAAGGATATCGTCTTTTATAAAGCGTCGGCCTGAAGCGGATTTGAGTTGTTTTTCCCTCATCATAGCTTCCTTTTTAGAATGAAAAACCTCAACATAGACGACAAACCAAGGCCTAAATTTTCTGGTCCATCCTTTTTTGGATAGTTCGTTGTGAGAGTAAAATCGTTGGATCAGATTGGAAGTGTATCCAATGTAGATTTTGTCGTAATTCCGAGAGTAAAGAACGTATACAGTAAACATAATCTTAGAAATATAAAAAGGCTCAACATTTTGCCAGACTTTCGATAGACGTAGGACTTGAACTTACGTCCGCCAGCCGGCGGATATGAGCCCGAAAAGTTACCCGCTAAAAAAAACACAGTCAACGGCCAAGCTTTCAATAGAGGTAGGACTTGAACTTACGTCCGCCAGCCGGCGGATATGAGCCCGAAAAGTTACCCGCTAAAAAAAACACAGTCAACGGCCAAGCTTTCAATAGAGGTAGGACTTGAACTTACGTCCGCCAGCCGGCGGATATGAGCCCGAAAAGTTACCCGCTAAAAAAAACACAGTCAACGGCCAAGCTTTCAATAGAGGTAGGACTTGAACTTACGTCCGCCAGCCGGCGGATATGAGCCCGAAAAGTTACCCGCTAAAAAAAGGCTCGGCGTATACGCCGAGCCTAACCTAGTAGCGGGGGTAGGACTTGAACCTACGACCTTCGGGTTATGAGCCCGACGAGCTACCAACTGCTCCACCCCGCGATATAATTTTTCCCGTCGTTCAACGGGTGTGCAAATATAAAATAAAGAAAGTACTTTTGCAAACCTACATAAGTTTTTTCTGCGAGTAGCTAATATATTTTTCAATTGCAAATCTCAACTGCTGATCTCCAAATTCTTCCACCAAATCTAAGGCTAAATCCATGCCTGCTGTTACTCCTGCAGAGGTAGCTATTTTTCCTGCGTTGACGTACCTTAAGTCAGATCTATAATGAGCGTTTTTGGTCAGGCTGAGTATTTCCTCAGCTACGCTGTAGTGGGTACAAAAATCTGATTCGTCGAGTTCTGAGAGATGAGCGAGGACTCGAGCACCAGAGCAAATAGATGCTACTTTTTCGCTCTTTCGCACCCGGAGTTTCAACAATTTCATTAGATCCTTTTGCATCACTACTTCTCTACTCCCCTCTCCACCAGGAATGATTGAGATATTAGCGTTCATACTATAGTGCCAAGAGGCATCTACTTCTATACCAACGCCATTTGTTGTCTGAATGGATTGACCACTTGGGGAAAGTACTTTTAGATTGAAGAGTGGAGAAATACGCAGTTCATTCGCAACAGAAAATATTTCATAGGGTCCTGCGAAGTCCAACAATTCCATATCCTTATAAATGAAAAAAAAGACTGTTTTCATGCTGCAAAGATATAGCAAACTCTGGGTAAGTAGGAATTGCCAGAATGTTAGATCTTTTTGAAACTTTATTTGGACCTAGGCAGCGATATTCACCTTCTGGGCACTCTATAAAATAAAAAGCTATGGAATCGTTTGCCCGAACATCTAAAGTGTGGAATAATTACAAACAATGGAAAATCATCGTTTCTGTTATGATTTTTCTATGCTCGTTGAGCACAAGTTGGCAAACTATTAGTGAATTTCATTCAGGCATCATTACTGCAAACTCTCCGATCCAATGTGAAATCGGAGAGCTCTCCTTCGAGAATATTGAGTGCTCCTCAGATTCTACTTATTTCGTTACTCTCAATTTCGACTTCGGCCAAACTAGTGACAGCTTCTTCCTCGAAACCAGAAACTTAGAACTCGGAACCTTTGCCTATGACGATCTCCCCCTCCGCATTGAAGTGCCTATCTCCGGATCCGCAGATGAACTCCTGCGTGTCATCGATAGCCAAAACAACGATTGTATGCGGGCCGGTGAGTTTGAGGTGGATTGTAATTCGAATGAATGTGAAATCGGAGAGCTCTCCTTCGAGAATATTGAGTGCTCCTCAGATTCTACTTATTTCGTTACTCTCAATTTCGACTTCGGCCAAACTAGTGACAGCTTCTTCCTCGAAACCAGAAACTTAGAACTTGGAACCTTTGCCTATGACGATCTCCCCCTCCGCATTGAGGTGCCTATCTCCGGATCCGCAGATGAACTCCTGCGTGTCATCGATAGCCAGGACAACGATTGTATGCGGGCCGGTGAGTTTGAGGTGGATTGCCAAACTAGCAGTTTTATTTCACCACCCTCAATAGCTGTTAAATTGTATCCCAATCCGACCTCGCATTTTGTAGTTATCCAACTGGAAGATCAATTAAAAAGACAATACCAAATTAGAAATTTAAGTGGTCAACTACTGCAGGAAAAACCTTTCGTTTCAGGTGAAGAAATTCGACTACCTGATTTAGCCCCGGGATATTATATTGTTCGCATTGAGATAGATGGCCGGGAATGGATTCAAAAGCCATTAGTGGTTCAATAGCTGGAGTAACCTTTTAAGAACTCAATGGCTCTTCACTTGAACTTGAACGTAAGAAACACATCAAACGTAATGTATCGCTAAGGGATAGCAGCGGCAGGCAGGGCCCCGTGCGGTGAGCAGCCGTAGAGCGAGGAAGTGACAGCAGAAACTCACCGCAGCCATACGGATGCCTCCGCAAGGGGTCCTGACTACGAGCGTATAGCCCGACCCGACCGCAGGAGGGTTAGCGCTAAAAAGAAAAGCTAATTATAAAATATATGTTGGACTAAAACCCAGATTTCCTAATCCAGAAATTCTTGCAAAAGATTGCGAAAGGCGGGCGTTTGGTACATGCGGGAACCATCATGAGTGATTCCGGTAGCTACCACTTTCCGATGGTTGTGCTGATTGGGAAATGCTTTATTTAAATATGAAATCATGTTTTCTCCGCGTTGATATCGAGAGGAACCCAATAGTGTGGCGCGGCACTCTGAAGTATTAAGAGATCCATCATTGCCGCTACCATTGCCTAATAAATAAGTGAGATCTCTATCTAAAAACTGCTGATTCACTTTTTGTTGCGAAGTGGAAGATAAGTAAGGGGGGATCGTCCGAAATCCCAGTGGCCAAATATCGTAGCCGGAGCAGGAACTGGGTGTATATAATTCGCCACTTGATTCATTAATTCGCCGTCCATCCGGATAGTAAAAATATTGACTTTCACCGACAACAAAATGGAATTTTAAGTCCGGATACTCCTCCTCTACTGGTGTAGATGCTGCATAGGTATGCACAAATAGTCCCCCGGAAGATTGACCGACAATTATAATGTCTTCCAAAACCGGAAATCGATCTGTTTGGGACAGCTGAGCTATTAAACGATCTATGACAGAAAAGGAGCTTATATTGGTTTCATCACTTGAACGCTGGCCTTCTCGCCAGCTCTTCCCGGACCAGAATATATCTGAACGTCCAGAGCGAGGCTCCTCCCGGAAAAAGGGAGCTATCAGTGCCACTTTTTTTTCAAGACCTTCGGACTGTAAAGTTGACATTAGGTATTGAAAGTAATCATCGGCATTGCGATTGAGTCCGTGCACCATAATTAAAGCAGAAGTGATCTCCTCCCAGGCAGCCTCCGGTTCGTAAATAGGAAAACTGCCATAAAAAGAAAATGCAGATTCTTCGCCTTCATTTACCATCTGAATTTCACGCAAACAGTCTGAGGTGGCTTCAGTGCAGGGTGGCATAGATCGAATCAACCCCAAAGATCGAGTTTGAAAAGAAATTTCATAAGGGGCTGTCAGGGCCTCTCCACTTTGCCCAATAGGTGCCGTAGAAATCGACATGGAATAATTCGTGCTATCCATCAGGTCTCCCTCGATTTGCACACGAGTTGACTGCTGGGTATAGGTAAAAGTGAGAACGACGTCGGGCTGAAGATTCCAGGCTCTTTCGAAGGCGCCCGGATCTATAGACCGAGAAAAAACAAATTCAAAAGAAGCATCCAATGGCACCTCAGTGGCGCCATTGGATAACTCCCCACTATTCAAGGTTACCGATAAAATTTCTACCGCTGCCGGCGTATTCTCTTTTTCCTCACAACCGAAAATGGTTAAAAGAAATAAAGTAAATAGAAAGCTAAACCGGAAGATATTCCATCGCATAAAAGGTGATTTATTGACAGAACAAATAAGGGCAGGCAGAAGTTTGCGTGGTGCTGGAACCGGCTGCACAATCTAAACCTCCATATACGAAGGTTCCACCTACTTTATAGCCCCAAGAACCTGAATATTCCCAAAACTCTCCGGTTCCATCGACATTTGCATCTCCGTAGGTTTCGATGACATCCGCCCCCTCAAAAAGTTCGACGCCGTCATCTCCATTTTGGTTCATAGCATCACTTTGAACAACCAGGTCAAACTGATCGTAGCAAGACCCAAAATACTCTGCTATAGTCCCGGGTTCGCGGGCGACCAATACATGATCACCGGCCTGGAGGGACTGCGCTGAAAACGTCACTTCGATACCATCGGTCCCGCCGCCGTTATTCGTCACGCCTATACCATAGATACTGAGGTCTGCGATGTCGCGATTCGCTCTGATGTGTACCGCTTTTCCACCATTGGTACCAGAGCCGTCCCAAAGAAGTGCTAGGGCGCCTTGAATTTGGACAGGCTGACAAAACGGATATACGCATGCAGAGGTTAAGGTGGTCGTAGAATTTGCCGTGCAGTCGAGTTGACCGTATTCCCAAACTCCTTTCAATTTATAGGCCCAGGTTCCAACAAATTCCCACTCTTCACCCGTTCCATCCAACTCCACATCTCCATAGGATTCAATGACTGTATTATCTTTAAACAATTCAACCGGGTCGTCCCCATTGAAATTAACGCCACCGGAGGGTATGACTTGTGCGAAATCATTGAAACAGTCGCCAAAATAAGTCGACAAGCCCATTTCATCAATATCGCGCACCAGTAATATATGGTCTCCAGCGGATGCACTTGTGGCCGGGAAATCAATTTCTCTACCGTCACTACCGCCACCATTATTGGCGATACCAACACCATAAACGCTTAGATCTGCAATGTCTTCGAGAACAAGCATGTGAATGGCTCGCCCATTGGTGCTTGTGCCGCCGATCTTAAGTGACATAATTCCTTTCAATTCAATCTCAGGAGGTGTATCACCTAAAGTGAGATCAAGAGACTGAGGCATGGCTTCAACAGCATTATTGAGGTCTGCTAAGGTTATGTTTATAGTTTCCTCACCTTCGACCTCAGCATCTCCAATTCCCGATAATCGAATGACCGCTTGCGTTTCACCAGCGGGAATTACAAATTGATCACTACTTAATGCATAATCTACTCCGGCTCCATCTGCTGATCCTGACGCTACAATGGTAGCTGAGGCATCCTGAAGAATAGGAGCATCAATCGAAAGCGTAAGCGTTATCGTATCCCCTTCAAAAAAGGAAAGGGCCGAACTACTTAGACTTACCGGAGGTGCATTGAAAGCTGCCGTGGTGAAGGAAAAAGAGATGTCTTGTGTGCTCGATTGATCACCCTGACCATAAGTCCCTTGAGGTAAAGAGATGGTATAGCCTGTTTCATAGTCCAGGGGATCATCAAAACTCATCGTTACCAGGGAATTGGTTTCATCATATTCCAGAGAGAAATCCACATCTGGATTGATAGTGAGTGCACTTTCAAATGCTGTCTGATCAACAGGATGAGAAAACACCCATTCCAAATCAGCGATGACAGATACGCCCGTTACACCGTCAATTAAGACATCATCACCAGATTTTACCTGAAGAAGACGAAAGTCATTAGTGATAGGGATTTCATCATCCATTGAGTCGCACCCCCAGGAAAAAATTAAAAGGGAAGCCGCGACAAAAAGAGTCATTTTTTTTAAAAGAATATTATGTTTCATTTGATTTGATTTTTGGTGATAGAACGATTACTGCTTTGCTTTGGGCAGTGCGTATTCGTCCACTAATTGTTGTAAAAATCGCGCGTCAGATTCATGCGTAAATATAAGATACAGTTTTTCATCATTTCGATCGAGGGTCGTTATCCGTTCCGGCAATCCGGCACTTGGTTTTCCCGTAAAAAAGCGGGTAAAGGCCAGGCCTAGCATATAGGTTCCGATTTCAGAGGGATGCTTATCATCAAAAAACAGATTGAGATCTGGACGCAACATCCGTGCGCTTGCAAAAAGCAATCCAGCAGGAAAACAAATCGCATCTGTTTCAGCGGCTAACTTTCGGTAGGCCCGACTAACTTCATCCTGCATCATAGGATTGGATTTATAGGCCCAGGTCATCATGAAAACCGGCGTGGCTCCCTGGTCATGCACCAGGCGAGCAAACTTTTTACCGTACTCCATGAATGCCGCAGAATCTCTTATGGAAGACATACTGTGGTTATTAAAAACCACAAAGTCCCAATCCGCTGAGGGAATCAATTCTCGGGTTCGCGTTCCCCGTTCCTGCTTCCAATGCTGCTCTAAATTTGAGCCGCCAACAGTCGATTGTCTTGCCATTACAGCAAATCCTTTCTCCTGAGCCATCGAAGAAACCACCTGAGGTAGATTGTAGAAATAGGTAAAGCTATTGCCTACAAATAGAACCTTGACCGTATCAGAGGATGCGCCGAGGCACAGCTGCCCAAAAAAGACGAGCAGTGCAACATATATACTAGATCGAATTAAGCCTGTTTGCATGATTTTTTACTGGTTTACAGCTGTTGGCTCAAAAAAGTCAGGAATAGGATTCGGCACATTATTGTTACGATCTATTTCCGTTGTTGGATACAGAAAACGTTGTGGCAACTCACTACCCACATTAGGTGTAATAGGCACTCTTACATTCTCTTCATTCTCCGTACGTCGCGTGTCATTAAAGGACTCAATTTGTCCAAAAAAGGTCACGTATCGCTCCTCCAGTATTTCACGCAATAAAGCATCATCAGCAGATATTCCATCAGCATTTTCCATGCCGCCAGCTTGGAAGTCGGCGGTTTCATAATCTAAATACTGAACATCAGAAGCATCGACATTTGTAAGGTATCCGCCACCGTTTAAGTATTGACGATAGGCATTCAATCTGTTCAAGCCTTCGTCAAAACCAGCAGCTCTGAAGCCAGCTTCGGCTAAAGTCAGCATATTTTCCTCGTAGGTCACAATCTGCGAAGGTGCATCAGCCATCGCCCATCCATCTACCACATTCGGCTGTACCCCGAGATCTGTAGTGCGAAACAGATAGCCATATCGGCCCGCTTCATTGGTTTTGCTATTCCCGCGATAGCGATCAAAATTTGGATTACTTTGCGCATCTGGATTAAGCATACTTGAGAAAAAGTCCGATACAATCAAATCCGACTGTCGGGACTGAATCGCAAAAAACTGATAATTTAGGTTTGAATTATCTATTGCTGTTCCATGCACACCCACCAGACTACTTTCCGGGGAACTAATCCCCATCTGTGCCTCTTGGTAGGCATTCATGTATTCACCCGTCTGTAAATAGTAGCGAGCTTTTAAGGTGTGTGCCACCTCAACCCAACTTGTCGGATCTCCATCAAAATGAATTTCCGAGTTAGCTTGAGGGCGACCCGAACCAGACTCCAGGTTGACAATCGCATCACTTAAGAGCGTTTGCAATTGAGCAAATACATCCAATTGTGCTTCGAAGGTCGGATTATTAATCTCGGGCTTTCCGGCATCTGTAAAGGGTATATCGCCCCAAAGGCTAGTTGCAGTACCTAAAGACAGGGCGCGCAAAACTTGGGTAATACCTAAGGTTACACCCTCAACGCCTTCTTCTCGTGCTGCGGCTTCCGTTTCCAGGGCGTTTATTACGACCTGGACATAAACGGCATTCCAATGCCCGTCAAAATCACTTGTGGTAACGGCATATTGAGAAAACCCTTCATGCTGTCTATCAACACCAATATATTGCCCGGAAAAAATACCCGATTTACGAGCGACCTCTCCGGTATGAAGATTCATGTTACCTACCTCCGTTCCCGTCAATATGTATTGATAGGAAGACGAAGTGGGACTATTGGGATTTTCATTCAGGTCATCAACCAAATTGCTACATGAGGTCAGGACCAAAAGTGTACTGAGAAATATTAATATATGTTTCATATGTTGTTTTATTTAAAAGGTTGCTGAAAGTGAAAAGACGTAAGACTTCGTAGCGGGATTGTTAAAGTAATCAATTCCTCGTGCCTTACTAATTCCTTCTAAATTCGTGTCGGGATCATTGCCTTCAAACGGCGTCCAAATAATCAGGTTCCTACCGGTGAAAGAAAATTGAAGCGCACTTAAGCCGAGATTTCTCTCCAACCAAGGCGACCGCGCTGTATAGCTCAGGATAATTTCTCGAATTCTAGTCCAAGAACCATCTTCAATATAAAGCTCATCATTACCGCCACCGAAGAATCCACCGTCTCCGTTATACCAGCTTTCTGTCAAGGCAACCGGACCATTTCCAAAGTCGTGAATACGACCTCTGAAGGTGTTCCCGGCTAATATGACGTTTCCGTCATAATCCAGCAAATTTTGTGTGGCTGTGGTCTCAACATCCGTTCCACCCCAGGTACCGAGATCAGTCATGACAGACTTGGTCCCTGCGAAGATATCTGCGCCCTGAAAAGTTTCCAATAAAACGGAAAGGGAGAAGTTCTTGTATCGAACCGTACTAAATGCAGATCCCTGCCAATCCGGATTCGGATCACCCAGAACGCCTTCCACTTGATCTTGCACAGGAAATCCGTTTTCATCAAAAACAACATTCCCGTCATCATCCCTTAGACTTCGAGATCCCCAAAGAACACCAATAGGCTGTCCTTCAAGCGCTCTGCTATTTACAGCAGAAAGTCCACCGAGGTTGATGGTAAGACCTTGCTCCAACCGATTTACATTATTCCGGATAGAGGTAAATATAAAGTTCATGTTCCAGGACCAATCCTCCGAATTGATAATCTTAAACCCTAAATCTAACTCCACTCCCTGATTTTCCAACTCAGCTCCATTCGTATAGATCCGGGCTAAGCCTCTAGAGTTGGCAATAGGAAAGTCTAACAACACATCTGTAGTCGTATTGGTGAAATAGGTTCCACTAAACGACACTCGATCTTTAAAAAATCTAAGATCTGTACCCACTTCTGTTTCTCGTTTTCGCTCTGGTCGCAATGTTTGACTTCCACGTTGAGAGCTGGGAACGAAAGATCCGTTGCCATATAAAGAGCTTGCCAAGCTTCCTCCCAAAGGATCAGAAAATTCACGAGCTACGAAAAAATTAGATGTATTGTATCGCGCTGGCTGCACTCCAACTTCTCCATAGGATAGTCGTAATTTACCAAAGCTGAAAAAATCGCTTTTCCAATCTCCCAATTCAGTAAATTGCCATGCAATCGAGGTCGAAGGAAAATAAAAGGTATTATCTCCCATATTGCCAAAGGTCGAGGCCGATTCTGCGCGAAGCGTTCCGTTGATGTAAAGCATATTATACAGCTCTAAATTGGCTGAACTATAAACACCAACTGTTCGTTCCTGACCAAAAGTACTATTGACCACTCTGTTTTCAGGTAATGCATTATCAATATCACGAAGTCCACTCGCTACATCGGCAAACTGAATAAAGTTCGTAATACTACTTCCATCGGTCAAAAGTTGACGATTATTATAGTTGAATCCAAGAAGCATGGAACCCGAGACGTTTTTACTAAATTTAGTAGCCGCCTTCGCAATGTAATCCATATTGAAAATCGTATTTCTCGCCAGCTCTTTATCGAAGCGACCCGTTCTAAAAGCACCTGCTGCCGAACCGGGAGTGAAAAACTGTTGATTCCATTCTGAGAACTGATCTAGCCCTACTCGACCAATTAGATCTAACCATGAGGTTGGAGAAACAGTCAATTCCGCATTAGTAATAAAGCGATCTACATCCACCATATTTTCTTGCTCATTGATGGTCCATAGCGGATTATTGTAAATGGCTGAGGATCGAGAGCCCAAATATCTGCGATACGACCGCTGTCGATTTGAAATGGGAGCAGCCTCGGGGCCTGCAAAGTAGTCTCCTCTATATCCGGATTGATCAAAATCAGCAGGTGTCCGCAATAAACCCAAATGAAGTCCAGAAGAGCTCGCTCCCCGGCGAATTCGATTATTGGATGTCTTTGCATATGTTGAGCGAATATTCAATTTGACTTTATCGCTCAGTCGAAAGCCGGCATTTACTCTAAAAGTAGTTCGCCGATAATCCGAATTATTGCGAATGATACCCTGTTGGTTCATGTCACTCAAACTCGCGAAAATCGTACTGTACTCATTTCCACCACTTACACTAATATTGTTTTCCCAGAAATGACCATTTTGAAAAATTTGATCAAAATTCTGCTCATTGTAGAGTGTCTGCGAGTTTTTCTCAGTGATGGGGTAATAAATATCGCCCGCCTGATCTACAAAAAACTCACCAGAGGTATTCAACTCATCGGGACCCCCTGAACGATCACTGATTCTATCTCCCCAAGAATCTCTTGCAGTCGGACTATATACACCGCCATCGCCTTGTCCAAATCGAGTTTGTTGAGGATATCGTCGGCTAATCTGATCAATGGAAAAGGTGCTTTTATAATTTACCGTTAGATCCTGATTATATTTTCCAGATTTCGTTTTTATTACAATTACACCACCTAAAGCACGCGTTCCCCATAAAGCTGCCGCTGATGCACCTTTAAGTACGTTAATGCTTTCAATATCATTGGGGTTAATGTCATTGAGTCGAGACTGGGCAGCTATGGAGGACTGTTCCCCGCGCGACGCATTACTAATAGGTACACCGTCCACAACGATCAAAGGCTGTGCATCGCGATCAATGGTAGATATACCTCGAATTTGAATATATGCACCGCCACCTGGATCACCAGAATTTCGACTGATGCGAACCCCGGAAGCCTTTCCGGATAATGAATTAATGACAGTAGGCTCCGCAGATTCTGTTATGGTTTTTGCTCCAATCTGTGAATTGGCATAACCCAACTCATCTTTATTTTCTTCAAAACCCAGAGCAGTAACCACCACCTCGTCTAATACCTCGGCATCTTCGTCGAGTATGACATCAATTTCAGTCTGTCCGGCCACCGGTATAGTTTTGGTTTTTAAACCAATGTAGGAAAAGGATAAAACTGCATTTTCGTCAGTAACTACAATCTCGTATATTCCATCAATATCTGTAATAGTCCCACGGTCAGTACCCAATTCCTTTACGGTTGCTCCGATAACGGGTAATCCGCCGTCATCGGTCACAGTTCCCTTTACCGTTTGCTGAGCAAACAGCCCCGTGGAAAAGAACAGGAGGAGTATGACCCCAAATAGTATTCGTTGTTTCATAGTTCGAGCATTTTGTTTAAGAATGAAATCAATCAATTTGATTTAAGTTCTGCCGGAAAAGCATACGGATCAAAGTCCCACAATACCGGCAAGAGAAAATATACCATCAAAAATATGATGGCGATAGATATTAGATTTAGCCAAATTCCTTTTTTTACCATATCGACAATCCGCAAATACCCAGACCCAAAAATAACTGCATTGGGTGGCGTGGCAACCGGAAGCATAAAAGCGCAAGAAGCCGCGAGGGTCGCGGCCACCATCAATACAATGGGATGTATATCGATAACCACCGCCAAAGAAGCTAAAATAGGCAGTAGCATGGCGGTTGTTGCCAAATTCGATGTAATCTCTGTCAGAAAATTAACAGATAAGATCAAAATCAGTAACAGCACGACCAGGGATGCGCCCTCCAGGAGAGACATCTGATTTCCCAACCAGCTAGCCAGACCACTTTCTGTAAATCCTTTGGCCAGGGCCAGACCACCACCGAAAAGAATTAAAACGCCCCAAGGCAACTTAACTGCTTCTTTCCATTGAATGATCTTCCGGTTTTTACCGGCACCTGCAGGCAGAATAAATAAAATGAGCGCGGCCGCAATAGCAATCATGGTGTCGTCCAGAGCCGGAATAAATGGATTAAGCACTGATGAACGAAAAATCCAGGCCATGGCTGTAACAGTAAATACGACTAACACCAATTTTTCTTCAAAACTAATTTTACCAAGTTTCGATAATTGCTCAGAAATCTCTTCCCGACCGCCGGGAAAATGGCGATCACCCAGATCAAAAGCATAGCGAGTCAAATAAAACCAACAAATTGCAAGCAAACATAATGAGACGGGCAAACCAATCATTAACCAACTCGCAAAACTGATTTCTATCCCATAAATATCTTGAACTATACCTGCAAGCACCAGGTTGGGTGGCGTTCCAATTAAGGTGCCTATACCTCCAATTGAAGCACTGTAGGCAATAGACAACATTAAAGCTTTGCCAAATACCTCGCTGTTTGGCTTGTCCGGTGATTTCGAATCCTCAAGTTGCTTCACAATAGCAATGCCAATGGGCAGCATCATAACGGATGTAGCGGTATTCGATATCCACATAGATAGAAAGGCCGTCGCTACCATGAATCCCAACAAAATAAATTTGAGGTTAGAGCCAATCCAGCGAATTATATTCAGCGCGATACGCCGATGCAAATTCCATCGTTCTATTGCAATGGCTAAGACAAATCCGCCGATATATAAAAATATGTAGGGGTGACCATAAGCTGAGGTTGTAGATTTAATATCTAACACACCTAGTAGAGGAAATAAAAGAACAGGTAATAATGCAGTCGCAGCGATAGGTATAACTTCCAGGGTCCACCATATGGCAATCCAGGCTGTGGATGCCAATACGTATTTCCCTTCAGTACTGAGATCATCGGGATGAAACAATAAAACAATCAGCGCGAAAGCCAATGGCCCGAGAAATAATCCCGAACGCTTTGTGGTCTTTTCACTGCTCATTTTCTTAAAGGTCTTCACTCAACCATCATTTTCGACATTTTTTGATTTACAGTTGCTGGAAGATTTCCAGTATATATATACCTAAGGTAAAATTATTGTTAACTTTAGGTATCAAACAGACTATTTCATGAGATTAACCGCCTGTTCAACACCATCAAAGATATACGGAAAATTGGCAGTGCCAAATATTTTAATTTGGCTTAGCGCATTTTTTACATAATTTTACACCCTTTTACACGATTTCACACCAAATGGAGCGAGACTCAAAAGACGAATTTATCAAAGCCCTTGAGGCTCATTACGGGCACTGGGAAGACAACACCTCAAGGTTTGGGAATGCCTCCTTTGGCCGGATAGCGAAAGAATTGTGTATCAGCCCCAGTCAGTTTAGTAAACTCATCTATGGCAATGCAACAGCAGGTATGTATTCGCGTACCATTCGAAATATAGATCGCCTGGCAACAACAAAAGAGCTCCAATCGAAACGTGATCAACATCGGGAAAAACTATTGGCATTGCAGGGCACAATGTCTGGTAGTAGCTCAAAATTAAAACGGTACCTGGCTGCCATTATCGCGCTTTTGATCCTAAGTGTAACTCTGGCCATTTTGCTTTTCTCTAGTCAGCCACAAGAGACCAATCCATGGGCCGATAAATCCCTTCATCCGCTCACTCCATTTTTTGATCGCCAATTTAATGCCGATTTTCACTCGCCCTATTTGCCCGCCTCACGCGTTCAGGACTATTGCCCCTGCAGTGCCTTTGAGGGTAAATGGTCCTTAGATGAGCCCTATAAACTCCCTTTACCGGCAAACCGAAAGCCTGGCATTTACTATCTCGCCCGGGATGCGGAAGTCCGTATGAAGTGCTTTAAAAGTGATACCTCCACCCTCGGACGAGGCCGCGTCCTTATTGCATTCGAATACCTCACCAATGAAATATGGGTAGATACTCGCCAAGAGCCCCTCTCCCCCACCTATTTCAATAAAGAAACAAAATCATTCACGCCCGAATTTGAGGAATTGGAATTTGAGAATAACGAACATTTTCGGCGCGTCGCCACTATTCACTCCTTTTTTATCGACCGCTTTCTTATCTATCCCGACTCTATCGTCAGAAAGGGTGAGCCCGTCGGACGCTATGCAACAGACGTCAATGAGGACCTGATTAAAGCGTACGAAATAAATCTGAAACACGTATTAGATAATGTGTTGGGCGATTTGACGCAAACCAATTGCGAAAGCACCAGAAATCCATTCTGCGACCCCAACGACCTGACCCCCGGCGAAAGTGTGATTTCCTTTGATTGTCTCTACACCATCTCGAACGAGAACCTCGGTATCGGCGGCGGATATCCCTACCGAAAAGGATATAGACTGGAAGAACAAAATTATTCAGATAACCTGACCTGCAATTGCTCCAATGCCTATACCCAATAAAGTGAATTGTAGCTTCTAGGCTTAAGGAATTTTTAATTTTTTGGGCGTACCCCGCGGTTACGCGGGGCGCTACGCTTCAGGCTATCGGTACCCAACCAGTTGGGTACTGGCTCGCAAGCTCGCCACCTTTCACATCGCTTACGCGGCCTGCGCGCACGGCCCGTAAAAAACACTTAGTTTGGTGAAAATTTGATGCCCTTCCGTTCATTCGCTAATATTCCGCAAGGCTTTTATATGTGTTGTAAAAAAAGTAATTCCAGGAATAATGGGTGGGGTTTACCTTTTAAACTATTATAAAAGCGATTCGTCGGATATGGTAAGCCTTCAAAATAAGGTGAGAATAATATTGCCTAGATGAAGGAAATTGCAGAAAAGGATTTGAAACCATACAAATAATAGTTTTCCAGAAATAAGACTATCAACTGTACAGACTTCAATTTTTTCCATTTAAACAATATATCCTACCCCCCCCCGGTGAGGGATAGTAGGGGCCGCACGTCATGCGTGCGGGTGCCGACGATTGCCGAAGGCGATGTCGAGCACGGCACCCCCGCATAGCCCGACCCGGCCCAATAATTTGGGGCGGGGCACCGCCAAATTCCCCTAACAATAAATGGCAATATCTGAGGTCATCCTACCCTCGTTTTCCCACGTCTTTTCGTTATATTAGCACAAAATCAAAAGTAACATCATGAAAGAAGTTTATATTGTAAGTGCAGTGCGCACACCTTTGGGCAGTTTTGGAGGCGCATTGAAATCACTAACGGCTGTTCAGCTCGGAAGTCATGCGATAGAAGGGGCACTGAAAAAAGCAAATGTGGCTCCCATTGAGGTCAATGAGGTGTTTATGGGAAACGTGATATCCGCTAATTTGGGACAGGCTCCCGCGCGACAGGCGGCTCTGGGAGCAGGAATCGGTGACAACGTGCCGTGTACTACCGTAAATAAAGTTTGCTCCTCGGGTATGAAATCCATTATGTTTGGCGCCCAATCTATTATGCTGGGACACGCTGATGTGATCGTAGCAGGGGGCATGGAAAGCATGTCGAATATCCCTTATTATGTGGATCGCGCACGCTGGGGCTACAAATACGGTAACGGCGCCTTAATTGATGGCCTGGCCAAAGATGGCCTGACGGATGTTTATGCGGATGTGCCGATGGGGGTTGCTGCAGACGAAACAGCTGCCGAAGAAAACATAAGCCGCGAACAGCAAGATGCTTTTGCGCAACAATCTTATGAGCGTTCGGCAAAAGCGACTGATGAGGGCTGGCTCGCAGAAGAAATTGTACCCATATCCATCCCACAGCGGAAAGGAGAACCGAAGATCATATCTGAGGATGAAGAATTTCGCCGTGTTAAGTTTGAAAAAATCCCGCAGTTACGACCTGTCTTTACAAAGGAAGGTACTGTAACAGCTGCAAATGCTTCGACCATAAACGATGGTGCCTCAGCACTCATCTTAATGAGTAAGGAAAAAATGGAAACGCTGGGTTTGACACCGGTTGCAAAGATTCTCAGCTTTGCCGATGCGGCACAGCGACCTATGCGATTTACCACCGCCCCTACCCTGGCGGCGCCTCTAGCTATGGAACGAGCGGGACTTACCCAGGATGATATCGATTTTTATGAGGTCAATGAAGCCTTTTCGGTGGTCACGCTAGCCTTTAATAAGAAATTGGGACTATCTGAGGACCAAGTCAATGTCTTCGGTGGTTCGGTCTCACTAGGTCACCCGCTGGGTGCATCCGGAGCACGCATCGTCAGCACACTGAATAATGTCCTTCACCATAAAGGTGGAAGATATGGTTGCGCTGCTATATGCAATGGTGGTGGTGGAGCTAGCGCACTTATCATCGAAAGAGTATAATATAAGTTTTTAGGTATAGGCCGGCTCCCGAGTTCCGCCAAGTGGCGGAACTCGGGGATCGGGCTATCCGTTTGTAGTACCGGAACTGCTGCCACCGCATCCGTAAGGCTCCGGGGAGCTTCCTGCCGGTCGCTTCCTCGCTCCACGGCTGCTGGCGGCACCCGCCCGGTCCTATCACTGCTATCCCTGCCGGGAAAATACCTATGGTTTTGATCGATTGGGGAGTTATGACACCCACTCATGAAGAGCCGCTGAGGTAACTACACTACCCATTATCATGTAATTCTGAAGGGTGCTTACTATTGAATAGTTTCATACTGTACCCAAAAAGCAGCCCCCCCACAGTGCACATCATCAAGGTAAAAAGTAAAGAATGGACCGTGATTTCATCCCCATAAAAATAAGGGAAGACGATACCCATCATTACAAACATAATAACGGCCCAACCTAAAGCTGTCTTAAGCCAATTTTCATTATTAAAAGGGTCAGGAACTTCTTCGGCTTCAATATTTCTAAAGCGCTGCGGCTGCTTCGCCAACCATCTCTCCTTAGCGCGGTCGATAAACCAAACTCTAATCGGATACGTCAATGCTAATATGACAAAACTTAGGGCATTGGTTAAACAGGGAATAATGTTCCCGCAAGTCGGACAATACAAACCAAACCAATTTTTGAAGGCCGTGCCATTTTCCGTAGACCAAGTGCGACTATCGTGCAAGGTTTCACAATGAGGGCAAGGTGTAAATGATCGCTCGCGCCGAGGTTTGTCCAACGTTTTGTTAACTAATGATACTTTGGGTATCCGCTGTCCAAAAATCAATTCATTGATAGCGAGACCTGGATTAATGATCCAATGTAAAATCATCCAATGTTTCCAGGTATACACTTTGAATTGTTTTTTATCGATCTGCATTATTTCGAACTTTTATGATTAATATACTTAAAAGTTTGAATACTATCAATTCTGGGATTACGCTATTGCGAATTCGCAATAAAAACCTACTTCCCTTTTCCCTGCACGAGGACTAGCGCTGTATAAAACATGATTTTGAAGTCCAGCGCGAGTGACATATTCTCAATATATAGGATGTCGTACTTCAGTCGCTGGACCATTTGGTCCACATTGGAGGCATAGCCATACTTGACTTGACCCCACGATGTGATACCGGGCCGAACCTTAAGGAGGTGCTTGTAGTGGGGGGCGCGCTCTTGGATTTGATCGATATAGTATTGACGCTCCGGTCGCGGCCCTACGATAGCCATATCGCCGCGCAGTACATTCCAAAACTGGGGAAGTTCATCCAACCGCCACTTCCGCATGGTAGCGCCCCAGGGCGTGCATCTATTGTCGTCCTCTGATGACAATTGGGGTCCTTGCTTTTCTGCATCGGTGTACATGGACCGAAATTTGATAATGTCAAAGGGCTTCCCATTTTTACCGATTCGCTCTTGCATATAAAAAACAGGGCCCGATGAGGACCATCGGACGCGCAAAATAATATAGAGCAACAGAGGAGACAGTAAAAGCAAAGCCAGGATGGAAATCAGTATGTCCAAAATCCGCTTGATGATGCGCTGCCACTTTGGCATCAATCCACGGCGTATTTCTATCAGTGCCGTCCCGTAGACGTGATTCATTTTTACACTTCCCAGCATGATATCGTACATATCGGGGATCACCTTGACCAATACGCGATCATCGTAATCAAAAAGTTGGTCCAGGATTTTTTTTAGCTTATTGTGATCGGAGGTTTCAATAGCTATCAGTGCTTCTTCAATATCGTGTTCCTCTATAATCTCAGGTAGATCGGTATAATATCCCAGAACAGGTAAATGCTTTTCCAGGGGTTCTCGGCCTTCTCCATTTGCATAGACAAAGCCCATGAAATCGTGGCCCGATTTGCTGGTAGATGAGGTAAGCTCCTCATACAATTGGTAAGCATTATCATTCCCTCCAACGATAATAGTTTTGAAACTTACCTTACCTGCCTTCAATCTCCGGCTTGCCCAGGTCAATAATATCATACGACCCAGGGAGGTGGCTCCAAAATGTAGGCTCAAATAAATAAAATAGTATTGCAAGTAATCGATGTATCCGGAAGCGAAGCCATAGATATAGAAGACGACAAACAGGACAGTCACTCCCAATATCGATTCCCAAAATGTCTTGACCAAAACAGACAAGCGCGATAAGCGATAGAGGTCGCGGTAGGTATCATAAATTGCATACAATACCAACCATCCCGCAGGAAGCAATAGGTTACCATACCAAAAGGAAGTCTCAGACCAGAAAGGGTTCAGCGCCAAATCATCTACAGCCTTTTCTTTGAGCACATAAAAGATACTCCAGGCGATAGCTGCCGTAAGAATGTCTAACAGCACATAAATGATGATATCTCGACGTCGCTTGCCCGTCATCAAAAATGTATTAATTTGCAATTATCGAATAATGCAGTTCCACTGTTTCCCGGGTCCCCAAACCGGCCATCTAAATCGATCCGCATAATCATCTGTGCAGCAACTACCTGATCTAAGCGAAACTCTTCCGAAAAGTTGATATACGCCTTGCGCCACCCTTCTGTAGGAAGTAAAGTCACCTTTAAAAAGTCGACCTGAAGGCCTTGAGCATCTCGACCTATATAACCAATAGTAGTTGGGACTGTGCAATTGTAATCAAATTCGAAAAACACCTGTGTGCCTCGCTCTAAAAATGGACCGTAAGCGTTTGATGTGCCGACAACGATCACCGGAAAAGAATCTGTCACTGTAATTTGGCCGGAAAAATTTCCTTCAAAAACATTTTCAGTGGTTCGAACCATTTTTGATTCCTCCTGTCCATCCAGATCAGCTGTGAATAGGTTTCCATCTTCAAAGTCTTCTATAAATGAGAATTGAGTCCGAGTATCATAACTGGTTTTTGGTTTGTAGTAAATTTCTTCTCCGGCTTGAGCTGTAAATGAAAAGGTGTCGGTTTCATAAAGAAATAATAGACGAGGTCTTTCACTACTTCCATCCTCTCTAATACCGGGAAATAAAGTGACCCGTCGGTCCCCTTCTCCAATGATTGGGACGGTGGCCGGAAGTTCGTAAGCACCCAAAAAAGAATTGTTTTCATATACCCAAACGTCCCGGATAAATGAGCTGGCCGATCCCTGGCTATCGGTTGTCGTAAATTCAAACTCATCAATTTCGAGAAAGGTGGGTATTTCTGCCTCCCACTTGTCTGCGCAAGAGTATAGGCCCAAACCTAAAACTACAAAGCACAGGTAAAGCCAATTTTTATTTCCTTTCATCTTGTTTGTCGTTCTGCTCAATGATTTCATAGGCCAAAGCTAATGCGGCAGCGCCGTCATCAACACTTACGTAAGGTGGAGTTCCGTTCTGAATACTGGCTGCAAATGTCACTAATTCCTGTTTTATCGCATTGACCTCCTCGGGCTGTGGCGTATCAATGATAATGTGCTTTGTACCGTTATACGTGTCTAGCGCAAAGGAATGTTGGTTCGTTTCCACCTTTTCTGTTTCCTCAGCTAAACGAACAATCTCAGCACTTCGGTCTAAAAAGTCCATACTGATATAAGCATTGGATTGGAAAAGCCTCAACTTTCGCATCTGTTTTAAAGAAATCCGACTGGCCGTTAGGTTAGCGACTGCTCCGTTTTCAAAGGAAATTCGAGCATTACAGATATCGTGGGATTTGCTGACAATAGCGATGCCTTGACTCTGAACATCTTGTACAGGAGAAGGTATGAGATGAAGAATCATATCCAAATCGTGAATCATCAAGTCCAGTACAACAGATACATCCGTTCCACGGGGGTTGAAAGTCGCTAGTCGATGCCCTTCAATAAAGCGGGGATTCAATGAAAAATCGTTCAATGATAAGAAAGCCGGATTGAAGCGCTCTACATGACCCACCTGAAGTACGCGTTTATGGGTTTCCACCAACTTTTTAAGCTTTATCGCTTCCTCTAAGGTGTAAGTCATAGGTTTTTCAACAAAAACATGCTTGTTGAGCTCCAGAGCTTTTTTTGCAGTTTCAAAATGCGTTGGCGTGGGTGTTACAATATCTACAGCATCGACTTTGCTCAATAAATTATCCGCATTTGAAAAAACGCGTAGTCCATCTGAAGCAATACGCTTTTCAGCTTCGGGATCCGGATCAAATACGCCAACAAGATTTAAACCGGGAACTTCGCGAATGCATAGGGCATGAATACGTCCCAAGTGTCCGTACCCAAATAGTCCTATAGAAATTTGTTCTGCCATAAGTCGAGATAAATTTATGTAAAAATTAAAATTGCAGCCAAGGTACTTAACGAAACAAATACAATAGCGCCCCACCTCAGACTTCTCCTTAACTGACCACTAAAACGCTCTATCAAAGGCCGTTCATCTTCATAGCGTGGATAAATATACTGTTCCCGCTTGTCGCGATCAAATAACCAAGCCCATTCCATCTCAATCCGGCGGCGTTGCATTTCTTTAAACGTTTTAAGAAGCTGAACCCGAAAAATCAGATTCATAAATAGAAAAACAATCGCCAGAATGATGGCGAAAGCCACACCCAGGTCTATCCAAAGATTAGAGTCCTTCACCTTCAAAAAATTTATGAGCCAATTTTAAAGCCTGCGGCAAGCCTGCCGAGTTTTTACCCCCTGCACTGGCAAAAAAAGGCTGGCCTCCGCCTCCGCCATTTATCTCCTTTGCCCATCCCCGAATAAGGTGACCGGCGTTCCAGCCTTTCTCATCTGCCAAATCCTTTTCCATGGCTACAATGAGCTGTGGCTTACCATCAATATCCGCCCCGAGAACAATCACCGGTCGATCAAACTCATCGAGTAATTCATGGGCTAATTTTTTGAACGTCTTACTATCGGAAATCCGGACCTGCTTAATTAGAAGCTCAAAATCTCCTAAGTTTTTTACATCTCTTACCAACTCTTGTTTTATGTTTCCGGCATTTTTCTGTTGCCACTCCTCGACCTGCTGCTGCAATGCCTTATTCTCTTGCTGGAGTGCGTGAACGGCCTGAACGAGATCCTGTGGATTCTTAAGGGCCTCCCTCAATTCACTTATTATATTTTGCTTTTCCTGCACATAGTTTTCGGCAGCTCTGGCTGTGACTGCTTCTATCCGGCGAATTCCTGCGGCCACTGAAGTTTCCTGGGTGATAATAAATGGGCCAATAGTACCGGTGCGATCTACATGACAGCCTCCACACAATTCAATGGAGTACCCGGGATCGAAAGTGATTACACGCACCTCGTCGCCATATTTTTCTCCAAATAACATCATAGCTCCCATCTCTTTCGCTTTATCTATGGGTATGCTGCGCTCCTCTCCCCTTTCGATATTCGCCCGTATCTTTTCATTTACGAGTTGCTCTATCTGTTTTAGATCAGCTTCGGATATTTTTTCGAAATGACTAAAATCAAACCGTAGATGTGATTCACTAACCAAAGATCCTTTTTGCTGCACGTGATTACCTAATATCTCTCGCAAAGCTGCATGAAGCAGATGTGTGGCCGAGTGATTTCGCTCAATATTTTGCCGGCGTGTTACATCAACTACAGCTTGAACGGAAAGTTCGGGCTTTGCAGGTAGTTGATCCACGCGATGGACGATAAGGTCGTTTTCACGTTGCGTATCCAAAACTCGAATTTTTTGATCACCAACCATCAGGTGGCCGGTGTCACCGATCTGACCACCACCCTCAGCATAGAAAGGAGTCGTCTTCAAAACTAATTGATAAATGTTCTTTCCCTTTTGTTTGATAGACCGATATTTAATAATGGTCGTTTCTTCCACCTGGGTTTGATCATAGCCGATGTAGTTTACTTCCCCTGCATCACCGGCAATTAGCTTCCAATCGCCTACCTTTTTGATCGCATCTTTTTTTGATCGACTACGCTGGGCATGTAGGGCTTCTGAAAACCCTTCCATATCAACCTCTGCTCCATGCTCAGTGGCGATTAGACGAGTTAAATCAACTGGAAATCCATAAGTATCGTAGAGTTCAAATGCAATATCTCCTGAAATAACATCTCCTTTACTTAGCTGCATGGATTCAAGTTTCTTTAAACCGGATGCCAGGGTATCCAGAAAACTTGATTCCTCCGTTTCTATAATTTTTCGAATTAGATCTTTTTGCTTCTTTAATTCCGGAAATTGATTGCCCATTTGATCGATCAATACGGATAAAAGAGCGTGCAAAAGCGGTTTCTTCCAATCGAGAAAAGTATAATAGTACCTGACAGCTCGTCGTAAAATACGACGGATGACATATCCGGCACCAGTGTTGGAAGGTAATGCCCCATCGGCAATTCCAAATGCTACTGCTCGCAAATGGTCTACAACAACACGAAAAGCAATATCGACCTTTTCATCTAGACCATACTGCCCTTTATATTTTTTGCCGGTAAGGGTCTCTAATTGGCGAATGATGGGCATGAATAAATCTGAAGCGTAATTTGATTTTTTATTTTGTAGAACCATACATAGGCGTTCCAGCCCCATCCCCGTATCTACATGCTTTTCAGGCAGCAGATGTAAGGTTTGATCTTCAGATCGGGAATATTGAATAAAGACCAGGTTCCATAACTCAATAACTAGAGGATGATCTTGATTGACCAATTTGGCACCATCCAGCAGAGCTCTCTCACTATCGGATCGCAAATCAATGTGAATTTCTGAGCAGGGGCCACAAGGGCCGGTTTCTCCCATTTCCCAAAAATTATCTTTCTTCCCGAAAGGGAGAATACGCTCTTTGGGTAAATATTGAGACCAAATTTTTTCGGCTTCCTTATCTAAGGCTAAATCATCGGAAGTATTGCCTTCAAAAACGGTCGCATATAAGCGATCAGGATCAATTTTAAATACATCTATTAATAACTCCCAGGCCCAATCAATGGCTTCTTGTTTAAAGTAATCACCAAATGACCAGTTACCCAACATTTCAAACATCGTGTGGTGATAACTATCCAAACCCACTTCCTCCAGGTCGTTATGCTTCCCAGAGACCCGCAGACATTTCTGCGTATCAGCAATACGGGGTACATCCGGTGTGTGATCACCTAAAAAATAATCTTTGAACTGATTCATCCCAGCGTTGGTAAACATAAGCGTGGGGTCATTCTTTACTACCATAGGAGCAGAATGGACAATTTTATGCCCCTTTTCCTCAAAAAAGGAGAGGAAATTCTTTCGAATTTTTTTACTATCCATATTATGATTTTTGATTATGTTTTTCTCATTGTTAAATAGCTGCTTAAGTCCCTTAGACCAACAATTTCTAATATATAACCATTACAAAAACAAGTTGTTATATTACAATTTTTAGCTATTTGTTTGGTCTCTTGCACTAAAAAAACTATTTTTGAAGGACGAAAACGCAAAGTAACAAATCCAAAACGGATTATTTACTAAATAAGGGGATCAATTAAGGAAATATATATGAATAAAGGAAAGTACGTTTTTAATCAGAAAACCATGCGCTATGAAAAAGTCCAATTGGGACTTGTGGGGCTGATTAAACGAGTAGTACTTGTTTCAATCCTTGTTCTTTTGGTAGCAGCAGGTGTAAATTACGCCTACCAGCAGTTTTTTCCAACAGCCAAGGAAATAGCTCTTCAGAAAGAACTTGAAGAAGTCAAAGGGAATTACTTTAAAATCACGGACGAAGTTAATCAACTCTCTACTGTTCTTAAAAATATCAAGGAACGAGATGAGGGCGTATACGGTATGATATTGGGTGTTGAACCCATAGATGAATCAGTATGGGCCATGGGTACTGGTGGACATAAGTCTGCGCTATTAAAATACAATAGCTCGTCAGAATTAATAGAATCTACAAGGTCTAGCATTGATAAGATCCAAAGACAAACTGTTTTGTTTTCAAAAGCTTTGGATAACGTTGAGGAAATGGCGGCAACTAAAAAAGATAGGCTAGCCTCCATCCCCAGCATTAAACCTGTGCGAAAAGATAAGTTGAAGCGAGGCATCAGTCTTTTATCCGGTTTCGGTATGCGTATGCACCCTATCCACAAAATCCGAAAAATGCACACGGGCTTAGACTTTACATGTCCTGTGGGAACTCCTGTACGTGCTACAGGTCAAGGAACCATAAAAAGGATTGAAAATAGAAGAACGGGCTACGGTAAAAATGTTATTATAGATCATGGGTTTGGTTATGAAACCCGATACGCACACCTTAGTGAGATCTCTGTTAAAGAGGGACAGCAAGTAGCTAAGGGTGAAGCCATAGGGGCCGTAGGTAATACAGGGACTAGCACCGCTCCTCACCTACACTACGAAGTGATCTTTGAGAATAAACCGGTTGATCCCATTAATTTCTGTTTAGATGGATTAACTCCTAGTGAGTATGCTGAGCTTGTCAATCAAGCCTCCAGAGCAACTCAATCCTTCGACTAATTTGTCTCTTTTTTGCAATTGTAAATTCTAGTTTTCTTATTGCTAGCATTATACCTTCTTTCTTTTTTTACTCAAGGACCTCTTAGACTTGAAAATGGCCTCTCAGCTTTGTCATCCTTCAAATTCAAAAGTTGTATATTTGATAGAAGGTAATTCAAATGATTCTTAGCCATCATGAAAGTCGATCCATCAACATTAACGAAAAGATACTACTCCATTGGTGAGGTAGCAGAGATGTACGACGTTTCAAGTTCATTAATACGCTATTGGGAAAACGAATTTCCCTCGCTCAAACCTCACAAAAACAGTAAAGGAGATCGACGTTTTACTCCAAACAACCTGGAGGAGCTCAATCTTATTTATCATTTGGTTAAGGAGCGGGGATTTACATTAGACGGGGCAAGGGCTGAGTTGGATCTTATTGAAGAAAAAAAACAACGCAAATCTGAAATATTTAAGACGCTTCGGAAAATTCGAAGGAACCTGAAAAATCTAAAACAAGATTTAGACTAAGCTATTTAGTTTTTATACTCTTCTACTCTTATAATTTCTTCGCAAAGATCGAGATCGAAAGATTCGTTTGAGGCAATCAAAATGCCCTTATTAGACTTAAACCGATTTAGCTGCTCCCGAAACCAAGCTTTAGAGCGCTCATCCAAGTTACTCGTAGGTTCATCTAAAAAGACAAAGGAAACATCTGAGGCCAAGGCTGTAAGAAGCTGTACCCTTTGTTTCATGCCACTCGAAAGGGCTTGTATCGGCTTATCAAGGTGCTTAGACAAGTCGGTCAATTCAATGACCTCGTCCGTAGTATATCTGTGGGACCAGCCCTGGAATTTAAAGTGAAAATTTAACCATTCACGCAATGAAAAATGAGGTATAAGAGGCAAATAAGGTGCTGCCACAGAAAAAAAACCTGTGCGTTCCAGAATAGGAATAGTTACACCCCCATCAAATAATACGCACTCTCCATTTGAAGGTTCCAAAAAGCCACTGAGTAGTTGCAGTAAGGTAGACTTTCCACTGCCGTTTGATCCTGCAACACCATATATTTTATTGGCGTGAAAACGATATGAAAGATCGCGCAAAATCCATTGGCGGCCTCTGTGCTTACTTATATTTTGAGCTATCAAGTCCATACACTACAGGGCTCGGAATCCGCGCATAACACCTCGCTCAGTTTGAGATAGAAACTCGAGAATTCTTGATTTCTCAACAGAATCCTCAACTTTTTCTCTAACCTCAGCTACTGCGTTGGAATGATTGAGACCGCGAACAAATAACAAGCGGTAGATATCTTGAATATGGTGGATTTGATCTGTTGAAAAACCTCTGCGACGCAGGCCTACAGAATTCACCCCGACGTAAGAAAGGGGGTTTCGAGCAGCTTTCGCATAGGGAGGAACATCTTTACGAACGAGGGAACCGCCCCCAATAAAAGCATGTTCACCAATCTGAACAAATTGGTGAACGGCAGCTAATCCACCTATGATCGCATAATCGCCGACTGAAATATGTCCAGCCAGATTGACATTATTCGACAAAATACAGTAATCTCCGAGCACACAATCATGTGCCACATGCACGTAGGCCATTAGCAAACAATTGTTTCCAATTTTCGTCGCATAATTAGCTTGGGTTCCTCGATTTAAAGTGCAATACTCTCGAATGACAACATTGTCTCCAATGAGAAGAATAGATTCCTCTCCTTTATATTTTAAATCCTGAGATACCCCCCCTACAATTGCACCGGGAAAAACTTTACAGTTTTTTCCCATCCGTGTACCATTCTGAATAACCGCATTCGGACCGATCCAGCAGCCCTCTCCTATTTCCACATCTTCTTCTATAGTAACAAAAGGAGAAATGACAACACTTTCGTGAATGGATGCGTTGGGGTGTACGTTTGTGAGTTTCGTGTTTGCCATTATGATCTTCGCTTAATAATCTGAGCAGTTAATTCGCCTTCGGATACCAGAGTATTTGCTACATATGCTTTTGCTTGCATAAAACAAATTCCTCGTCGAATAGGGCTCAAAAGTTTTAGTTTGAGAATAAGAGTGTCACCTGGAACAACTTTACGCTTAAAGCGTACTTTATCAATTTTCAGGAAATAGGTATCCCAATTTTCAGGATCGTCAACAGTAGATAAAGCCAAAACACCTCCAGTCTGGGCCATGGCTTCTAATTGCAAAACACCTGGAAAAATAGGATTATTAGGGAAATGGCCTTGAAAGAAATACTGATCCGCCGTAATATTTTTCACACCAACAACATAGTCCTCCGTCAGTTCAATGATTTTATCCACCATGAGAAAAGGAAATCTATGGGGTAAGGTTTGTTCAACTTTCTGCGTATCATATACTGGCGGGACTGAAGGGTCGTAGGTTGGGCCATTATCCTCCCTTTGAGATTGCAACCATTGTTGCTTAAGCTGTGATGTAAATCCCACATTAACTTTATGCCCGGGCTTAATAGCGATAATTCTGGCTTGAACATACTTCCCTAATAAAGCCATGTCTCCCAACACATCGAGTAGTTTGTGTCGTGCTGGCTCGTTCGCAAATCTTAAGTCTGATTGATTCAGAATGCCTTGGTCAGTATTTTTTATCTCATGACGGTCCAGGCGCTTTGATAATCTATTGAGCGTAGACTCGGGCACCTTTTCATCAGCAATCACAATCGCATTATCTAAACTCCCCCCTTTTATCAAACCTTGATCAATCAATGCTTCAATATCTCGAACAAAAACAAAAGTTTTACTCGGAGCTATTGCCATTTCATAATCATCCCAATCTTTGAGGCTAGCATATTGCTCACCAATCACGTCAGAATTGAAATCCACCAAGGTTAAAAGCTCAAAAGAATCACTGGGGTATAAGCGAATTTCAGCTCCAGAGTCCTCATCCTTATAATAAAGTGGTTCTTGAGGAACAAATATCACTCGGTCTGCTGATAGTTCCTTTATACCAACTTTTTTTATCTCTTCCACAAAAGGGAGTGCGCTGCCGTCAAGAATAGGGATTTCTGGACCATCTAATTCAATGCGGGCATTATCGACACCTAGACCAAAAAGTGCAGAAAGTAAATGTTCAACTGTATGCACTTCTACATCACCCGACTTCATGCTAGTGCCTCGAGCCGTGGAAAAAACAGCATCTGGATCAGCTTTAATCGTTGGATGCCCTTCTATGTCTGTTCGCACAAAAACATACCCTGAATCAGCTTCTGCTGGTAAAATTTTCATCTCCATGGATAAACCAGTATGAAGTCCTTTCCCAGATAAACCGAAAGAACCCTGAATCGTTTGCTGTTTCATATTATACTGAAAGAATTAATTCATAACTTAATTAAAGCCAAAAATACAATTCTAATTTGATTTTCTATAGGCTATAGTCCTTTAACAAAAGTCTCTCTAATATATACATGAAGAAAGTGCGAAATGGTTGGTAGATTAACTATCGGATTGTGCTCTTAACTCCTTAAGCTCTTCCTCCATTTTCTTAATGCGCTTCAAATGATCTGGCAAATTTCGAAAAATAGCATACGAACGTAAATACTGCGAATAAGAAATAGCCGGCGTGCCGTAGAGCTTTTCTCCTTCCTTTTTAGTGCTTGAAGCTACACCGGACTGCGCCTGAATTTGGGTCTGCTCCTTAATATCCAAATGGCCTACAATGCCTACTTGTCCGCCGATCATAGAGTGACGTCCGATTTTAGTCGAACCCGCTATACCCGCCTGAGCAGCGATAACAGTGTGAGATCCAATAGTCACATTATGAGCTACCTGGATCAAATTATCAAGCTTGGCACCACTTTTAATCTGAGTGTTCCCTATCGACCCTCGATCAATACTGCAATTTGCGCCTATTTCAACTTCGTCGCCAATAGTAACGCCTCCCGTTTGATTTATTTTGGTAAAACGCCCTTCAGCATCTTTAGAAAAACCAAAGCCATCGCTGCCTACTACGGTATTACTATGGATAATGCAGTCTTTACCTATGGTACAATCATGCAGAATACGCACACCAGGATACAACCGACTATTCGCATCTATCACACTATTCGCACCAATAAAATTATGACCATCTAAAACTACATCTGCTTTAATCTGTGCCCCAGCTTGAATTATAACAAAAGGGCCAATGCGAGCAGAAGGATCTACTACAGCCTTATCATCAATGAAAGCGGTGGAAGAGATCGCATTAGGCTTGGGAAGCCCTGAGTCAAAAGCTTCAAGCAATACGCCCAAAGCTTCATATACATCATCAACACGTATTAAAGATGCAGAAATAGCTTTGCGTGGTTTAAAGGAGTCCTGAACGAGAACGGCAGTAGCCTTTGTCGTATAAAGAAAGGATTCATATTTGAGATTGCCTAGAAAAGTGAGTTGTCCCTCAGAAGCATCTTCTATTTTTCCCGGACCATTGATGAGGGCTTTTGAGTCCCCTTCAACACGGCCATTTACAAGATGCGCAATTTTCTCTACAGTAACTTCCATCTTGCGAATATAAGAACTCCAAAACAGTCGGCGTAAAGTTTTTTACGATATACGATAATCCTTATTTACCTTTGTACAGAACGTCTAATAAATATGAATAGAACAATACGAATAGGATCGCGAGGTAGTAAATTAGCACTATGGCAAGCAAATTACGTGCAAAATATTCTATCTGGTAAGGGATTTAATAGCGAAATTGAGATCATCAAGACAAAAGGGGATCGCGTACAGGATCTCAGTTTTGACAAAATGGAAGGTAAAGGATTCTTTACAAAAGAAATTGAGGATGCACTTTTAAAAGATAAAATCGATCTCGCAGTTCATTCATTAAAAGATTTACAGACCAGTCAACCTGCCTCCCTTGTAGTAGCGGCTGTTTCTGATCGAGCGGCTGTGGAAGACTGGGTTATTATGAACCCGGAAAGCTCAGACAAAAGCCGACCTCTTCAACTCGCTGAAAATGCTACGATAGGAACAAGTTCAGCAAGAAGGAAAGCCCAATTATTACATTTTAGACCTGATCTTAAGATCGTAGATATCCGAGGAAATGTTCAAACTCGAATCAGGAAAATCAAAGACGAAAATTTAGATGGCATCATATTGGCAGCGGCAGGGGCAACCCGAATAAATGTGGATTTATCTGAGTATCACATATATAAATGTAATCCAAAAGAATTCGTTCCTGCACCGGCTCAGGGAGTATTGGGGCTACAAGTACGCGCAGAGGACAAAGAGCTCCGCTCCTTACTCGCCCAAATTCACAACAATGATGTAGGTGAGCGAACAAATATCGAGCGAGGTGTTCTAAAGTTATTGGGAGGAGGATGTCAAACACCACTAGGGGTTTATTGTGAACTCGATAGCGATCATAATTTTCATGTATGGGCAGCAATTGCACCAAGCTGGAATAGCCCTGTGCACTTTACCCACCATAGCTCGGCCACCTCAGATAATTTGGCCCAAACGGTACTAAATGATTTGCAAAAAAAATAGCGCTATATGTATTTAGTTTTCGATTGTTCAGCGGCAGGAAGACCCAAAAATTGGAAAGCATACCCTACAGATACTTTCAGTTGGCCTCGTATGATTCACCTGGCCTGGATCCTTTTCGATGAAGAATACAAAAAAATAGAAAGTGGAAACGAGATCGTAGATCCAGAAAATTACGAGTTGACTGCTGAAGTAGAAAAGTTTTCTAATGTAACCCAGGAAAGGGCAGAAAAAGAAGGTAAACCCCTCAAAGAAATATTAGCTAAATTTTCAGAGGTTGTTGACAAAGCTGAGGTTATCTTTGCTCATAATCTTAGATTTAATGAGAATGTAGTCCTTGCCGAATTTCACCGTATGAATATGCCACAGCGTCTTTCCGTATCTGAGTCTTATTGTATTATGCAAGAATCAACGTATTTTTGTAAAATTCGAGGCAAGGGAGGGAAACTAAAATGGCCAACACTTTCAGAATTGCACCAGCGAGTATTCGGCAAACCATACACAAACCCCAACGATGCCTTTTACGACACCATAGCAGCGGCGAAAAGCCTTTTTGTTTTGGTTGAGGCAGGGCAAATAGACGTTTTATAATATGGCCAACATTCTGATTACTAAAAAAGACCATATCTCAGATTTTATCAGACCACTAGAAGCAGCCGGGCATCAAGTACAAGCTGTTAACTTTCTAGAATACAGGCCGGTCTTTTTTGAAGAGGTACCCGAAGTCGATTGCCTTTTTTTCTATAGCCGTAAGGGAGTAGAATTCTTTTTTCAGCACGTAGAGGAAAAAGGAATAAAAATACCCCCTAATCTCAAATACGCTGCTCTGGGTGCCAACACAGCTGAGAGTTTAAATGAGTTTGTGGATGAGGTAGATTTTATTGGTGAGGGCCGGCCAGCTTCGACATTTAAGGAGTTTAAAAACTGGTTCACCGGAGAAGCTGTATTAGCCATCCGTGCAGATAATAGCCTCAATCGATTGCGGCAGGTAACTGGTGTGAGTTGGAAACTTCTCGACCTGGTCGTGTATTCAAACGAAATAAAGGAAAGTGTGAATTTCGAACCGCATGATATCGCTGTCCTTACCAGCCCGCTTAATGCTAAGGCCTATTTTAAGTTTCATGAAGATCCTCTACCCTGTCTTATTGCAATTGGACAAACAACGGCAACAGCGGTAAAAACACTGAAAAATCACGAATGCTTTGCTTCACCACAACCCTATCTGGAACGGGTTGCTGACTATACGCTTCAACTTATCGAAAAATTGAAAAATAAGTAAAATAGGCAAGCTGCATGGCTAAAAGGAAAAATAAAAAGCGTAAAACAAGTCCGAAAAAATCGAGTCCAAATTGGATTAAGCCTCTCTTGATCTTATCAGCAGTTATTTTTCTGGCCTATATTCCAGTTTGGGATGCAGACTTCGTGTATTGGGACGACGATGTAAATGTATATGAAAACCCGAATGTTCAGTCTTTGAGCGGAGAAAGTATTAAGCGTATTTTTTCTAGTCCTATTATTGGCAATTACAATCCGCTGCCTATCCTTACCTTCGCCATTGAACATGCAATATTTGGTATGAATCCGGCAGCCATGCATGTGACCAATCTCATACTCCACATATTGGCTTGCCTGTTGGTGTTTTTTGTAAGTCGCCGACTAAAGCTTTCAGACACAGCATCTTTGCTAGTTGCTCTCCTATTCGCTCTACACCCGATGCGCGTAGAGTCAGTAGCTTGGATTACTGAACGCAAGGACGTATTATTTGCCGTTTTTTATTGGCTCTCCTTCTTATTTTACCTAAAATCATACAAAAAGAAAAAGTTCTTTTATTATGCACTGCTGGTATTCCCACTCGCATTACTTTCTAAAATCCAAGCAGTATCTCTACCTCTGGCATTACTGTGTGCGGATTATATAATGAAAAAGGATTTCAAGCTTAAATATATACTACAAAAATGGCCATTTTTCTTGCTTTCCCTAATCACGGGACTTGCTGGAATTTATTTTCTTCAAGGTCAGGGATCACTTAATCCCGATCAAACACAAGAGTTATTTACATGGACCGAGCGACCAATTATAGGTGCCTATTCCTTCATGATCTACCTATATAAACTAGTGTTACCCTATCCTATGTCTCCACTCTACCCCTACCCCGCCGGTTTGGGAGCCATTCACTATATTGTAGGAGCGGGTCTTTTACCTATAGCGGGATTGATTTATTACCTCTGGGCAAATAATTATAAAATTGCTGTCTTTAGTTTTGCATTTTTTATCGTTAACATCATATTCGTTTTGCAGGTTGTTGGCGCAGGTCAAGGATACTTAGCTGATCGATTTACCTATATAGGCTATTTTGGCTTTTTCTTTTTAGTGGGGAGCTGGTTCCAAAATCGGAAAAATAAAAAGCAAGCACTTACTATCAGTGCAGTTGTTCTATTGATTTTCGGTGCTTGGACCTTCCAACAAGCTAAGGTTTGGAAAAATAGCGATACGATGTGGTCACATGTACTGCAATTTTATCCCAACTCGCCCTTAGCTCTTGGAAATAGGGGGAATTATTACCGGGATCTTGGCGAATTGAAAAAAGCAGAAGCGGATTACACAAAAGCCATTAAAACAGACCCCACTCGACACGCCACTTTTAATAGTCGAGCAAAACTATACTTCAATGAGGGAAAACTGGAGCAGGCCCTCACAGACTATAATAATGCTATAAAACAAAATCCGGATCGCGGAGAATATTATGGGAACCGGGGAGCCACCTACGCCAGACTTAATCGCTTCAATCAAGCCTTAGAAGATCTCAATACCGCTGTTCGACTGAACCCCAACCATGCGGCTTCCTACCTGAATAGAGGCGCGGTAAATGACCGCTTAGGAAATCTTAAAGCAGCACAAAACGATTTAAAAACATATTTACAGTTCAAACCAAACGAGTCAAATATTTGGTATAATTACGCCTTGACATCCCTTAAACTTAATGATACTAACGAAGCTCTAAACGGAGTAAACCGAGCAATACAGCTCAACCCCAATAATGGAGACTATTACAAACTACAAGCTAAAGTGTACATCCAGCGCAACCAAATGCAACAGGCTCAAAATGCTGCCTCAAAAGCAGCGCAATTGGGTAGACCTTTAGAACCCAACTGGCAGCAAAGATTGCAGTAAGGTTCGCTTGACTTTGCCTATATTTGCCCCAGAAGGTAAACTTATGATCCAACAACTCTGGATTCAGAATTATGCGATAATTGAGGAGGTAGATATCCAGTTCTCTACTCAGATGACGACCATCACAGGAGAAACGGGCGCTGGTAAATCTATTATCATGGGAGCCTTGGGCCTTATATTAGGTGAGCGGGCTGATACAAAAGTGCTTTATCAGAAAGAAGAAAAGTGTATCGTAGAAGGCACATTCGACATCTCATCCTACCAACTGGAACCTTTTTTTGAAAAACACGACCTGGATTTCGACCCGGAATGTATCGTGCGCAGAGAAATTTATCCCAGCGGAAAAAGTCGGGCCTTTATCAATGACACTCCCTCAAACCTATCCGTTCTCAAAGAGATGAGTCAGTATATTATAGATTTGCATCGCCAATTTGACACGCTCGACATCAATCAAATTTCTTTTCAATTTAAAACACTCGATGCCTTAGCCGGTCAGAAGGAACAGGTCCTCGACTATCGCTCCGGATTTCGCGATCGGCAGAAATTACAGCAACAGCATGCAGAACTGCAAGAAATGCAGCAGCAACGAGCGCGAGAACGCGAATTTCTCAGTTTTCAATTGGAAGAGTTAGTGCAGCTGGATTATCAAGCAGGCGAATGGTATGAGCTGGACCAAAAATTACATACTCTCAGTCATGTCGAGGAACTTAAGAGTGCATTTCATGCCACATCTCAGGTTATTCTCGAATCAGAAACAAGCCTGGACGAAGTGCTGACCGACCTCATTCAAAAATACGAAAAGGCAGGTCCCGCAGCTGAGCCATTACTAAAACGATTGCAAGAGGTGCAAATCGAAATGGAAGATATTGCCCGAGAGGCCGAGCAAGAAAGCGAGTCCATCGAATATGATCCGGCAGAGCAAGAACGCATCGAAGATCGAATGCAGGACATTTATCAATTGCAGCAAAAACATCAACTAAAAGAAGCAGATGATCTGGAGGCCCGCAAAAATGACCTCGAGTCGCAATTAAGTCAGCTGAAGTCCGACGATGACCAAGTAGAAAAATTAGCAGCGGAAATTGAGACGCTCGAGAAAAATTTGCGCGCTAAAGCCAAAAAGATCTCTCAAAAACGAAGGGAAATCATTCCCAGCTTTCAAGAAAAAGTGGCCAATCGCCTTCAGGCCGTATCTATGCCTAATGCAGTGTTTAAGGTAGAAATGAAATCTGTTGAGGAATTGCAGCCGGCGGGAATCGACTACGTTGAATTTACTTTCTCAGCCAATAAAGGCGCACCCACTGGAAAAATTCGCGATATCGCTTCCGGAGGTGAACTCTCGCGCCTGGCCCTAGCGATAAAGTCCATTGTAGCTGCAGCTATACCCCTTCCTACCCTAATGTTTGATGAAATCGATTCGGGTGTATCGGGAGATGTGGCACTTAAAATGGGACGAATCCTCAAATCGCTATCCCGAGATCACCAGGTAATCGTAATTACACATTCCCCACAAATTTCAGCACAAGGGGATTTACACTATTTTGTCTATAAAGAAACAAACGAGGAACGCACGTTTACCCGGGTGAAAAGCCTCGAGGGATCTGATCGTGCCTATGCCATTGCGACAATGCTTAGCAGTGATCCACCATCTAAAGCTGCTTTGGCAAACGCAAACGACTTATTAAAACAAAAACTTGAATAACCATGAGTAACGGATTATTAAAAGGAAAGCGAGGAATTATTTTTGGAGCATTAGATGAAAAGTCTATTGCCTGGAAAGTCGCAGAGCGCTGCGTAGAAGAAGGAGCTAAAATCACCTTGACTAATGCCCCAGTCGCCTTGCGATTTGGCGGAATTCATGAATTGGGTGAAAAACTTGGAGCTGAAATCATTCCGGCCGATGCTACTAAAATGGACGATTTAGAAAATTTATTTTCTAAGTCACAAGAGATATTGGGAGGTAAAATCGATTTCTTTCTCCATGCTATTGGCATGTCTATCAACGTGCGAAAGAAAAAGGAGTACACCGACCTCAATCACGATTGGATGCAAAAAAGTCTGGACATCTCATCCATTTCGTTCCATAAGTGCATGCAAGTTGCTTACCAAAACGATAGTATGCAGGATTGGGGTTCCATTCTGGCGCTAAGCTACATTGCAGCCCAGCGTACATTCCCCGATTATAGCGAAATGGCCGAATCCAAAGCCCTATTGGAGTCTTTTGCACGTAGCTTTGGCTATCATTTCGGCGAAAAAAATAACGTTCGTGTCAATACCATTTCCCAATCACCCACCATGACCACAGCAGGAAGCGGTGTGAAAGGATTTGACGACTTTTATTCCTATGCTGAAAAAATGTCGCCCCTTGGTAATGCCACGGCAGAGGAGTGCGCAGATTACTGCGTATTTATGTTCTCCGACCTCTCCCGAAAAATTACAATGCAAAACCTATTCCACGACGGCGGATTTTCGTCTATGGGCGTACACCCGGAGATTCTGGGCGATTAATCCATTTTAATTTTATTTGGCGGTGCCCCCCGAGTTCCGGCTAGTGCCGGATCTCGAGGGTCGGGCTATGCGGGGGTTCCGTACCCAAAGAATTGGGTACCCGCACGCATGACGTGCGGCCCCTACTATCCCTCACCGGAAGAATACTTTCACTTGACCCTATTGTCTTTCGGTTTTCCATTCAAATAATAAGAGACCTATTTTCACGATGGCAAATAAAAATCCTGAATATTCCCGGCAGGGATAGCAGCGATAGAAGCCGGGCGAGTGGGCGATGCAGCCAACGAGCGAGGAGGCGACCCACGGAAGCCCTACACAGCCGGCCGGATGCCGGCCGATCGCCCGGCTACTGCAAGCGGATAGCCCGGCCACGCCTCTGGGCGTGGGCCGGCATGAAAAAAATTCAAAGAATTAATATGGCCTTCTCCCAGAAAGCAAATTATATCTTGCGTCCTTCCCCATTCAAGGCGACCCAATTCCCTCAATAAAATTGTACTTTTACGCCTGGATACAAATCGTTTCTTGCCAAATTATGAAATTTATTCACCCGGCTTATCGATCAATTGTGATGGTCCACTTACTGTGGTGGGCGCTGCTGGCGTGCGGACTGGAGACTGAGGCACGGGGACAAGAATTAGAATCAGCTGAACCGACTGCATCGGAGACGCCTGCAGACTCCTTACCCCAAAATACAGCTGCTGAAGAAGACCCTTTTCGATTCGATCCGGGTAATGAAATTCGGGTTTTTTATCCGGGGATGGATAGAGCTGACCGGATTTTTTCAGATACGGTTTTCGGCCCTGAATTTTTGCAGTATGACCCGGCACGAAGAAATGTTGATATCGGGCATTTACATGGTGGGTATGTAGGGAGTTCGATTTTTCCCACCTATTTTAGATATCAGCGACATATGGGATTTGAGGTGGGGCATCGTGCCTATGATCTATACAAGTTAGATTTAGACACCCTGCCCTATTATGAATCTGATGTGGCCTATTCTGATGTGATGTACGCGCAGGGAGGATCCCAGGTGGAGACGCAAACGGAAGCTAATTTTGGTACGCAATTTCAAAATCAGTATATATCCGTTAATTATCGCAGAATAAATAATACCGGTGTTTTCAATAATCAAAGGGCTGTGCACACCGCCTTATCCTTGGGATATCTATATCAATCAGAAAAAGCCTTATTAAATGTAAAGTTTGGCTCTAACGTAATTCAGGACAGGTTTAACAATGGTGTCGAGACAGATACACTGTTTGGGGCAGATTTGGCTGGCATAGGATCTAATATCCCTGTTATCTCAGAAGAAAGCCAGGGACGACATCAGCAAAGACGTTACTTAGTAAATTATCAACGGCAGGTCAAAGCAGGCCAATTCATGGATAGTTGGGCGCTGGAACTGGAATATGATCAATCCTACATCAAATTTTTTGATGAAAGCCCAGACTCAGTTTTTTACTCTCCATTTTATATAGACTCCAGAGGGCTCAGGCAAAGTATCCGTTGGTCGACCTGGCAGGGCCGATTAGAATTCTCTAAACAATCGAGTGGCGTTCTTCGCTACACAGCAGGCATGGAGTTGGGTCGTATAAATGTCAGACAGGAGCCCATTCAATACAACATATGGCAATGGCGGGGCTATGGTAACTTAGACCTGATCTTATCAAAAAATTTAAATCTATCAGCCAAAACGGAGTTGGGAACTCAAAATAATAATCCGGAATATACGCTGGAAGCAAGACTGAAAGCCGGGAATGACCTGATTTCGTTAGAGGGTGTCTATGCGTCCTCCTCACTAGTTGCCGATTTAGTCGAGCGACAACTTTATCTAAGAGGCAACCAGCTATATAATACTGCAAGCTCAAATATCTTTCACAATCAAATTGGTGGAGTACTGTCTTTAGATAGATTCGGTTTTAAAACTGAATTGTACTTCCAAAATATTGAGAACTTTAGATTTTGGCAGCGAGGAGATTTAGCACCTAATATCACAAATCTGAACTTATTGCAATTTAAAGCTCAGCATAAATGGCAATGGAAAAGCTTAGTAAATAATAATGTATTTGCTTATCAGGCTACTGATTCGGATCAACTTCCCGTTCCGGAGTGGCAGGGTCGACATAGCTTATTTCTAGACACTCGGATTTTGAATCGAACGATGCACATTAGATCGGGACTGGAGCTGCGGTACTATCTCAATTATACTGCTCCTCAATATCAAGCGTTTTACGGGACATTCTTTGTTATTCAGGACGCCCCATTTGATACTTCCCCTTACCTTTTAGATTACTTTTTCGCTTTTGATGTCCAGAGTTTCCATGTCTTATTGCGATTTGAAAACCTCAATAGCTTCATTCGCCCCACTCGCTTTTATACCCTGTATAGGCATCCTTCAAATTCTTTCAATTTCAGATTATCTCTACGGTGGCGCATTCCGGGCTAATCACGAGCAGGATTTGTTATAACTAAGAAATGCTTTACCCTTTTCCGCTTAGGGGATCCTAGGTTTGCAGAAGTCTAGAGCTCGTAATTGGGTTCCAATGCATGATCTTGATCGTCTTCGTAAAAGCGCTTGATGATTGCGACCGCTTCTTCAGCATCATCGGTTAGGGAGAAGAGATCTAAATCCTTCTCGTTAATATTGGACTCTGTTCCCAGCATCTGGTTCTTTATCCAGTCGATCAGTCCGGACCAAAAGGAAACCCCCATTAAAATTACGGGGACACTGGTTATTTTCTTTGTCTGAATCAATGTAAGCACCTCAAATAATTCATCCATCGTGCCGAAACCACCCGGCAAGACAATAAAGCCCTGTGCATACTTCACAAACATTACTTTACGAACAAAAAAGTATTTGTGATTTAAAATTTTATCAGGATCGATAAAATCATTATTGGACTGCTCGAAGGGTAAATTGATATTTAAGCCAACGCTCATTCCGTTATTCTGAAATGCTCCTTTATTTCCCGCCTCCATGATACCGGGACCACCTCCCGTGATCACGCCAAAGCCTTCGTCGGTAAGAATACGGGCCACGTCAGAAGCTAATTTATAATACTTTTCATCGGGCATTGTGCGTGCAGATCCAAAAATAGAAATGCAGGGGCCCATTTTATTTAGGGTATCAAATCCATCAACAAATTCAGAAATCACCTTGAACATCGTCCAGGAGTTTTCTGCCTTAAACTGATTCCATCTACGCTGCTGTTTTGCTTTAGACTTTTCCATACTCATGTAATCGCTCTTCGTAAACTAATAAAGACATCCGTTTTATAATGAATAAACAGGCGGCGCAAGATAAAGAAATATTAGGTAGAAGACTTGAACTCCTTATATTCTTTCCTCATATATGCCTCAACATCATCGAAGTTGTCAAATTCAGAGAAAAGTTCTTTAAAACGGGAACAAGGCGCGGATTGAGGGTATACATAAGCTTTAACATCTTGGATAGAAATTGCTTTTCCACTTAGAATGATGAGCCGCTCAACCACATTGCGCAATTCTCTAATATTACCAGTCCATTCAAGGTCTTGTAAAGCTTCTACCGCTGTTTTAGAAAATCTTTTTTCATTTGTCCCGTATTCTTTGCAAATAGATCGATTGAAATGATCAATTAAGTAAGGAATATCATCAGCACGATCTTTCAAATCCGGAACATGTACTAGTATTACTGCAAGGCGATGGTACAAATCCTCGCGAAACTTGCCATTTCTGATTTCTTCTTGCAAATCTTTATTAGTAGCAGCAATTACGCGAACATCCACTTGGATTTCCCTATCACCTCCTACCCGACTAATACACTTTTCTTGCAGAGCTCTGAGAACTTTAGCCTGAGCAGACAAACTCATATCACCAACTTCATCGAGGAAAAGAGTACCTTCATTGGCCTGCTCAAATTTCCCGATGCGCTGCTTTACGGCAGAGGTAAAAGCTCCTTTTTCATGACCAAATAATTCACTTTCAATAAGTTCGGCTGGAATTGCAGCGCAGTTAACCTCAACTAGAGGTTTCTTACATCGCTGAGATTTGGCGTGGATCCACCGTGCCACCAGCTCCTTGCCTGTACCATTATTACCTGTAATCAGAACACGGGCATCAGTTGGAGCTACTCGATCAATATTACTCTTGATCTCTTGAATAGCATTTGAATTGCCAATCATTTCCGGAGCCTGACTTTTACCCACCTTACTTTTAAGTTGTTTGGTTTCAGTAACTAAATTCGTTTTGTCCAAGGCATTACGGACTGTTATTAGCAACCGATTTAGATCGGGCGGTTTAGAAATAAAATCGAAAGCTCCTTTTTTTACAGCTTCGACCGCTGTATCTATGGTTCCATGTCCGGAAATCATAATAATGGCCGTCTCCGGCGCGATGATTTGAACCCGCTCCAGCGCTTCCATCCCATCCATCTTTGGCATTTTAATATCTAAAATGATGAGATTATACTTGCGCTGTTTCACCTTGACAACACACTCCATCCCATCAGCAGCTTCATCCACTGTATAATTTTGATATTCGAGCACCTCTCTTAGAGCTGAGCGAATGCTTTTTTCATCATCAACGATGAGAATCCTAGCTTTTGATTTTGATTGAGCCATAACTGTACACTACTTATTTACAGTCACAATTATATGACATTTTTTTATAATATGAAAGGATGGCGAGAACTTATTACATTTTTTTATAATATGTTATTTTACTACTAGCTTATTTCAAACAGCTCAATTTGATTTTAAGACTATCAAGATTTGTATTATAGTTATACGGACCTAGCAGTTGCGACAGGCTTTCCAAAGTTTTTTCTGGTAGGCCCAAAAAAAGTAATGCCTTCGATCTATCCATTCTGCCCGTTGGGACTGATCGAACTTTCCATTATAACTAAACTCGGAGGGTAGTTTGTGGACAAACCATGGTGTACCTCTAAAAATGGTATCTAGAGCTTTGTGAATTCCTTTTCGTCCAAAGTAGATAGCTGATAAAGGAAATAAAAGGACAAGAATAAAACTAAAATAAAACTCGTGTCTCCTTTTCAGTCTGTCCGGCGACTCCAACCGCTTTTCTTTCAAGTAATCTTCTGTTATTAAGATAGCCGCTTCGTTTTTTGAGCGGCTAGTAATCAGGCAGTCCTGGTCAGAGGATAAAATTCTGTTTATTTTTTCTTTTCCATCAGTTATTAGTATTGTAACAACCTCGGACCAGGACAGACACGATGGATCAAATATGAACTCGTAGGAACCATCAATTGTGGATAATTGAGCAGTCAGTGATTCAGCAGGCCGTAGAGCTTTAATGCGCTGATTACCGGGGAGTTGATCAAGCATTCTTTCAAGCTGAGGTCGAGCTTTATCACTCACCCATGTAAGCGCGACGTGGTTCTGTTGCATCTTGGGTAAAAAAGCATTTTGCAGGTTCAGCATTAAGTTTACGAAATAAAACAGAAAAGATAACCCAATCGACAAGGGCCACAATGGAGACTCTGAGATCATCACAATGGGTAAAATAAAAGCAGAGGCCAAGCCCCAACCTAAGAGCTGATCCCACCAATCCCATGAGTCTCGGCGCATTCCCTGGATTTGCGAAATTCCTGCAAATAACACAGCAGGAATCCAAAAGCGATAATCCATGTAAAGTTCGTGATAAGTGAGATAGTGCCCACCGATTAAGCCCAAAAACACCCACATAAAATGCTGTATAAATAATTTTGCATTTTGAAGTTTCTGGAACAAAATAGCTAATCCAGCTCTTGCGTATATGGCACCCTGAATGAAAACACTCATAAGAGCTAGGATATGCTTATTGTAGTGCTTTCCGGCATATATGCTCATTGCGCTATAAAAAGTCTTAATATATTTTAGAGATTGCTTTGAGGTACTTTCTCCTTTGAAGTGTATGATTGAGCTAGATGCCAAGTAGTAGTTTTGAAAGCCTTTTTCATGAAGTCGGTAACACAAATCGATATCCTCACCATACATGAAGAAATCTTCATCCAGACCTCCCAGCTCGAGATATGTCTTCTTGCGAAGCATCATAAATGCTCCAGTCAGCACATCTACCGCTTGATCGATATCTGATGACTTATGTCCCAAGTAATAATAATTAAAAGCTTTAGATGTTGGAAAAAGCTCATTCAGCCCTGTTATTTTACAAAAAGATGTCCACGGGCTAGGAAAGCCACGCTTGGATTCAGGCAAATATTTCCCTTGTCCGTCATACATACGCAAACCCACAGCTCCTGAATTATCACGATTTGATAAAAAATCATAACAATGCTGTAAACTATCAGCTTGTAATATCGTATCGGGATTAAGTAGGAGCATATACTCTCCTTTTGCTTCTTTCGCAGCCAGATTATTGGCTTTAGCAAACCCTACATTATCACCCAAATCAAATATGCGAACCTCAGGATAATGGTTCTCTACCCATTTGACAGAATTGTCGGTCGAACCATTATCGACTATTATTATTTCCAAATCAAAATCACAAGATGATTCCAATACAGAACTAATCGCTTGATCCAAAAAATACTGAACATTATAGCTTACAATGATAACGGACAGGTCCATACTTAGAGGTTATCATTTGACTTATAGGGCAATCGACCGACAATAGACCGGCCTAAAGTAATTTCATCAGCGTATTCCAAATCACCACCAAATGAAATTCCACGCGCTATAACTGAGATTTTAACATCAGCTTTAGACAGTCGCTGAGAAATATAATATGTAGTCGTTTCTCCCTCGATGGATGGGCTAATCGCCATGATCATCTCTTCAACACCTTCTTTTTGTACTCGATCAAGTAATGAGTTTATATTTATATCTTCTGGACCTATGCCATCAATAGGAGAAATGACACCACCCAGAACGTGGTATCTGCCGCTGAATTGCTGTGTGTCTTCAATGGCCATAACGTCCCGAGCTGATTCAACCACACAGATTGTATGGCTTCTTCGCGCAGGATCACGGCAGATAGCACAAATTTCTTCATCTGCGTAATTATGACATTTTTGACATTCTTTTAATTGATCACTCATTCGAGATATGGCAGCTGCGAAACCCTTAGATTTTTCTTTTTCTTTGCCGGCTAAAAACAGAGCCATTCGAAGTGCGTTCTTTTTGCCAATTCCAGGTAGAGAAGCAAAGGCTTCCACCGCTTCTTCCAGTGATTTAGACGAAAATTTCATATCGGTAAATATACAATATTACTAAGAGTCACACGATTTAAAAACCACCCTAGATAAAATTTCGGGACAGAAAAGACTGGACACTGAACGGATTCAAATTGAAGACAGAATGCATAAGCACATAATCTGCTGTCCATTCTATGGACAATACCTGTAATTTGCTTATTTTGGCGATTCAAAAATAATAAGAAATGGCCGAAATAATACGCATGCCCCGCATGAGTGACACGATGGAAGAAGGTAACATAGTCGAATGGTTAAAAGAGGAAGGTGATGAAGTTGAGCCTGGAGATGTATTAGCCGAGGTGGAGACTGATAAAGCCACCATGGAATTAGAGAGTTACCACGAAGGAGTATTACTTCATATTGGTGTCAAAGAAGGAGCCGTTCCGGTTAATGCTGTTATCGCAGTAATTGGCGAAGAAGGCGAAGATTATGAAGAACAATTGAAAAGTGCCGAAAGTGAATCATCCGATGAGAGTGAATCTGAAAGCGATTCCGAAAAAAGCGATACTCAGAAAGATTCTAAGTCTTCTAAAAAATCTGAATCATCTTCACCGGATGAGTCGGTCGAGTCGGATGAAACTCAGGATTCCTCATCCAAAGACAGTTCCTCTAGAGACACAAAACGAGTGAAAGCTTCCCCTCTGGCAAAAAAAATGGCGGAGGAGAATAATTTATCACTACAAGATATGAAGGGATCAGGTGATCAGGGCCGAATTGTAAAACGCGATATTGAAGATTATTTAGAGAAGTCAGAAAGTAAGCCTGCCCAAAAATCTGTCCCTTCTCTGGAATCAAGAGAGGGGGAAGATGTGCCCGTATCTCAAATGCGAAAAACTATTGCTCGTAGATTATCGGAAAGCAAATTCTCTGCCCCCCATTTTTACCTCACATCCACTATTGATATGGGTGAAGCAATGGCGGCGCGATCTAGAATCAATGAGATGGCAGAGACTAAAATATCATTTAACGATTTAGTGGTGAAAGCAGCGGCTATGGCCCTGAGAAAACATGCGATGGTTAATGCCTCATGGTTAGGAGACAAAATACGAAAGCATGAAGAAGTTAATATAGGTGTTGCTGTAGCTGTAGATGAAGGGCTATTAGTGCCTGTTATCCGAAACACAGATTTAAAATCCCTCTCTCAGATAAACGAAGAGGTCAAAGAAAAAGCGGGGCGTGCGAGGGAGCGAAAGCTATCGACAGAGGAAATGCAAGGGAATACCTTTACCATTTCAAATTTAGGCATGTTTGATATTGATGAATTTACTGCTATTATCAACCCCCCAGACTCATGTATAATGGCAGTGGGTTCAATAAAGGAATGTGCTATAGTTAAAAATGGAGAACTTGCGGTTGGTCATCAAATGAAAGTAACTCTTTCTTGCGATCATCGAATTGTTGATGGTGTAACCGGTGCTAAATTTCTCCAAACATTCAAAGCACTTTTGGAAGAACCTTTACGCATGATCGTATAAGAAAAATAACAATTAGTAATAAAAAAGGCCACAAGAGATATTCTCGTGGCCTTTTTTAATTTTGTTACTAGCTGCTCTCCTTTTCCGCTAATTAGTTTTTAGTAGAGCTATTTCAATAGCTTTTTGAAATAACTTGGTCGGCATCTCAGGGTTTTGTGAATGGATTTCCTTTAAGGCTGTTCTAATGGTATTCGACACATCTGAGAAGATATTTCGGTCTGTAATTTCAATATCGCTTTCCATAAGGAAAGCAAAAGTCCGAGCCATGCCGCAATTAGCGATAAAATCCGGAATCAAGCTGATGGTGTTATCAACCCATTTAGCTGTAGGGCCAAAGAAAATTTGATCATCTACAAAAGGAACGTTTGCACCGCAGCTCATTACCTTTAACCCTCGATCGATAAGACGCTCCATTTGGTCTCTCGAAATAATTTTCGATGCAGCTCCTGGTATAAATATATCCGCTGACATATCCCAAATTTTCTGATTTACTTCCTCAAATGAAAGTGTATCACGCGATTGGAGTTGATTTCCATTCTTATTCATAAATAAAAACTCGATCTCTTCCGCGGAAAACCCATCCTCGTTGATCAAACCTCCATTTCGATCTATAATGCCAACAATTTTTGAACCATTATTTGCCAGGTAATAGGCTGCCGCTGAAGCTACATTGCCCCATCCCTGAATGATTACTCGTTTTCCACTTAAGTTCTCTGAATGAAATAAATCGTAATGATGTTTTACCGCTTCAGCTACCCCCCATCCCGTAATCATATCTGCTACAGCGTACTTGTTTCCTAAGGGAGCAAATTCTTTATCTTCAATAACCTTTGCTACTCCAAAGCGGAGCTGACCCAACATCCTGACTTTTTCACCTTTACCCGCTTTGAGGTGTCCATTTACGATACCTTCTTGAGGATGCCACAACCCTAAGTTCTCCGTTATCGGAATCACGTCTTTTAGTTCATCAACGTTTAAATCTCCACCTGTACCATAATAGTTTTTTAACAAAGGAAAAACAGCTTTATACCACCGTTCAAGTACTTCATTCCTGCGGGGATCTGATGGATCAAAAGAAATCCCGGATTTAGCACCGCCTATGGATGGACCGCTTACCGAGAATTTAATCTCCATTACTTTGGCCAGGGATACTACTTCGTCTTTTGTGAGTCCTTTTCGCATCCGGGTTCCGCCACCGGCAGCACCATTTTTTAGAGAGTTAATAACCACCCAGCCACGAGCTGAGGTCTCGGAGTCATTCCATTCAAATATAATTTGAGGACGCTCATTGATATATTCTTTTAGTGTCATGGAGTTATATTTCTTAGTTATAGATTATTATTTATCTTTATATGTATTTTTATTTAAGATCAACGCTAAAATAGCATTTTCATGAACGAATTGTTACGTATATCCAAAGAACTTTTAAGGGAAAAAGAAACAAGTCTTTCTCATAGCGTTGGGCACCGCATTAGTTTTTATAACGACAAATGGGATAAAGAAAAGACTACGGTTTATTTGAGTTGCTCACATCAAAATTATACGCAAGCATTTAAGCTCCTATTTCGGAGTGCTGATCACTTCCAATCTGTCCAGATCATCATCATAAATCAGGAGGAAAATCAAAAAATACCATCTCAGGTTATAGACAATTGCATTAAACTACCGAACCACTCCCTTATCCAATTGACGGATAATCTAAATAACTCACTTTGCCCTATCATTGAGGAATACGAAGGAGTTCAAGAACCATTTAATACGGTTCACATTACCGATGGAAGTCAAGATTTTCTGTCTCTTTTTAAACAATATGGACAAACAGGCACGTCGATCTATGCTACAGACTATACAGAATTAGGAAGTCAAATGCATCTATTACCCTCATATAGATTGAAAGAGTTGGAAACAAACCACTTTGATTACTATCGACTGGGAGAAATGAAGAAAAAGCCACATACCTGGGAACCCACTCTTAGAAATCAACATGTGTGTCTATTTGATTCAAATGTGTTAAAGAAAGCAGAACTAGATGCGAAAAAAAACGCTAATCCTTCTGGCTTTAGCTCTGAAGAGGCTATCCAACTGATTCGCTACGCAATGGTTTCGCCTAAAATGAGTTTTCTTCTATTGTACAACATTGAAGAAGAAAAGTCTTTAAGTGCAAAAAGTGCCACCTGGTTTGCTCAGGCAATGTGGTATGCGATCCAGGGAGCAGAGAATCGTGCTTTTGAGAAACCTTTCAATAATGAAAATTTATTGGAATTCTTGATTGACATTCAAGTACTAGACTATCCTCTATCATTTCTAAAAAGCAAAAAAACCGGACGCTGGTGGGTTAAGATTCCTACTAAGTCCTCAAACTATGAGGAGAGCGTATATTTGCCATGTACTGATACGGATTTCCAACAGAGCCGAGACGGCATATTACCAAATCGCATTGTGAAAGCTATCGCAAGAAGTCAGGATGGTACAAAAATTTAATCTAGTAATTTTTCCAGTTGAATCGATCGTGAGCCCTTCAGAAAAATATATTGATTTTGCCAATTAGATCTTTCCCACACCCTTTTCAAGTCTTGAACCGATTGAAATTTTTGCATATCATCTGAGTAATTTGTTTTTCCAAATTCACTACCCACTAAAAAAATCTTGTCAACTCCTTGAAACTGTTCTATATAATCTACAATTTCCTGATGTGCTTTCCCGGAATAATCTCCAAGTTCCAGCATATCTCCCAAAACTAGTACCTTGCGATCTGGCCTGGCCCCGTTAAAGGCGTCTAAGCTTAGTTTCATACTAGTGGGATTTGCATTATACGCATCTAGGTAGTATTCATTTGTACCTATTTTACGGACTTCAGAACGATTGGCGTTAGGCTTGTAAGTGTTCACGGCCTTTGCCATTGCAGCAATAGGGACACCGAAATAATTTCCAACGGCCATAGCGGAAAGAATATTTCTATAATTGTAAAGCCCATGAAGAGAAGAAGATATTAGATGGGTTATGCCATTTGCGTCATCAACTTCAAATAAAATTTTAGTCTGCCATTCGATAACATGGGCTCGAAATTCGTTTATATTCTCGTTTGGCATATCAGAATCATAATAAAGAACTGGTTTATTTATACCTCTAACTTTAGCCATTTTTTGCAGGTGGTCTTCATCCGCACAAATAAAAACGCGTCCTCCATTTTTAGAGATATAAGAATATAGCTCTCCTTTCCCCTGTCGCACCCCTTCTTTCCCGCCAAAGGTCTCCATGTGCGCCTCACCGACATTTGTTATCAATCCGTAATCAGGTTGGGCTATATCACAATATGAAGCTATATCACCTATACGGGAAGCACCCATTTCTACAATAACATAATCCGCGTCCATTGGAGTTTGAAGCAACATTAGTGGAATTCCAATATGATTATTATAATTACCAGGAGTAGATGATACGGTATAACTCATCCGTAAAACCCTTGCCATTAATTCTTTTGTTGAAGTTTTTCCGTTAGAACCCGTTATCGCTATTACTTTTCCTTCGAATTGAGCCCTATGGTATCTCGCGAGAAGTTGAAGCGTTTTCAATCCATCTGACACATGAATCACTCTGGAATTGTTTGGATCTACAGCAGAGAGATCATCGACCACTACATACGCAGCGCCTTTATTTAAAGCATCTTGAGCAAACTTGTTACCATCAAACCGATCGCCCTTAAGGCTAAAGTAAATGGCTCCCTCGACATTATCTCTTGTATCCTTACTTACTTTCGGGTGGGCAAGGTATATGGAATAGAGTTCTTTAATAGTCATAAAAGAACATTGGTAGTAATAAAAAAAGGACCTGAAAATCAGGTCCTTTTAAACATTAATAATTTTTAGCGTCCTCTGTCCACCTTGCGGACTCTGGACTTAAAGTGGTTTCCTGCCGTGCCTCCATTGGTATTTGAACCCAAACGATTCATTGCACAACGGAAGCCAATAGTACTAGAAGATTTTTCTTGGTGCCAAAAGCGTCGTGTACCAGGTGATAACCAATACAATCTATCCGCCCATGATCCACCCTTAATTACACGGGTGCTATCACTAATGAGTGTATTGTTACCAGTATCATATACCACTTCTTCGCTATCGCCATCCCTGAAATCTTTCAAATCCGCTTCTCTATAGTTTCGACGATTCTTAAGATCTTCTTCACTTTGTTTCTCACGGGGAATGCGACCAAGTGAATCTTTTTCTACAAGATTGCCTTCCTCATCTCGAACTCGAACGGTGAAGTCATTGCCCCGGAAAGGGTTTAAGTCATGCTTCTCGGCATCGCGAATAGTTTCTCCTGTAAGTGGACGATAAACATCTGCCACCCACTCATTCACATTACCTGCCATATTGTACAAACCAAAATCATTGGGATAGAACGACTCTACTGGAGCTGGTATAGCTGCATTATCATTAAGGTTTCCGGCTACTCCCATGTAGTCGCCACCATCTCTCTTGAAGTTGGCTAGCATTTTTCCCTGATACCTATCTCTAACTTGATATCTAGCTGTGTAGCCATCCCAAGGGAAGTAACGTCGGTCAGTAATATTTTCAGAATCTTCAATTTTATGGTTTCCGACTAGAGCTAAAGCAGCATATTCCCATTCAGCTTCTGTAGGTAACCTATATTCCGGCAGCATGATACCATCGGTTTTTCTAACATTTCTTTCGCCACCAGTTCGGACATCCTCGAGATTTGCTCGAACATTTCCTTCATATTGGTTAGCGTAATACGCTTCTGTAGTGAAAAAGTCAGAACTATCACCACCTGCTGCTTCACCAGGAGGATTTAAAATTCCTTTTTCAATTAGAATAGTTTCGTTCACACGATCCGATCTCCACTTACAGAAAGCCTCAGCTTGAACCCAACTTACTCCAACGACTGGGTAATCATTGTATGCTGGAAATCTAAAGTAATTATAAACTAAAGGATCATTGAAGGCTAACTCTTCTCGCCAAACCAGCGAATCAGGTAGTGCATCAAAATACACTTGTGGATATTGATCTATAAAATGGCGTTTCGTCCATTCTGTATAAAACCGATAATCCAAATTAGGCACTTCGGTTTGATCAATATAAAATGAAGAAACTGTTACTCTTCGGGGCTGATTGTCCCATTCGTAAGTAACGTCTTCTTGAACGGTGCCCATTGCAAAGGTTCCACCAGGAATCAAAACCAGATTTGGTCCAGTTTCTTGTTCTTCAAATTCTGGTTTCTCATATCCCCCCCATTCGGCATCGTTGTATTTCCATCCGGTGGTCATCGACCGCTCAGATTTTTTACAACTCGTCCATAAAAGGAGAGAACTTAGGGCTACAAATAATGTGATTCGAGTTAATTTCATGCTTCCAACACTTTTTAGGGACTCCAAATATAGTAATTCATTTCTTACTACAAAATCTTAATTATAACGGAGGTAGAAAATTTACATTGCCAAAATAGGTTTAAATTTATCTGAAAAGGCCAAAACAATCATTATAATCGACCTTACTGTCACGCTCTATCCGATACTGTACTCCAATTTCATGTGCTCCTCCTACACTTATACCTAAATCTGATACAGTGTAATCAAAAGAATATCCAATACGCAAATTGCCCGTTCGAAATCCAAATGATAAAATGACCGCATCAGGAATACTTCCTGAATGCCGGTAGGCCAGACCACCAAAAATTGCGCTGATCCCTCCGTGAATACCTAGATTGAGTTGACTAAAGCCTGCTTGTCGAGTATATATAAAATTAGGAGATAAAAACCCATCGTCTAAACTTGCTTGAGACCTCCCACCTGAAAACTGAGCTCCCCCGTGTAAGGTAAAGCGAAGGGGGACGCCTGACTGCAAGGGGTTGGCATCTTCGAAAAAATTATTTTGTGGAGCATTCAAATGATGTAAAACCAGGCCTCCATAGTACCTCGAAGAATATATAGCAAGTCCAAATGAAATATCAGGGTAAATGAAGGATAAAGATTCAGGAGGCACTTCTGCACTAGGTATAGTTGAACCACCGGGCGTAACTGCACCAAACTCTGGGTCAAGTTGATCGAAAAAGACTAATTTTTGCCAATCCAGGTTATTTTGGACAAAAGCTACCTCCAATCCTCCCTTAAAATAGGTCGATTGGCTTAACCTCGCCTTATAACTATACTGCAATCCGACTTTATTTGTCGTTAAAACCCCATCTCCAGCATTGTCAGCCATAGCGATGAAGCCGAATCCACTATTGTATCTCTCGAAAAATTGATCATAAGAAGCAGCATATGTCGTGTAAGCATTTGGCATGCTTGGCCACTGATTTCGGTAGTTTAATGCAAAATTAGGGCCGTTCGAGTTTCCAACAAAGGCTGGATTTAATTGGGTTGGCGCTAAATAAAACTGGCTAAATACCGGATCTTGTCCATAACTGAGTGTTTGAGACAAATACAAAGTCAAGAGGACAACCAAACCGGTAAAACTCGGTTTGGTCTTATTAATTAAGTGAAAAGACCTAAATTTTTGCAAATTGCTTAATTTTAATGTCTAAGATGTGAAAAAACATATGGTTGCTTGTAATTTTATAAAAAGTTTAACGTTTTCTTTATCAGTTTCGTTTAACTAAGTACATAATGTAAAGATATAACCTGGAAATACATTTCTATATATGAATATTAATCAATTACTAAGCTTCCTTCTTATCCTCAGTGGTGGCATATCACTTTTTGGCCAAAATTCAGCGACTTCGAATTTAGCCTTTGGCGAAACTTATCGTCTTGAAATTCCCCGATCTGGTGTTTATGAGTTAAGCCATTCCTATTTGACTCAAGAATTGAATATATCATCAAGTGATTTAAATGTAGATAACATAAGAATATTAAGTGCGGGTGAAGGTGTAGTTCCAGTTCGTAATGATGTGCAAAGATATTTCGATCCTGTTCCCATCCCTTCCTTTATTGAAGGCGGCGAAGATGGCATGTTAAATTCTGGTGACAAGCTCATCTTTTTTGCACCCGGCCCTAATAATATATCATACCACCCCTCAGGATTTATTGAAGAGCATAATAACCCCTTTGATGGGGAGGGTTTCATTTTTCTCCAAATTGGAGAATCTATTGAAGCTGTTGATCTTCCTGAACTCATTATTGATGAAGCCACCGCCACCACTTTCGATGCGATCCAATCTCATGAACATCACGAGCAGGACATGGTAAATTTGCAAGATCTAAAAATTGGAAATCACGGGACGGGCCAACGCTGGTTGGGTGAGTCATTTTCTCTGCAACGAAAGCAAGATTTTGCAGAGATTTTAGCTCCCATGGGATTGCTTGCTGAAGGTCATCCAGCGCATGTTTCCTTTCATTTCGCGGCTAGAGCATCTAGTCAAACAGCAGTTCGTCTTACGGTAAACGATCAGAATGAATTATATACCATGAGTGGCACCAATATCAGTCACTCAGAACATCGTGTAGCATTTCCTGCAGAAGCTCATCCGAGTTTCAACGTCACGGAAATAAATGAGCTTAGCCTTGAGTTTTTCCCAAATTCAAATACTGATCAAGCTTGGTTAGACTATATAACATTGAGCTATTATACTAAAGAACTTAATCCTGATGAAGGACCCACTTTTTTCATCGGTGCGGAAACTGGGGATATTTTTGAAGCCGATTTGGATTTTACAGGAACTGGCAATTCGGTGCAAATCATTAATATTTCTGATTTTCCCAACTATTACACCATTCCGGTAAACTTTAGCGGAAATAAGGTGAGTTTCAAGGATCAAGCTCTCCCTGACTTCAATCGCTACGTGGCTTTTGATGCCAAAAAAACTTATCCTAAACCCGCCTTCGTTGAAAAAGTCCCCCCCCAAAGTTTAAAATCCATCGAGGTACCAAAATGTCTCGTAGTATATCCTGATTTTTTAGAGCCCGCAGTAGACCGTTGGATCGAACACCGCGAAGCTTATTCCCACATGCAGGTCGATAAGGCAGAGATACAGAAAATTTATAATGAATTTAGTGGAGGAAAAGTAGATCCTGGTGCAATTCGGGACTACGCTAGGTATTTGTATGAAAAGGATGATAACTTTGAGTACTTATTCCTTTTCGGTGCAGCCTCCTTTGATTACCGACATATTAATAAAAACCACCCAGACTATAATATTATACCCACATATCAGACGCCAGAGTCTTACCACCCGATTTTTGGCTATCCCACTGATGATTTTTTCGCGCTTATTCAAGCTGGCCAGGGAGGAGACCTAGTTGGTGCTTTAACTATACACGTAGGCAGGCTCCCAGCAAGAAACCTCGATGAGGCCAATACTTTAGTTGACAAAATAATTCGCTACGAATCAGACCGCACCACCAGAGGCGATTGGCAAAATCGTTTTTTATTTTTAGCTGATGATGGGGACAATAATGTCCATCTGCGAGATGCAGATAATATTGCTGAAGATGTCCGAAAAGATTCGAGCCTCATTGTGGAGAAAATATATTTTGATGCATTCAAACGCACCAACGGAGCAAGTGGGGTTCGGTTTCCAGACGCTACGGCCAAGCTCAATGATGCCATTCGAAGAGGCGCATTAGTGGTGAATTATCTTGGCCATGGTGGACCTTACGGCTGGGCGTCGGAACGCGTGCTTACCAACGATGATGTGCAATCCTGGACAAATTCAAATCAGCTACCTTTATTCATAACAGCTACCTGTACCTTTGGTACTTATGATCAGCCCGCTTTAGAGTCTACAGGAGAGCTACTCATAAACAAAGGATCAGGCGGTGCCATTGCCTTGTTTACTACATCCAGACCTGTGTATTCGAGTTCCAACCGACGATTGACAGCCTCTACATTTAATAAAATCTTTGACGAAGATGATAAAGGCTTTATACCGATTGGGAAAGTTCTGTCAAGAGCTAAAAATGCCAATCGACAAGACACCCTGCGCGCCAACGCTAGAAAATATACGCTCTTGGGAGACCCCACCATGCGAATTCTTTTGCCTAATTATCAAATTATTACCACTTCCTTCAAGGGAAATAATGCACAATTGAGACCTGATACTGTTGGGCCGCTTGAGCGCGTAACGGTGCAGGGATATGTTGCAGACAGAAATGGCTTGCCGGTCAGTGATTACAATGGAATAATAGCTCCAACTCTTTTCGATAAAGTAGGTGAAAATAGTACGTTGGGCCAGAGCTCTAGTTCAAAAGTACGAACCTTCAAAACTCAAGAAAATGTACTGTGGAAGGGAAAGGTTCCTGTGATTCAAGGGCAATTTGAATTTACCATGGTAGTCCCCAAGGCAATTAACGAAGAAATCGGACAGGGAAAAATACAGTATTTTGCTGCATCTAGTTCAGCTGAAAATGAAGATGCCAAAGGGGCCTATACAAACTTCTTTATTGGAGGTATACCTAATGATACTCTGCTTTCGCCATCTCCTCCCCAGGTAGATCTCTACCTCGAAAGTGAGTTATTTACCAATGGGGAGCAAGTAGGCCCAAATCCCATGGTTTTTGTAAAGTTATTCGACTCCCTAGGAATCAATCTGAGTAATAACAGTTTAGGAAAAGAAATGATAGCGATATTAGATGGTAATACTAATAATCCAATAATTTTAAATAGTTTTTATGAGCCCAACCTTGAGGACTCGCGAGGGGGCACAATTTTTTACCCCCTTTCTGATTTAACGCCTGGCTTCCACTCCCTGAAAGTAAGAGCTTGGAATATTATAGGACTTGAGGGGGAAGCTGAAATTGATTTTGTTGTAGTTGATCAAGATGAGACAGATTTATTTGAGATTTTGGCATATCCTAACCCATTTCTCGAATCAGTTTGTATCCGTTTGAAATCTAAGCTACCTGTCGGTAATTACAAAGGGCATTTAGAAGTCTTCAATTCATCGGGACAAATAGTTGACGAAGTCCCCATCAATTTTTTACTAGAAAGCAGCGAAATTCCTTGTATAGAATGGAGACCTCAAACCCGCGGTGCCTATTTGAGTGGAGGCGTATTTTACACCCGGATTCGAGTAGAGAAAAACAATTCATCAGAAGTACTGCATAGTCCAGTTTTAAAGTTAATAAAAATATAAGTAGCACTTTTACATCTCATTATCTTATATTTGTCACTCTAGAACTAAACTTATATTATGCAACGTATTAGTATTTCTATTCTCGTGCTGTTCCTTTCTTTGATATCTACTGATTTGCTGTCGCAATGTGAATTTAACATAGCAACTGGAAACTGGGTGATTTCAGGGACGGATCAGCCCTGCCCCAATCCAGTATTCACAGCAGTGCCCTTTCTAACTATCACACCAGATGCTAGATCTGGAGGTCTTGGGGATGCAGGTGTTGCATTAAGTGGAACGCCCAATAGTCTGCACCACAATGGGTCTGCATTGGCTTTTGCCGAAGATGACTTTGGCGTCTCTTTTACCTATACGCCCTGGTTAAGGAATATTGTTGGTGATGTCTACCTGGCCTATATCAATGGATACTACAAACCTGACGATATTCAGGCTTTTGGCCTTTCTTTGAAATTCTTTTCTATGGGTGAAATAGCATTTCTCGATGAAAATGCTCAGTCTACAGGTACGGGATTTCCCAGAGAGTGGGAAATTGGCGCTACTTATGCTCGTAAACTATCCGATAATTTCTCTATGTCGGTAGCTGGTAAATATATATACTCGAATCTAGCTAGCGGACAAACCATAGGAACAGTAGAAATTAATGCAGGTACATCTATAGCTGCAGATGTGGGGATGCAGTATCAAACGGAGCTTAGCCGAACTGAAAGTTTAACGCTGGGATTAGCCTTGACTAATTTAGGAACGAAAATAAGTTATACCCAATCTGCGGTTGGTGACTTCATTCCAACAAATCTTGCAATAGGGGCTGCCTATACGATAGATTTAGATGAATATAACAGCCTTACCTTTGTAGGACAGGCAAACAAGCTTCTTGTTCCAACCCCCGCTTTAGGAGATTCTATTGAGACTACTGAGGACGGAATTCCGGCCTGGCGAGACCAAAGTCTGTTCAGTGGTGTACTGAATTCATTTTCTGACGCGCCAAATGGCTTTAGTGAAGAATTGCAGGAAATAACCTGGACTTTAGGCATGGAATATTGGTACGATGAAGTCTTCGCTGTTCGAGTGGGGTATTTTAATGAACACGTAGCTAAGGGGAACCGAAAGTATATGACTTTTGGTTTTGGTTTTAAATATAATGGTTTCAATCTGGACATGTCCTATTTGGTCTCTACTTCAGCGAGACCGAATCCATTAGCCAATACCCTTCGGGTCGGTGTAGGTCTTGACATGAGTGTTTTTACAGGTGATAATATTGGAGGCTCTACAAATTAGACTCTCTATGCTTATATAAATAGCTATTAATAAAAAAGAGCCCGCACAAAGCGGGCTCTTTTAGTTTACTCAATAAGCCGGATTCTGTATCTCTTACGAGTGTCTGCCATTTATCTAATGCTGCCTACCCCCAACGGCTTCTGCTTCCACAGAATCAATCGGGCCGATTTCAAACCGAAGTATATGTGGCATTGCAACCTGCAAGGTTTATCCCACCAATAAATTACTCTATTGATGTGTGCGCTCTTACCGCACATTTTCACCCTTACCCAAAAAAAATCCAGGCGGTATCGTTTCTGTGACACTATCTGAACCCTCGCGAGCCCCCGTGCTTTCCACGGTGCAGCGCCCTGTGTTGTCCGGACTTTCCTCCCCTTTCGAGGCGGCAGACTTTGTAAACTTCAAAGTAAACATACAATTAAATACCTAAGGTTCCCAATACGCTACTTTTTCGGTCAGGATAGAAGAAAAAAATTCCAGTATGAGCATCGGGAACTCTTTTCCTCGATTTGCATTTGCGTGAGGTGCCTGTAGGGCTAAGGTACCGTTCCATCCGAAATGGATGGAACGGTACGGAGCGAAAAGCGAACCCCGAAAGGGACCGACCCCCAACAAGTTGGGGGGCACGCCCAAAGTAGAAAGAATTATATTATATATTTGTTGTATATGAGTTACCTTAGAGTAATAATAGCAGAAACATGAGTTCGCTTTATCGGATTTGGAGAAATAAACAGACTGCACTCAAAAAGAAAGTTCTTATTTGGGCAGGTGGAATTCTTATTGGGATTGGCATGTTACTGATAATAGGTGCTAAAATGGGGACTCTACGCAATGATGTCCAAAAAGATTGGCAAAATCAGCTTCAGCAAACCCTTTCTCAAATCCAGCCAACTCCTCAAGATGAGGAAAGATGGGAGAAATGCGGTACTGCAGAGCTAGACTGGGAGCGCTGCTTTTCAAATTTGCCCCTGGGTGAAAAACATCTTGTTTGGAGTCAGGAAGAATTGAATTGGGTATATTGGACGGATACGTCTTGGCCCGTATTTCAATTGGATAGCATAGAAAAAAATGTAAATAGCTGGTCTTTATTGAGTACAGGAAATGGATACTGGTTGGTATACTCGATAAAAGTTGATAGTTATATTCACCTTCGAGCTTGGTCAACGGATAAACTTTTTTCTCAGGCAATCCAGATTTTACCGGACAGCTCCGCTACTCATATAGAAGTTCTTACCGAAAGTCAATTTAGCTCCATTGAAGTCCAACCGGATACGCACCAAGTCCAAAGATTCCAAATAGGCGGAAAGACATGCGTATATCTAGGTTTCCTTGCCTGGATATTCTTGCTGTTGCATTCAGCAGGGAGGAAATGGCAAAAAATAACCCTGGCCTATATTCTCGCTCCGTTGGCATTGCTAATTATAGGTTTATTAGAGGAAAATTGGACAGAAAAGTGGCTTCTCTTACTACAAGGACAGAGGGAGGCGTGGGAGGCTTTAGACTGGGTCTACACCGTCGCAGTGCTAAGCTTGATTGTGACTCAAACTCCTCATATAATAAAGGGACTGGGCGCAGGTATTAGAAATCAGCTTGGAAAGTGGGGGCAAGCTACAATTTATTTCATTTCCTTGATTTTAGCCTATTACTTAGCCATTTTCATCATTCGATATACTGTATTTTATCAATTATCTATAGTTCGAGCTGAAGATCTATTACATTGGAATTCGAGCAACTTATTCTGGTACATTGGCATTGTCTCATTCGTTTCGACTCTATTTGTAATGAGTTACCGAATCCATAAATCGGTTCTGCAGTTAGGGTTGACCTTAGATAAAAAACTTTTAAGTCTTCTGATGGCAGGGGTGGTTTTTCTCCCCTTTTATTTATTGTTTCCCATTCAAGTCCATCCCTTTGCTTTCTTTATTCTTTCTTTTATCATCATCATTTTGATGGACCTGTTTGCAGAAAATGTATCCGGTGGATTAACCTGGCCATTTATATGGCTCACTGTTCTTGCTGCCTGTACTTCGCTCCTCGTCTTTAGGTTTAGTACGCTGGCCGTAAAAAAGGAGCAAGCTGAAGCTATGAAAACCTGGATGACTTCAAAGTCAGAGGTTTCCGATACTAAAGGTATTTTTTCCTGGGCTAAATATAAAAATGACCGCATTGTCTATCAAAACGGACCTATATGGCGCAAACCCAGCTCCTTAGACTTTAGTATCCCAGATGGGGCCATCATTCCTTATGAAACAGATCAAGCCTACTATTTTTTAGGCAAGCAGAACGATACCACTTATGTGATCGCCCGGCCGAAAACGGGTATTAACGAGCCTATCTCACTATATGCTCTATTTTTTGTCTTGTGGGTAGCGGTCGCCTTAATTTTATTATTGATCAATCGCCCACTTAAATTATTGCCGTCAGATTGGGCTTTTTATTGGACCGAATTACCCAGCCTTCGCAAACGCATCCAATTTTATATTCTAGCGGTAACCGTCGGATCTTTTGGGGTAATGGCTTGTGTAACTTATTTCTATTTTGAATACCAGGGTGGGGAACAATCAAAACAACTTGCGCTACAAGTCACAACCGCAGCCGTGCGAGATTTTACCACTAGCTGGGAAGAGCAGCCCGAAACATCACTCAAGGAGCTTTTTAATGAAATCCAAAAAAAGCATCAAACCTCAGGAAGTTTATACACATTCGAGGGAATTCGAATTAGTGGTGTAGGTCTTCCATTACTTCCACACAGCATCAGTAAACCCTCCTTTTTTTCCAGCCGAGATATGCACATTCAAGAAGGATCTATTTATCACAGGATAAATGGCCCCGCCAATGGGGAAGCCATTGCCCAATTCGATGCTGAAGTGGAAACCCTCCAGTTAGGGCTAGGCTTTAGGCAAATTATATTGACTCTATTAAATATTTATGTATTCCTTTTTGTGCTTACAGGAGGAATTGCAGTGGCAGTTTCCAATTCGATAACTGCGCCATTGAAGGTGCTAAGTGAAAGGCTGAAGTCCCTCAAACTAGGCAAAAAAAACGTACCCCTGAATTGGAATCAAAAAGATGAATTGGGTGAGTTGATTCGCGATTACAATCGAATGATCCTACAGCTGGAAGAAAGCGCAAAAATTATGGCAACTACCGAGCGAGAAACCGCCTGGCGCGAAATGGCTAAGCAAGTCGCACATGAAATAAAAAATCCGCTAACTCCCATGAAGCTCTCTTTGCAGCATCTGCAATTTGCCATTGAAAATGATAATCCCAATAAAGAAAAGCTATTCCGCAAAGTAAGTGCCACACTAATTGAGCAAATAGATAACCTAAATCGCATTGCAAGTGAATTTTCAAGTTTTGCAAAAATGCCAGAACCAGAAAACCGGGTTGTATCACTCAATGAAGTCGTGGCGTCCATCCATGATTTATTCCGGGAACGCAAGGATATGGATATCAAACTCTTTGTACCCATTGATGACTTACGCGTTTTTGCGGATAAAGACCACCTACTTCGAGTCATGAGCAACTTAATTAAAAATGCAATTCAAGCTATTCCATCAGATCGCAGAGGCTTGATTACAATTAAGTTGTACAAAAAAGCTGATGAGGCTGTTATCAAAGTATCAGATAATGGAAAAGGAATACCGGATGAGGTCAAAGAAAAAGTTTTTAAGCCCAACTTCACCAGTAAGAGTTCGGGGACTGGTTTGGGCCTCGCTATATGTGCAAATATCATTGAGGGATTTAATGGAAAAATTTATTTTGAAACTGAAGTCAACAAAGGGACCGACTTTTATGTCATTATCCCACTAATGCGAACCAAAGAAAATTTTAATCAACGACAACGCGTTCCTTTGGAATGAAAAACAATCATCATATTTCATCTCAAAAGCCCATGAAAACTATAATCGTAGGTTCTGGCATTGCGGGTTTGGCCTTGGCTATTCGCCGTCGGGCTCACGGTGATGATGTAGAAGTTTTCGAGGCTTCATCAAGCCCGGGCGGAAAATTATACCATTTTGAAGAGAAAGGATATCGGTTTGACGGTGGCCCCTCTTTATTTACACAACCGGAATATGTAGAAGAACTATTTGAATTGGCAGACAAACCCATAGATGATTACTTTAGGTATCAAAAAATTGACGAATCGTGTCGGTACTTTTGGAAAGATGGCACTCAGTTTTTTGCTTCGGCCGATCGGAAAGAACTCGAGCAGGCCGCACTAAAAACCTTTGATATCGAGCCTGGCGATCTGCCTGAATATCTCAATCACGCTGCCTGGAAATACGATACAGTAGGGCGTATTTTCCTGGATCGATCACTGCATCGCTGGAGGAGTTGGGTACAGAAAGATGTACTCAAAGCGATTCCTTTTCTCTTTCGGTACGGCCTGTTTTCCACCTTAGACCGATTTAACAAAAAATATTTTACCGACCCCAAGTTAGTTCAGCTATTTAATCGGTACGCAACTTATAATGGATCCGATCCTTTCCGCACCTCGGGAATGATGTCCATGATCCCCCATTTTGAGTTTAATACCGGCACCTTTTTACCTAAAGGGGGAATGTATAATATCGCAGACAGTCTTTACCAGCTGGGAAAGGATCTTGGAGTTGTCTACCACTTCGATAAAAAAGTGGATGAAATCAAACTTGAATCAGGCAGAGCTGCGGGGGTTCGAGTTGGAACATCCATCTACCGTGCGGATCAAGTCGTGAGTAATGTGGATATACATGCTACATATCACCAGCTGCTGCCACAATTAGAGCTACCTCGCCAGGTTCGTCGGGAAGAACGCTCTTCATCTGCCTTTATTTTTTATTGGGGCATGAAGCGTCCCTATTCTAATTTGGGATTACACAATATTTTTTTTAGTGAAAACTATAAACAAGAATTCAAAGCAATTAAAAAGGGACAGTTACACCCTGATCCTACAGTTTATGTTAATATCACTTCGAAAATCGAAGCTCAAGATGCTCCTCAAAATAGCGAAAATTGGTTTGTTATGATCAATACACCCCACGATCAGGGCCAAGATTGGACTACGCTAGCTACTGAAATTCGCCAGCAAACCCTAGACAAGCTTGCGGCAATTCTGGAAAGGAATATTGAAAATGATATTGTTGTTGAGCGGCAATGGACTCCCCGTCAAATTGAAATCGATACCTCATCAGTTGGCGGTGCATTATATGGCTCCGCCTCGAATGATATGATGGCTGCATTTAATCGACATCCTAACTTTCACCCTACAGTGAAAAATTTATATTTTTGCGGTGGCAGCGTTCACCCGGGAGGAGGAATCCCTTTGTGTCTTTTGTCAGCTAAAATAACTGCCCGCGAAATGAATCAAGCTTGAAAAATTGGTTGCGAACATATCAGGCACACATAGCCATCGTTTTCATAAGTATTATGTATGTCGTAGGACTTACACAAGTCCTCATTTTTGATCAACCGGAGGTGATGCAATTGACACCGATGCAGTTGATTCTTTCTGCAGCTGTTGTTATCGCATTTTTACGACCGCTCACCCAGTCCACAGCGTTTAGTATTTTTTTAATTTATGTCCTGGGTTTTGGTGTCGAAGTTTTAGGTGTACAAACCGGTTTTCCCTTTGGCTCCTATTCGTACGGAGCAATTTTAGGTCCCAAGATTTTCGAAACCCCGCTTCTCATCGGCCTGAACTGGGTTTTAGTCATCGTGGGAAGCCTTTCCCTAGTGCGTCGCATCTTACCCGGCGCAAATACTATAATACGCACAATTCTTTCGGCTACAATAGCTGTTTTTCTCGATGTCTTAATTGAGCCGGTTGCCGTTGCTTTAGATATGTGGACCTGGACCGAAGGTAGCATCCCGAAATCAAATTATTTTGCGTGGTGGGTTTTGGCTGCAATTTTTACAGCTATTTATCAAAAATGGGGAAACAAGTCATCCAGCGCAGTTGTTATAACAGTGTTCTTTTGGCTTGTTATCTTTTTCGGCTGTTTAAATATATATTATATATGAACGTAGTACTTTACATTGGAATCACGCTAGGAGCATACGTAGGTATGGAGTTTATAGCCTGGTTTACACACAAATATATCATGCATGGTCCACTTTGGAGCTGGCACGAAGATCACCATAAACCCCATCATGAAAAGGAAGGTTTTTTCGAACGCAACGACTTATTTTTTCTCGTATTTGCGATTCCCTCGGCCTTCTTTTACATACTGGGTACATCTACCACGCACCTATGGGCTCTCTTTATAGGAATTGGTATTTCTCTCTACGGCATCACCTATTTCTTAATTCACGACGTGTACATCCATAGAAGATTCAAGTGGTTTAAGCAACTTGACAATCCCTTCAGCAGAGCTGTTCTGCGCGCCCACGGCCGTCACCATGCCAAGCAAACTAAAGAAAATTGCGAGTCTTTTGGTCTACTAATTGTCGATCCTGAATTCTATCAGAAACCACGTCGAAGTAATAAGAATCCATCCTAATAATTTTTTGGGCGTGCCCCTCCCCCATTTATCGGGGAGGGTCGGTCCCTTCCGGGGTTCATTTTTCATTCCGTACCCACTCGACAAGCCGAGCGGGTACCAAGCCCTCCAGGCACCTCACGCAAAGGAAATATTTGTAATTCAGCACTCCAAAATAAAATGTTGTTATTTGATGGTAGTGAGTTTAGGATAATTAATTTCTATCCATACCATATATACATTGCGGAGACAATAGAACTATTTCTAACTTATTTCGCCAATATCCTCATTCCATAGACTTGGATTGTTAGCAATGAATTCACGCATCATCTCAATACATGAATTATCTTGAAGTATCTCTACTTCCACCCCTAGGCTTTCCAGCCAGGCTTCTTCACCCTTAAAATTTTGATTTTCCCCGATCACGACATTAGGAATACCATATAACAAAATTGCACCCGAACACATACTGCAAGGGGAAAGAGTCGTGTATAGTACACTTTTAGAATAGGTAGAAGCCGGCAAACGACCTGCGGATTCTAAGGCATCCATTTCTCCGTGGAGAACAACACTGCCTTCCTGAACACGTTGATTGTGCCCACGTCCTAAAATTTTCTGTCCGCAGACAAGAATGCTTCCTATAGGAATTCCTCCCTCACGCATACTCTTTTGCGCTTCCTCTATTGCTAGATTAATGTACTTCTCGTGTTTATTCATAGATGAAAATATAATAAAAAAAGGGAATAAACTATATCAGTCTATTCCCTGGAAATTATTTCGATCTATGGAATTTTATAAGCCAAGGGCTTCCTTCATCGTTGCGCCAATTTTTGCGGGTGACTCGACTACATGTAATCCACAAGCCTTCATGATTTTCATTTTAGCTTCTGCCGTATCATCTTCTCCCCCAACGATAGCTCCAGCGTGCCCCATCGTGCGGCCTTTTGGAGCTGTTTGCCCAGCAATAAATCCAACGACGGGCTTTGTACCGTGCTCCTTTATCCAATGAGCAGCATCAGCTTCCATGCTGCCTCCAATTTCACCGATCATGATAATACCATCAGTGTCCTCATCTTCCATGAATAACTGAACAGCTTCTTGAGTGGTTGTACCGACAATTGGATCTCCACCTATACCTATACAACTGGACTGCCCCATGCCAGCCTTGGTCACCTGATCGACAGCCTCATAAGTCAGTGTACCAGATCTAGATACAATGCCAATACGGCCTTTTTTATGAATAAAACCTGGCATAATCCCAACCTTAGCCTCACCAGGAGTAATAACACCCGGACAATTTGGGCCTATAAGCCGAGTATCAAAGGATTTAATATATTCCTTAACCTTCACCATATCCTGAACAGGAATTCCTTCAGTGATAGCTACAATGACTTCAATGCCTGCATCTGCAGCCTCCATTATGGCATCAGCAGCGAAAGCCGGTGGTACAAATATTACAGAAACATTTGCACCGACCTCATCAACAGCTTCTTGAACAGTGTTAAATACCGGTCTATCCATATGTGTTTTTCCTCCTTTACCTGGAGTCACACCTCCTACTACTTGTGTGCCATATTCTATCATTTGACCTGCATGGAAAGATCCTTCATTTCCTGTGAAGCCCTGAACTATAATACGAGAGGAACTATTGACGAGTACCGACATGAACTACTATATTTTGTGTTAAAATGAAGGTCGAATATACAGAATATTACGCAGAATAATAAAGTGAAAACTTGATTATACGAGTAAAAACTTACTCTGAAGTACGAATAATAAAAACTTCTTCATCAGCACGATGCATATAATACTTTTCACGCGCATACTTTTCAATATCATGATTGATCTGATCATACATCTGATGAGTTTTTTCTATTCCTTCTTCGTAAAACTCTTTTTCTTCCTCCAATTCATGAAGTCGATTGGACAAGAAAATGTGAGTTAATAAATCATGTCTATCAAAAAAGATCATCCAGATTGTGAAAACAAAACAGATAATTGTGTATCGATTGATCCACGGGGGTTTTTCCGCTTTCCATGTATAAAATCTGGCTAACATATTATTACTTTTTGTAATATGTTAGCAAATATGCAATATTTTTTACATATGTACCACACTCAGGCCCATATATTTTCCAGAATCTGCCAAAAACTCTTCAATTCTCAGCAGTTCATTGTATTTCGCCGTTCGATCAGAACGACTCGCAGAGCCTGTTTTGATCTGTCCAGAATTTAAAGCAACGGATAAATGAGAAATGGTTGTGTCTTCTGTCTCTCCGGAACGGTGAGATATTACAGAAGTATACCCGCTACGGTGAGCCATTTCAACAGCCTCGATCGTCTCTGTAAGGGTGCCGATTTGATTCACTTTAACTAAAATGGAATTCGCAATATCATTTTCAATACCTCGAGCTAGTCTACGCGTATTAGTAACAAAAAGATCATCACCTACTAATTGGCACTTTGATCCTAGTCGCTCAGTCAGTGTTTTCCAACCACTCCAATCATCCTCATATAAACCATCCTCTATGGAAAAGATAGGATACTGCTCTACCCATTCCTCCCAATACGAAGTTAGTTCTGCTGCAGAAAGTTTATCAGATGTTGATGCGAGGTGATACTTACCACTTTTTTCATCATAGAATTCCGAGGCTGCTGCATCCATAGCGATCCATAGATCCTCACCTGGCCGATATCCAGCTGACTCGATCGCCTTCATGACAGTATCGATCGCCTCTTTGTTAGAGCTTAAATTAGGCGCAAAGCCACCCTCATCTCCAACATTCGTACTGAAATTATTCTTTTTTAATTCAGCCTTTAGGCTGTGAAATACTTCAGTGCCCATTCGTAAGGCTTCCCGAAAACTATCAGCGTTGGCAGGAACTACCATGAATTCTTGGAAATCTATACTGTTATCTGCATGCGATCCTCCATTTAAGATATTCATCATAGGAACCGGTAATGTGTGCGCATGAACGCCACCTATATATTCAAACAGCGGGCGATCCAGAACTTTGGAAGCTGCTCTAGCCGCCGCCAAGGAAACTCCTAACATGGCATTTGCGCCGAAATTAGATTTATTTTCTGTTCCATCAGCCTCGATCATTCGTAAATCGATAGATCTTTGGTCATACACAAACATACCCTCAATAAGTGTGGCTATTTCCTCTTCTACTATCTTACAGGCTTTTAGTACCCCTTTTCCGTGATATCGATTTGCATCTTCATCGCGCATTTCAAGGGCTTCGAACTTACCTGTGGACGCCCCAGATGGCACTGCAGCTCTGCCCACCTGGCCGGTTTCTGTCAATATTTCCACCTCTACTGTGGGGTTCCCCCTTGAATCTAGTATTTCTCGGGCTGTTGTTTGGATTATGCGACTCATAAAATTCTTTTGTTTTTAAAGTATATCGATAAAGTCATCGAATAAATAGCGGGAATCATGAGGCCCAGGTGAAGCCTCTGGATGATACTGAATAGAAAAAGCCTTTTTACCCTTAACGGAAAAACCTTCCACCGTTCGGTCATTGAGGTTTATATGAGTAACCTCAACTTTGTCTGCGTGTTCGTTCACCGCATCAGCATGAATACCAAAGCCGTGATTTTGGGATGTGATCTCCCCTTTACCCGTTATAAGGTTTTTAACTGGATGGTTAATACCTCGATGTCCATGGTGCATTTTAAATGTCGGGATTCCCATAGCTAACCCTAGCAGCTGATGTCCGAGACAAATCCCAAAAATCGGCACATTGTCTGATAGCATTTTTTTTATTTCTTTCACAGCATACTGCATAGAAGATGGGTCACCTGGCCCATTAGATAAAAAATAACCATCTGGTTGCCATTGCTGAATCTCTTCATAGGAGGCAGAGGCAGGATACACGCGAACATAACAGTCTCTCTCTACGAAACGCTTCAATATACTCCGTTTTATTCCATAGTCTATTGCAGCAATTCGATAAGTAGCAGCATCATTACCATAATAATAAGGCTCTGTTGTTGATACTTTAGAGGCTAATTCTAACCCAGCCATATCTGGTGTCTTATCCAATAGCGCCTTGAGTTCATCTATGTCTGCAATTTCAGAGGAAATTACACCATTCATAGCGCCTTTCTTGCGCAAAATACGGACGAGCTTCCGCGTATCAATATTACTGATACCTACCAGGCCATGAACTTGCATAAAAGACTCTAAACTTTGGTCCGCCTTAGGTCTGCTAGGGACTCTAGAAAATTCATTTACCACAAGTCCCTGGATTTGCGGACAATCGGATTCCATATCCTCCTCTAATGCCGCATAATTTCCAATGTGAGCATTAGTCATTACCATAAGTTGTCCAAAGTAAGAGGGATCTGTAAAGATCTCTTGATAACCAGTCATTCCTGTATTAAAACATAATTCACCGGCAGTAGTACCTATTTCACCAATTGCACCTCCTCGAAAAACAGTACCATCTGCGAGAAGAAGAATAGCAGCAGCGGTTTCGGTATTTGAGTTCATAAAAGAAGATTTTTGCAAATATACTTTGCACAATCTTAAATGAAGAAAACACTGTCAAAATATAGTATAGAAAACTAAAAAACCTTCCGGAATTTGAAAATATTCTAATAAATTGAAAAATAGAACTTGAATTTACAATGATACAGCAGTCTAAGAAAGCTTTGTTTTATAGTTAGAACGAAAGTCGAAAGTAAAGGCCTTGGAAAGCCTTCCGTAAAAACCTATTGGTTTGACTAATTACAAAAAACAAATGGGCATGAAGTAATCCATGCCCATTGCTTAAAAATGTTAAAGTATGTTTGGAACCTACTCTTCTTCTTGATTATCAGCTGCAGAACTAGCTGCTTCATCGTTTGTCTGATTACTAGACGAGCTACCACTACCTCCTCGGCGCGTTCGTCTGCTACTTGACTGAGCTTCTGCCGGCTGATACACTTCATTAAAATCGACCAATTCAATCATAGCCATCTCAGCTCCATCGCCTTGTCTAAAATCAGTACGTATAACCCGAGTATAACCGCCAGGTCGATCGCCAACTTTAGCGGCTATAGGACCAAAAAGCTCTATAACTGCCTTCTTGCTTTGCAAATTACTGAAAACGACACGGCGAGAATGGGTAGTATTCGTTTTTGATTTCGTTATAAGGGGCTCAATAAATCGACGTAAAGCTTTCGCTTTAGCTAAGGTGGTATTAATTCGCTTGTGCTCAATCAAAGCGATTGATAAATTACGTAAGAGAGCAACTCTGTGCCCGCGTTTTCTACCGAGATGGTTATTCTTCTTTCCGTGTCTCATAGGTTATTAATTTTTGAACTTCGCAACACACAATGGTTATTGCAATTATTTGAAAAAGTTTTTAATCTTTAGTACTAGTCGTTTGACTCAAGTTGGTATTTGGATAGATCCATACCAAAAGTAAGTCCTTTATTTTGAAGGAGTTCCTCTATTTCTACAAGTGACTTTTTACCAAAATTTCTAAACTTGAGTAATTCATGTGTTTCGTATTGAACGAGTTCTCCAAGAGTATTAATCTTAGCAGCCTTCAAGCAATTGTAAGCTCGTACTGAAAGATCTAAATCCTCCAAAGGAGTTTTTAATAGTTTTCGCATATGTAAAATATGCTCATCAACTATATCCTCTTTCTTACTTTCAGAATCTTCAAAAGAAATATTTTCATCAGTAATCAACATGAGATGCTGAATAAGAATCCGAGAGGCTTCTTTTATAGCATCTTCTGGATGGACTGTGCCATCTGTGGAAATAGAAATATTTAACTTTTCAAAATCAGTTCGCTGTCCTACTCTGGTATTTGAAACCTTGTAAGAAACATTTTTGATTGGAGTATAAATTGCATCTACGGGGATTACTCCTATTGGGGCATCCTTGTCTAAGCTACTATCTGCGGGAACATATCCACGTCCTTTAGAAACAGTTAATTCGATCTCCAAATTTACAGAAGGTTCCATAGAGCATATTTCCAACTCTGGATTAGTAACTTCAAATACATTCGTTGATTCATCGATATCGCTGGCAAGAAATTTCTCTTTTCCTGAAATAGTGAGATATAGCGTTTCGGCATCGCTAGAGTCATCATTTCCATCAACTCGCTTCATCCGAACCTGTTTAAGGTTGAGGATAATTTCGACAACGTCTTGAACAACACCTTTGATTGTGCTAAATTCATGATCTACCCCAGCAATACGTACAGCAGAAATCGAATAACCCTCAAGTGAAGAAAGTAACACCCGACGTAATGAATTCCCTACAGTCTGGCCGAAACCCGGCTCTAGAGGTTTGAACTCAAATTGACCTTGAAATTCGTCCGCCTTTTGTAAAACAATTTTTTCTGGCTTTTGAAAGCTAAGTAAATTCATAGAGATATTTATTCAGGCTATTAAAAGATAGATAACAATTTAGTTATCCATTATATTTAAGATCTATATACTATTTAGAGTATAATTCGACGATCAACTGCTCATTGATCTTTTCGGGAATGGCTTCTCTTTCAGGATAGGCAATAAGTTTACCTTCCATTTTGTCGGGATTCCACTCTAACCAATTAAATTTCCTTACATCGGACTTGGCACCAATCGAGTTTTGAACTACTTCAAGACCTCGGCTTTTACCACGAACAGAAATAATATCATCAGCGCGTAATGACAAAGATGGAATATTGGACACTACACCATTAACGGCGATGTGCTTATGAGTAACCAACTGTCTGGCAGCTCGCCGCGTTGGAGCAATTCCCAATCTGAAAACTGTATTATCAAGACGGGCTTCAAGCAATTGAAGAAGTACCTCACCAGTAACACCTTTTCTTCTATTCGCCTCTTCAAAAAGATTGCGAAACTGACGCTCCAAAACACCATATGTGTATTTGGCCTTTTGCTTCTCCATCAACTGAAGAGCATAATCTGATTTTTGTCTTCTTCGTTTGTTATTCCCATGCTGTCCAGGAGGGAATTTCCGACGCTCGTAATAACGGTCAAAGCCATAAATGGCTTCACCGAATGCTCTTGCTTTTTTGGTTTTTGGACCTGTATATCTTGCCATAGAACTGTTCTATTTATATATTCTAAGTATTCTTTTAACGCTGTAATTAAACGCGTCTCTTCTTGGGTGGGCGACATCCATTGTGCGGAATGGGTGTAACATCTTTAATTTTGCGAACCTTAATTCCCGCATTATCAATAGCGCGAATCGCGGATTCTCTTCCTGCTCCGGGCCCCTTAACATATACTTCACAATGTTTCAAACCTAATGAAGCAGCTTCCTCGGCAGCTTGCGTAGCAGCAATTTGCGCTGCATACGGCGTATTCTTTTTAGAGCCTCTAAATCCTGATTTACCTGCAGTACCCCAAGAAATAACTTGCCCTTGATCATTAGTCAACGTAATAATAATATTATTAAAGGTCGCTTGAATATAGGCATATCCTTTTGCTCCTATCTTCACATTTTTACGCGACTTCTTGCTTGACTTTCCTTTTGCCTTTGCCATATCCCTATTATATTATTTAGTAACTTTCTTCTTATTTGCAACGGTTTTCTTCCGTCCTTTTCTCGTTCGGGCATTTGTTCGAGTTCTTTGTCCTCTCACAGGCAACCCTTTTCGATGCCGCAGACCTCTGTAGCAAGCAATATCCATCAATCTTTTGATGTTTTGCTGCACCTCACCGCGCAACTGTCCTTCTACGGTGTAATCTTCATTAATAATACGCGCTATGGCGTTAATATTATCATCAGACCAATCCTGAACCTTAACATCTTCATCGATATTAGCGCGCTCAAGAATGTCTTTAGCCGAAGAATTTCCGATTCCAAAAATATAAGTCAAACCTATAACACCTCTCTTATCTCGAGGCAAATCTACACCAACAATACGTGCCATACTTTAGTATTTTATCCCTGACGCTGCTTAAAGCGCGGGTTTTTCTTATTAATAACGTACAACCTACCTTTTCGTCTAACAATCTTACAATCTGAAGACCGTTTCTTAATAGATGCTTTTACTTTCATAACTACGTTTTTATTTGTAACGATAAGTAATTCGACCTCGAGTCAGATCATAAGGAGACATTTCTACAGCTACTTTATCGCCTGGTAAAATCCGAATGTAATTCATCCTCATCTTCCCAGAGATCGTAGCTATAACCTCATGATCATTCTCTAATCGCACACGAAACATTGCATTAGACAATGCTTCTTCAATTACTCCATCTTGTTTAATTACATCTTGCTTTGCCATCCTGTAATTTTGAAGTGCAAATATGAGCTTTTTTACCCAACTTGCATAATATAATCATTCTTTTTTATGGCCTGATCTATAATGTCGTGATTAGACAGTATATCGGGCCCTCTTCTTGTAATATGAACTGAATGCTCATAATGTGCAGAGACCTTGCGATCTTTTGTTGTCACCGTCCAACCATCCTTATGATATTTAATACGTCTTGTTCCTAAATTCACCATAGGTTCAATAGCTAATACCATTCCCTCTTTTAGACGTTGGCCTTTTCCTCTTCGGCCGAAATTAGGTACCTCTGGAGGTTCGTGTAAATTACGTCCTACTCCATGACCTACAAGCTCACGAACAACGCCATACCCGTGAAGACGTTCAGCATAATTTTGTATGGCATAGCTAATATCACCTACTTTGTTACCGACTCGAGCTGCTTGAATTCCTAAGTTCAAGGATTCTCGGGTAACTTTACATAACTTAACTGCAGCTGGATCTACATCCCCCAATAAAAATGTAAAGGCAGCATCCCCATAAAACCCATTTTTTAATACCCCACAATCAAATGAAATAACGTCACCTTCTTTAAAAGGATTGTCATTAGGAATACCATGGACGACTTGTTCGTTAGGAGATATACATAATGTAGCTGGGAAATTTTGATAGCCTTTAAAGCCAGGTTCTGCCTGATGATCTCTTATAAAGGATTCTGCTAATCGATCTAATTCCTTACCCGTAACACCAGGTTTTAATTCCTTTGCTATTAAGGCATGGGTTTCACACACAAGTGTGTTACATTCCCTCATTAATTCAACTTCCGCAGGGGTTTTAAAAAAAACCATTTAAAAGATCTTTTTTACATGTTTGCCCCAATGCCTTGCATTCGACTAGATCGTCCTTTTAATTTACCACTTTGAACTAAGCCATCGTATTTACGCATCAACAAATAGCTTTCAATTTGCTGCAATGTGTCAAGGACAACTCCGACGAGAATTAGTAAAGACGTTCCGCCGAAGAACAATGCAAAAGCAGCATTTACGCCAAAAAATACTGCGACGGCCGGAATAATTGAGATAATACCCAAAAAGATAGAGCCAGGCAATGTGATACGTGTCAGTACAGTATCAATAAAGTCCTGTGTGGGTTTTCCTGGTTTAACGCCTGGAATAAAAGAATTTTGACGCTTAAGATATTCTGCATACTGCTTTGGATTAACCAACAAGGCCGTATATACATATGTAAATAAAACAATTAACCCAAAATATATGATATTATAGGGCAATGAAAATGGATCAGAAAGTGATCGCATTATACCCGTTTGAGCAATGCCCTCTTCCCCTCCCGCAAAATAAGTTGCGACAGTCATAGGCAAAAACATAAGAGCCTGAGCAAAAATGATTGGCATAACTCCAGATGCATTTACCTTTAGAGGAATATAATCACGAACACCAGCTGAAGGCATGGCAGTATTTCCACGTCCTACCATTCGCTTTGCGAATTGGATGGGTATACGACGAACTCCCTGAACAATTAAAACTGTAGCCATGACCACGAAGAACAAAAGTGCCAACTCAAAAATGAACAACAATAAACCATTGGATTCCCATTGACTTTGAAATTCAAAAATGAACGCTGAAGGTAAGGATGCTATAATTCCGATCATGATAAGTAATGAAATTCCATTACCTATACCTTTATCGGTAATTTTCTCACCCAACCACATAGCCAATACCGTTCCCGCAGTAAGTATGATGACATTAGATATCCAAAATATACCCTCGGGCACACTTGGATCAATCGCACCGTACGACTTAATTAGAGTAAGGTACCCGCCTGACTGAACTAAACATATCAGCACAGTTAAACCTCTGGTAATCTGAGTTAATTTCTTTCGTCCACTTTCTCCTTCTTTTTGCTGTAACTTTTGAAAATAAGGTACTGCAAAACCCAGAAGCTGAACAATAATTGAAGCCGTAATATATGGCATAATACCTAATGCGAATACAGCAGCATTATTGAATGCTCCTCCTGTGAATATATTAATCAAACCTAAAAGGTCATTAGCACTTCTATTTGCTACGGCCGACTCCAATACAGAAGGAACAACTCCTGGAAGAATCACATAGGATCCAAATCGGAAAACCAACAATAAAAGAAGCGTAAATAAAATACGGTTCTTCAATTCCTTGATTTTCCATATATTTTTTAGAGTATCAATCAGCTTCTTCATTCGAATTAATTACTTTAGGAGGGTAACCTCTCCTCCTTGATTTTCAATTGCTTCTTTCGCACCAGATGAGATAGCATGAGCTGATATCTTTATCTTAGATTTCAACTCACCCCTACCTAAAATTTTAATTTTTACATTCTTTCTCAAGATTCTTCGTTCTCTGAGAAAATCTTCATCGAGCGTATCTGTGTTATATTTCTCAGCATACATCTGAATATGATCCAAGTTTAGTGGATAATATTCAACTCGATTCCTGTTATTAAAACCAAATTTAGGTAGACGCATTTGTAAAGGAGTTTGTCCCCCCTCAAAATTAGCCCGTCTTTTAGACCCTGATCTTGACAAATAACCATTATGTCCTCGACCAGAGGTACGTCCTTTACCCGCAGCTACACCGCGACCTACTCTCTTTCTATTTTTTACCGAACCCTTGGCGGGTTTAAGGTTATGTAGTTCCATGATTGACTATAATTTTTTTATACCTTCTCAATAGTGATGAGATGGTTAATTTTTGAAATCATACCCTCAATAGCAGGAGATAGTTCCTTCTCAATAGAGTGATTCATTTTCCTGAGCCCTAACGCATGAAGCGTGGCTTTCTGCCGCTTAGTTCTATCGATAGAACTTTTAACTTGAGTGATTCGTACCTTTTCCATATCAGATTTAGTTAAACTATCCGTTAAACACTTTATCCATAGAGATGCCACGTGTTTTTGCAACATCCATAGGCGAACGTAATTTCAACAAAGCATCAATGGTAGCTTTGATAACGTTATGAGGATTTGAAGAGCCCTGAGACTTCGCCAAAACATTTTGAACACCAGCAATTTCTAAAACTGCACGCATTGATCCTCCTGCAATAACTCCCGTACCATCAGATGCCGGCTTTATAAGAACTTTTCCAGCTCCATATTTACCTTTTTGCTCATGAGGTATTGTCCCCTTGTGCAAAGGAAAACGAACGAGATTTTTCTTAGCATCGTCAATAGCCTTTCCTATTGTCTCAGCAACATCTTTTGCCTTTCCCAGGCCATAACCCACTGTTCCATTGCCATCGCCAACTACAGCTAATGCTGAAAAACTAAACGTACGGCCACCTTTTGTAACTTTCGCCACACGGTTTAGAGAAACTAATTTCTCCTCTAATTCTGTCTCAGATGGCTTGATATTTTGTCTTTTTTTCGACATATCTTTAATTTTTAAAATTTAAGTCCCCCTTCTCGAGCACCTTCGGCAAGTGACTTCACCCGTCCGTGATATAAATATCCACCTCGATCAAAAACTACTTTTTCAACATTACTCTCTTTAGCTTTTTCAGCTATAAGTTTTCCTACTTCTTTGGCTTGATCGGATTTTGTTCCCTCATTGATCGTTAAGCTATTCGCAGAAGCTATCGTATGATGCTCTGTATCATCTATGATCTGAGCATATATTGCTTTGTTACTGCGATACACATTCAATCTAGGTCGTTCTGCAGTCCCAGTAATTGATGAACGCACGCGCCAATGTATCTTTTTTCTCCGGTGACTTTTTCGCTGATTCTTATCCATAAGTACGCTACCTTTAAAGTACTAAATTATTTTGCAGCAGCTTTTCCTGCTTTTCTTCGAATATACTCTCCCATGTATCTAACACCTTTCCCTTTGTATGGCTCTGGTTTTCTGAAAGAACGTATTTTTGCAGCAACCTGACCCAAAAGCTGGTTGTCAATAGATTCTAAACTAACAAGGGGATTTTTTCCTTTTTCAGTTTTTGTTTCTACAGAAACCTCCTGAGGAATCGCAAAATAAATTGGGTGAGAATATCCCAAACTCAATTCCAACAAATTTCCACTGTTAGAAGCACGATAACCTACACCAACAAGTTCTAACTCCTTTTTAAAACCAGAAGTTACACCTAAAACCATATTGTTCAGTATCGAACGATACATTCCGTGTAGTGATTTATGGCGTTTCTGCTCAGTAGCCCGTTGCAAAGAAAGCTCTCCATCCTTAATATCAACAGTTATAGCAGGATCAAAACGATGAGATAATTCACCTTTTGGCCCTTTAACAGTTACTTCGTTCCCTTTAGAAACCGAAATTTCTACTTTATCGGGAATTGATATCGGTGCATTTCCAATTCTAGACATCTCTATAAATTTATTATCGTGTTATCAGTTGATTGAACAAAGGACTTCACCTCCTACGTTCATTTTTCTCGCCTCTTTATCTGTCACAATCCCTTTTGATGTTGAGATTATAGCAACACCTAAACCATTCTTCACTCTGGGTATGTCCCCTGCTGCGGCAAAATACCGCAAACCGGGCTTACTTAATCGCTTCATCTCCCGAATCACAGGCTCCTGAGAGTTAGGTTCGTATTTCAGTGCGATCTTGATAATACCTTGCTTATCATCTTCGATAAACTTATACCGATGAATGAAGCCTTGTTCATACAAGATTTCAGTCAATCGCTTTTTCATATTTGAAGCAGGAATATTAACAATACGGTGTTTTGCCATTTGGGCATTACGAATCCGAGTTAAGAAATCTGCTATAGGGTCATTCATTGCCATAACTATACCTTCTGCTTATTAAACTACCAACTTGCTTTTGTGATACCTGGAATTTCTCCATTTAATGCCATCTCGCGAAATTTAACTCTACATAGACCAAATTTACGCATATAACCTTTAGGACGTCCAGTCAATCTACAACGATTGTGCAGACGAACTTTGGAGGAATTTTTAGGAAGTTTATCCAATTCATCGTAGCGCCCTTCTTCTTTAAGCTTCTTTCTTAAATCGGCATATTTCGCTACCATTTTTTGACGTTTCTCTTCTCTAGCTATAAGTGACTTCCGAGCCATATCCTAATTATTTTTATTCTTAAAGGGCAATCCCAAATATTTCAACAAAGCATATGCCTCTGCATCAGTTTTGGCGGTAGTAACAAATGTTACATCCATTCCCTTGATCTTATTAATCTTATCCATATTCAATTCGGGAAAAATAACATGTTCTGTGATTCCCATATTATAATTACCCCTCCCATCAAAACTCTTATCGCTTATCCCTCTAAAGTCACGCACACGAGGAAGTGAGACAGTAATAAATCTATCCAAAAATTCATACATCCGAATTTTTCTAAGAGTTACGCGGGAACCAATTGTCATCCCTTCTCGTAACTTAAAGTTTGATACAGACTTCTTAGCTTTTGTAGGGACAGCCTTTTGACCCGCTATGATCGACATCTCTTCCAATGCATCATCGACGATCTTTTTGTCCTGTGTAACATCACCTAATCCCTGGTTCAAACAAACCTTTGCGATGCGAGGAACTTCCATTAATGATTTGTATTTAAACTCTTCCATCAATTTAGGAACAACTTCCTCTCGATATTTCTTCTGTAATCTTGGTGAATAACTCATTACTTAATAGTTTCTCCTGACTTTTTTGAATAACGAACTAACTTGTCCTCCTCATAACGACGCCCTATTCTTGTAGGCTCGCCTGACGAAGGATCAACCAACATCAAATTGGACATGTGTATTGGAGCAGGGATTTCTTTGATCCCTCCTTCAGACTCATTCGTAGGTCGCTGATGCTTTTTTACAATATTGATACCCTCAACAATAGCACGGTAGTCTGTAGGTACAACCTCTAAAATCTCTCCGCGTTCTCCTTTATATGCGCCACTAAGTACAACTACCTGATCGCCTTTTTTAAACTTCAGTTTTCCTTGATGGCTATGTGACTTCTTCGTCTTCATTACTTATTACTTTTTACTAAAATCCTAATTAAAGAACTTCCGGGGCTAAAGATACTATTCGCATAAAATCTCTTTCCCTTAATTCTCGAGCTACAGGACCAAAAATCCGGGTACCTCTTGGTTCATCGGCTGGAGTTAACAATACAACCGCATTGTCATCGAATCTTATAAAAGAGCCGTCTTTTCTACCTAATTCTTTCCGTGTTCGAACGACCACCGCCCGAGATACAGCACCTTTCTTAATTCCACCAGGTGTAGCATTTTTGACAGATACCACAATGATATCCCCAACTGATGCATATCGCTTCCGTGTACCACCTAATACTTTGATACACTGGACGATTTTAGCACCGCTATTATCTGCAACTTTCAATCTTGTTTCTTGCTGGATCATGACCAGTAATTTATATCTTATTCAATTATTTCGCTCGCTCTAATATCTCAATCAATCGCCATCTCTTTTTAGCACTCAATGGACGAGTCTCTTCAATTCTAACCGTATCACCGGCATTACAATCGTTACCCGGATCGTGTGCAAAAAACTTTTTTGACTTTTTCATGAACTTACCATAAATAGGATGCTTGATCTTTCGCTCAACGAGAACGGTTATCGTTTTTTCCATTTTATCGCTTGCCACAACCCCTATTCGGGATTTTCGTATAGATTTATTTTCCTCCATGGGTATTATGATTTACGTCTACGATTTCTTATTCTTTCTCTTTTAGCCATTACTGCAGAATCGGCATCGCTTAGCTCGCGATTACGCAACTCTGTTTTCATACGCGCAATATCTCTCCTCATCTTCCGAATCCGAATGGGGCTATCTAAACCCTTACTGGCATGATCAAACTTCAATTGAACATACTCTCTTTCAGTAGACCGCAATTTTTCCTGAATATCCTCAACGGATAGTTCCTTCAGATCTTGCATAAAATTATTTGGCATAGCAATATTTTTACTTATCCAGCGTAATCCGGCCGGACAACAAATTTTGTAATCAATGGCAACTTCTGAGCCGCCAATCTCAATGCTTCCTGAGCAGTTTCGGTATCTACCGCTCCCACCTCGAATAAAATACGTCCTGGCTTAATTTCAGCAACGTAATGATCTAAAGCACCTTTACCTTTACCCATACGTACCTCCTGAGGCTTCTTCGTAATAGGCTTATCTGGGAAAATACGAATCCAAACCTTCCCTTCACGCTTCATATAACGCGTCATAGCGATACGTGCTGATTCTATTTGACGACTTGTTATACGACCTCGACTCATCGCTTTCAACCCAAAGGATCCAAATGCCACACGACTACCCTTCTGAGCTAAACCGCGATTTCGACCCTTTTGCTGTTTCCTGTATTTTGTTCTTTTCGGCTGTAACATGACTCTTTTTCTTTAAACTTCATCTGCTTTTTCAAAAGCGTGGCAAAGATAGATAAATTAATGGGTTCTTACCGTCTTCTAGACTTTCTTTTTCCTCTTTTATCTCGATTTCCCTTAGCAATACCTATGTGAGGTGATAAATCACGCTTACCTAGTACTTCACCTTTGCAAATCCAGACTTTTACACCAATTTTACCATATACTGTATTGGACTCAACTAGCGCATAATCAATATCAGCTCTGAAGGTATGCAATGGCGTACGCCCCTGCTTGAATTCCTCCGTTCGCGCCATATCGGCTCCATTCAATCTACCAGCAATACGGATTTTTATCCCCTCCGCTCCTGCTCGCATAGTGCTCTGAATAGCCATTTTTGTAGCTCGTCTAAAGTTAATTCGGGCTTCAAGTTGGCGAGCGACAGTTTCCGCAACAATATATGCATCAAGCTCGGGCTTTCGGATTTCAACAATATTAATTTGGACATCCTTTCCGGTAAGCTTTTTCAACTCTTCCTTAATCAAATCAACTTCAGATCCCCCCTTACCGATAATTATACCGGGACGAGAGGTATGTATAGTAATGGTAATACGTTTTAATGTACGCTCAATTATGATAGTTGCAACACCACCTTTTTGAACACGAGCACGCAAATACGTCCTTATTTTGTGATCTTCCACCACTTTATCTGCGTAATCTTTCCCGCCGTACCAATTGGAATCCCAACCTTTGATGATTCCTAATCTATTACCTATTGGATTTGTTTTTTGCCCCATTATCTACTTATTTATCTATTCCTCTTCTGATTCAACTCCTACAGGAATTGTATTTTCTAATTTCAATGTAACATGACACATTCTCTTACGAATTCGATGCGCACGACCGTGAGGAGCCGGGCGAAAACGTTTCAACATGCCAGCTTCTCCGACTTGAATTTCTCGAACTACAAGATCGTAATCATCAGCACTCTCCATCATATCAAATTTGTTTTCCCAATTTGATATGGCAGAAAGCAAAAGCTTTTCTAACCACTTTGATGCTTCCTTATTCGTATATCGAAGTGTGCTCAATGCCTGATCCACCGGATTAGCATTAGAACTACTACCTTTACCGCGAACAAGATCGGCCACTAACCGCATTTTTCGAGCGGACATCGGACAATTTCTTAATTTTGCAACTGCTTCCATTATATAATTTGGATTTACAATGTTCTTAATGAATTATTTCCGGTTACCGGAATGACCTTTAAAACTTCGCGTTGGCGCAAATTCACCTAACTTATGTCCTACCATATTCTCTGTAAGAAAAATAGGAACAAATGTTTTACCATTATGCACGCCTACGGTCAAACCTACCATATCGGGAATAATCATAGATGCACGAGAATACGTCTTTATAACGGATTTCTTTTTCGTGCTTTGCGCTTTTTGAACCTTAGTTAACAGTTTATGATAAATATAAGGTCCCTTTTTTATTGATCGTGCCATTTCGCTTATTTAGAAATACTTAAATTACTTTCTCTTACGCTTACGTTCTGTAATAATCATTTTCGTAGAATACTTCTTAGGCTTCCGAGTTTTAAAGCCTTTTGCTTTTACGCTAGTTCTTGACCTAGGATGACCTCCTGAAGCTCTACCTTCACCACCACCCATGGGGTGATCAACAGGGTTCATCGCAACACCTCTAGTTCTTGGTCTAACACCTTTCCAGCGATTCCGTCCAGCTTTTGCTAAAACTTCTTGGTTATGATCCGGATTGCTTACGCGTCCCATAGTTGCCATACAAGTTTTAAGAATTCTGCGAACCTCCCCGCTTGGTAGTTTTACAATGGCGTATTTACCCTCTACACCTACAAGCTGAGACCCTGTTCCAGCTCCTCTAGATAGCTGAGCTCCGGCACCAGGTCTCATCTCAATACAATGTATCATAGACCCAACTGGAATTTCAGCCATAGGCATAGCATTGCCAATATTAAAAGGTGAATTTGGTCCGGCTAAAATCTCATCTCCTACTTGCAATTTATCGGGAGCAATTATATAACGCTTTTCACCATCTTTATAGGCAATAAGAGCTATATAAGCTGACCTATTTGGATCGTACTCAATAGATTTAACTATTCCAGGTATACCAAATTTATTGCGCTTGAAATCAATTACTCGATATCGTTTCTTATGTCCTCCACCGCGGTATCGAACTGTCATTCGACCTTGATTGTTACGACCGGCCTTCTGATGCTTTTTGCTCAAAAGCGACTTTTCCGGCTTATTGCTAGTCGTAAGACTTTCATGCCTATTGCTCAATCGAAATCGAGTTCCAGGTGTCGTAGGATTATATTTTTTAACTGGCATAACTTTTAGTTTTTTACCTATCTTAAATTTCGCCGTAATAATCAATGAAGTCGCCTTCACTCACAGTGATCACAGCTTTCTTGTATGCAGGTTTTCCTCCCATTACATGACCAGCCTTAGTTGCCTTCAACTTCTTTTTAGCCGGAATAATGTTAGTATTAACATGCTTTACAGACACATCGTACATGTCTTGAATTGCATTCTTTATTTGCACTTTATCAGCTCTCTTATCAACGATAAAAGTGTACTTATTCTCTTTTTCAGCTAACATTTCACTCTTTTCAGTTATTGCTGGCCGCACTAATACTTGAAAAACCATAATTCTTTCGTTTAAGATAAAAGTGTGTTCAATTTCTCTCCTGCTGATTCTGTCATAAGAATCTTATTTGCTTGCATGAGATCAAAAATATTTACAGAGTCTACTGTTTTAGCATTCACATTGGGCATGTTTCGAGCAGACAAAAATACTGATCTTTCATTCTCACCTGAAACAAATAACACTTTTTCACTTTGAAGTCCTAATGACTTTAAAATGCCTCTAAATTCTTTTGTCTTAGGCACATCAAATGAGAAGTCTTCCATAAATAAAATATGCCCATTAGAAAGCCTGTCTGACAATACAGACGTACGAGCCAATCGGCTTACTTTCTTATTAACACGCTTCCTGTGAGATCTTGGTCTGGGACCAAAAATACGTCCCCCACCTCTAAAAATAGGGTTTTTAATATCTCCTGCACGGGCCGTACCCGTACCTTTTTGCTTCTTAATTTTACGAGTCGAGCCCTTTACGGCATTACGCTCTTTTGTTGAATGTGTACCTTGCTGCTGTGCACTTTGATATGCCTTAACTGCAAGATATACAGCATGCTCATTAGCTTTAACATCGAAGACGTCTTCTGAGAGTTCGATTGATCGACCTGTAGACTTTCCTCCTATATCTAATATATCAGCTTTCATTGTCTATTACTTTTCTATAATTACAATACCACCCTTATGTCCAGGAATCGCGCCCTTTACCAGGATTAAATTTTTATCAGAAAAAATCTTGACCACTTCTAAGTTCTTAACCTTAACACGCTTACCACCCATGCGGCCACCCATCTTCATTCCTTTCATTACTTTGGCCGGATAGGAGGCTGCACCAATTGAACCCGGCGCTCGCCCACGGTTATGCTGACCGTGTGTTTGATCTCCAACACCGCGGAATCCGTGCCGTTTCACAACACCCTGAAAACCTTTACCTTTGGAAGTCCCAATAGCAGAAACAGAATCGCCTTCCTCAAAAACTTCACCAATCTGGATAGTGTCACCAAGTTTTTTATCAATAAAGAAGTTCCTGAACTCAAAAACATCACGCTTCGGTTCTACTGAAGCTTTCTTGAAATGGCCAAGCATAGCCTTGGAGGTATGCTTTTCTTTCTTGTCATGAACAGCGAGCTGAAGGGCATTATACCCTTCCTCGTCTTCTGTTTTGACAGAAGTCACAACATTTGGCTCAACTTCAATTACTGTGCAAGCCAAATTTTGCCCTGCCTCTGTAAAAACAGAGGTCATTCCTATTTTCTTACCGATTAATCCGTCCACGGTTTTATCTTTTCATTTTGACAAAAACATGCATTCAGGCTTAAACCTAAATCCACATGAAATAAAATATCTCTTATAACATAGTTAGCGCCAGGCTTACTACGTTAATTTCACTTGAATATCAACTCCAGAAGGCAGCTCTAACTTAGATAAAGCATCTACTGTTTTCTGTGTTGGTGTATATATTTCTATCAAGCGCTTGTGCGTCCGTAATTGGAACTGCTCACGAGATTTCTTATTCACATGCGGGGACCGCAAGACGGTGAATATTTCTTTCTCAGTGGGCAGCGGAATCGGACCGGTGACTACAGCACCGCTTGTACGCACTGTCTTTACGATTTTCTCGGTTGATTTATCAACCAAGTTGTGATCGTAAGAGCGCAATTTGATTCTAATTTTTTGATTCATGACCCAGTTCTAAAAGTTGTTTGCTAATTTATACGTTAATTTCGCCCTTGGCTTTCTCGATGATTTCCTTTGAAACCCCAGATGGCGCAGGTTCAAAGTGACTAAACTCCATAGATGATGTTGCACGGCCTGAAGTTATAGTACGCAAATGCGTTACATAACCAAACATTTCACTTAGTGGGATATCTGCTCGTATAACTACACCAGCACCTTTGGAAGTCTGACCTTTAACCAAACCACGTCGGCGGTTTAGATCACCAATCACACCTCCTGTGTATTCTTCCGGAGAAGTAACTTCGAGCTTCATGATGGGCTCAAGAATTACCGGCTTTGCTAGCTTTGAAGCAGCTCTAAACCCTTCTTTCGCACACAATTCAAAGGCAATTGGCTTTGAATCTACAGGGTGAGTTGATCCATCATATACACGCACCTTCATATTATCAATTGAATAACCAGCAAGTACGCCATTATCCATCATCTCATTAAATCCTTTTTCGACAGCAGGCAACAATTCGCGTGGAATAGAACCTCCTTTGATATCGTTCACGAACTGAAGTCGTTTTTTGCCAGATGTATACTCCTCACTTTCCAAAAACTCATCATCAACTGGTCCTAATTCAAACGACATATCAGCAAAAAGTCCTGAACCACCACTCTGCTTCTTCAAGCGCTCTCTATGGTCAACAGTTTTCGTTAATGCCTCTTTGTAAGTAACCTGTGGCTCGCCTTGATTTACCTCAATTTTGAATTCTCGTCTCAATCGATCAACAATAATCTCAAGGTGAAGCTCACCCATACCGCTAATAACAGTCTGGTTGGTATCCTCATCAAAATGAACCTGGAACGTTGGATCCTCCTCTGCTAGTTTACCTAAAGCCATACCCAGTTTCTCAAGATCTTTTTGAGTTTTAGGCTCAATGGCTAATCCAATAACAGGCTCAGGGAACACCATACTTTCTAAAACAATAGGTGCATCTTCTGCACACAATGTATCTCCTGTTTTAATATCTTTAAAACCTACCGCAGCAGCAATGTCACCAGCCTCAACTCTATCTACAGCTTTTTGCTCTTTAGAATGCATTTCATAAATTCTACTGATCCGCTCTTTCTTGCCGGATCTTGAATTATGAATATAACTTCCTGCTTCTAATTCGCCTGAATATACTCTAAAGAATGCCAATCGCCCTACATAAGGATCAGTAGCAATTTTGAAAGCAAGAGCAGCAAATGGCTCATTAACATCTGGCTTTCTAGAAATCTCTTCTTCAGTGTCAGGGTGAATACCTGTCACCGCCTCAACATCAACCGGACTAGGCAAAAAGGCACAAACGGCATCTAAAACGGCCTGTACACCCTTATTCTTAAATGCTGATCCACACATCATGGGGACAAACTTATGATCCAAAACAGCTGAACGCACAGCTTCTATCATTTCTTCCTCCGTAATGAGATTCGGATCTTCAAAGAATTTCTCCATTAAGCTATCGTCATACTCAGCCACTTCTTCTAACAGCTTTTCTCTATGCTCTGCAACCAATCCAGTCAGTTCTTCGGGCACCGCAATCCGCTCGTAAGTCATGCCAAAGTCCTCCTCATTCCACACTAAGGCCTCGCCAGTTATCAAGTCAACTACTCCTTTGAAATCGTCTTCTGCACCAATAGGTACCTGAAGGGCAACTGCTTTAGAACCAAGCATCTCTTCAACCTGACGACAAACCATAAAAAAATCAGCTCCCTGCCGATCCATTTTATTCACAAAACCAATTCTTGGCACCTTATAATTGTCCGCTAATCTCCAGTTTGTCTCAGACTGAGGCTCAACACCATCAACCGCACTGAATAAAAATACAAGACCATCAAGAACACGTAAAGATCGATTTACCTCAACTGTAAAGTCAACGTGGCCCGGCGTATCAATAATATTAACTGTATAGTCATGATCCTTCCAGGGCCATTTTGTTTTAGTAGCCGCTGATGTAATGGTAATACCACGCTCCTGCTCTTGCTCCATCCAATCCATGGTGGCCGCACCATCATGAACTTCTCCTATTTTATGACTGATTCCAGTATAAAACAAAACGCGCTCGGTGGTCGTGGTTTTACCCGCATCAATATGCGCCGCAATACCTATATTTCTCGTAAATTTTAAATCCTTATTTGCCATGTCTTGAAATTGTCTCTTTCTGTATATTTGTTATTAGCCTGTATGTAATTAGACTCTGAAATGTGCAAATGCACGGTTTGACTCAGCCATTCTGTGCGTTTCTTCTTTTCGCTTAACCGCAGCTCCTTCGCCTTTAGAAGCAGCAATCAATTCTGCAGCCATTTTTTCAGCTATCCCTTTACCACTTCGCTCACGTGAAAAACGGATTAACCATTTCATTCCAATTGACATCTTACGTGCCGCGGGAATTTCTGTGGGAATTTGAAAAGTAGCTCCTCCAATTCTGCGGGAACGAACCTCAACCTGAGGCATCGCATTGTTGATCGCTTTTTTCCAAACCTCATACGGATCCTCTTCCGTACGTTCTTTTATAATATCCATTGAATCGTAAAAACACTTAAACGCTGTCGACTTTTTGCCGGAAAGCATCATATTGTTTACAAATTGCATAACTAACGGATCCGAAAAACGAGGATCGGGCTGAATGGCTCTTATTTTTGGTCTTCTCTTTCTCATCGACTATAATTATTACGCTTCAATTTATTTTTTTGGTCTCTTGGCACCATACTTAGAACGACTTTGCAATCTGTCAGCCACTCCGGCCGTATCTAAGGCTCCTCTTACGACAGTGTATCGTACACCAGGAAGATCTTTTACACGACCTCCTCGTATAAGGACAATACTGTGTTCCTGTAAGTTATGCCCCTCACCCGGAATATAGGCTATCACCTCCAAACCATTCGTTAATCGAACTTTAGCTACTTTACGCAAAGCTGAATTCGGCTTTTTAGGCGTAGTAGTATATACACGAGTGCACACTCCGCGTTTCTGCGGGCAGGAATCTAATGCACGCGATTTACTCGCCATGCTGATTTTCTTTCTTCCCTTTTTAACCAATTGATTTATCGTAGGCATCTTGTCATCTAATTCTTGTTCACAATATTGTAACTCTTTAAAGACGCTATGCGGCTTCTTAAGCGACTGCAAAGATAGAACTATTTTTTTCCATTCCAAAAAATATATTCAAATGATATGTAAATAAATTTGCAATCCTAACAGCTGGGTTCTATTTCTCTTTTTCTTTTCCCTATTAATAAATCAAATATTACCTTAATTCCTTTAAACTTCTCCTCCCCAATTTGTTGATAGTACTATATGAAACTCATAGATTACCACAAACTAAAAAAAAGAAAATATGCAGAACTCGTTGAATCCCTTGGCGGCAGGTTCAGCTGGCTCAAACGCTTAAAGATGGGTGGCACTGGCGTAGGAGGTTTAACTTTGCCCAAACAGCAAAACCCTGATGTAATGCTTCGATTCCCTGATACTACTGAACCGGTCAAATTTTCAATCGAAATATTGCAAAAAGGAATTCTTTTAGGGTTCAACAATACTAAAGAAGTGAAAATTCTTCCCTTTATTCAACCTCGAGTTTCTTTTGACATTGTTCAAGAAGACGTTTCTTTAAAGGGATTGAGGAAAGTTCAAATAGTTGAACTATTAATAGATGATTCTTTATTTGTCGTCCAAACAGATGGTTGGAATGCAAAAGAGGTCTTTACATATTTTAGTAAACTGAATAGTTATTTCAATCAATCAGAAAATACAGTATAAAATTATGAAAAAGGGTCATTGGCTTTACAGCATTTTAAACTATAAGTGCCCAAAGTGTCACGAAGGGGATTTATACCCAGGGTCAGCTTTCGAATTCTCTAAGTTGTTCACTATGAATGAAAAATGCAGCCACTGTGGACAGGAATTTGAATTAGAACCCGGATTCTATTGGGGATCTATGTATGTCGCTTACGGACTTGCATCTGGAATTATGCTTACCGGATTTGCAATCTTATATTTTTTCTTCGATGTTGATGTCACTACTGGAATTCTCATTGTCGCTGCTGTTTTGTTTCTATTTTATGCTTGGGTCTTTAGAACAGCACGAGCAATTTGGATTAATATATATGTGAATTATGATAAACAAGCTGACGAACAACCTGAATTGTACAAATCGAATCATTAAGATTACTACAGATTTCATATCCTAAATATGTCTTGTCTTAATTAAAGAAGTAATCGTATAAATAAACATAACACCCAAACTCTGATTGATCGAACTTGACCTATAGATTCAAGGTTCTGATTTGCAGCTGGTTAAACAATTTATTACATATTTACGTTTAAAGAAATAAATAGCAATTATGAAGAGTGATTTAGTAATTATGAAGAGAGATTTTACTTACGGCATTTTATTATTCGTCGGTTTCCTACTCTATTTCTTTATAATGCTTGGTACAGATCTATACACTGAATTCAATTTGCGTATTTTCAATATTGCTATTCATGGCTTCTTAATTTATTTAGCTATCCGATCTTTTTATAAAACTCACCCAAATCAGGAATCAATAAATTATGTTAAAGGGGTGATGGCAGGTATCCGCCCAGGTGCCATTGGTGTTATACTATTTTGTATTTTTCAAATTATCTACTTACACGTTGATGAAACACTCATGATGACATTAAAGGAAAATGCAATGGCTGGTTCATACTTGAACCCATATATAGCATCGGGTGTATTGCTTTTTGAAGGATTTGCTGTAACTATTGTTGTATCTTATATTTCCATGCGTATAGTTGATGCTCAAATGCGAGACAAGTATATCCCACAAGAATAATTATACCTCCGAAAGCAAATTACGTAATCCCATCAACACATTTCTCCTCTCCCTTTCGAAAATAAACTAGATTTAAAGCTAATCCGTCTAGAAAAAATCGAATTCTCCAGCTTATTTATTGCGCAGAATAAACTGATCAGTGAAATTTAGGATAGGTGAAATTTGCTCATCAGAAAAAGTAGAAGAGATTTTTCGCTTTGCCTGATTGAGTTTGTCCTGGACAATTTGCTCAATTGTTTTTTTGATATCGTACTTGCCAAATAATGATTTTATTTTTTCTACGTCCCTATCAGACATCGAATTTTTCCAAATCATTTCAAATTGCCCGAAATCCTCAGCAACCATTACTTCCTTCAATTTGATGACCAAACAGGTTTCTTTTCTATTGTATAAATCCCCTGCGTTCCTCTTGCCTGTTGTCTCAGCAGAGAAAACATCTAAATAGTCATCCCACATTTGAAAGACAATTCCCGATTGCACTCCATAATCATATAAGGCCTTTGATAATTCCTCCGGAATATCTGAAGCCCTGGCTCCTGCATATAAACTAAATCCAAGTAAAACGGCAGTCTTTTGCCTAACCATCTCTTCATATGCATCCATGTTCCCAGAGGAACTCTCTTCAAAATGCATATCCATATCCTGCCCTTCACAAATCTCTTGACCTACTTCCAAAAATAATTTAAGGACATCATTCAAATCTCGAGTGGACTCTTGACAGGCCGATTGAATTATTTGAGTGGCTAAAATAAGCATGAGATCACCAGAGAGAATCGCCGCATTAGTTCCGAAACGCTTATGAACCGAAGCTTTTCCACGTCGTAAATCTGCATGATCCATGATGTCGTCGTGAAGTAAAGTAAAGTTGTGAAAAACTTCAATACCCAAGGCAAACTTATAGTGTAGGTCTTCAATTTTCCCTAAACTGTCCCCCGCCAGTAAAGTTAAAACGGGACGAAAACGCTTACCTCCATTTTCTAATATATACTGTATAGGTTCGTAAATAGTAGCTGAGCCATGGCCCCAATCTTTATTATTTAAATAAGACTCAAACGAAGACTGGTATGCACTAACTTTTTTCATTCTTTAACTATATATATTGGTGTGGAACCGTAAGATTTACTTACGAACCTCAAAAAAATCAAAAATATCTGTAGGTAAGCCGAGACTATCCAATGAAGGTGCCGCTCGTACATCTTTCAACTCTACATTCAATACTGCATTTTTATGGGATTGAGCTACAAGAGCACCGTTATACAAAGTGTCCCAATCCTCGAAAGTAAATTCCATTCCTCCTACAGGCACGATTGAAACCCACATTTGAAAAAACTCTGGCCTTCCTGTTTCGTTAACCCACCACAGGTAAGAGTCCCCTGGCGTTACACCTCCAGTTTCATAGGTCACCAAAAGCCCCTTTCTCCCATCTTGTTCCACTAAGCCGCGTTTGGTCCCGGGATCGCGAAGCTTAGTGTATGCATTGAGCCAGAAAGCGTCATTACAAAAACGCTCAAAAGCTTCTTTCAAATACGGCTCGTCATCAGCCACCTTTTCTCCTGACTTGAAAACTACGCCTGATATCTCATTTGGATCCAATAATACCTGAACATCATCCCAACTGACACGAACCTTATGTTGTTGCACATCCCAAAGATATTCAGCTTTATCCATAAACGACCATTGAATGTATCCGAGCGAATCCCAGGCGTTCTTGTTCACCGCAGCTAAAATTTCATCGGCTAAGTCTTCTGCTCGAGGACCTGATTCCGCTTCGGGTAGTGGAACGCTCTTCCAGGCCATGAAAGCCCAAATACTCAATCCTATAATAACAACAGCTCCTCCCAACCCAAGAATCCACTTCTTCATTCTTATATTTTTTATTTCAACACCAATTCAATGGAGAGGTTCTATTTTAATATATTTTTTTGGGCGTGTCCCTCCCCAGTTTCTGGGGAGGGTCGGGCCCCTACGGGCTGTCGGACCTTCGCTGAGCTCGGTCGGCCCGCTAGGCGCGGTCCCCCTCCATACCCCTCACGCAATAATATCTTTAAACTTTCAAAGGATTATATTCTCTATTGAGGCTTTAGTTCAAAACGGATATCGTAAGGAGTTCTGACTTGCTCCTTACCCTCAAACCTCGAATCCAACGATACAATAAAAGTATATCGACCACTCAACTCATAAGTGTCGGACCATTCTATCGGACTACCATTTAAGTTTTCCCGAAGAACCATCTTATCATTTATGTCCATAATCATCAATTGTATGGAAGGATGGCCTCCCTCTAAAACAACCGAAATATCAGACCCATACCCCCCGTCAATATGGTAATATTTGGCATCCCGACCTTGAATATACCCGCTGTACTCTGCCCAGTGCTGGGTGGGGTGGAACTTTTCAACTAAAATCATGTCAATCATAGGATCCCTATCCTCAACTACTGTTTGATCGGGTTCTTCTGAATTCGACTTTTCAGTTGACTGCGGGGCTGGATCCTTCTCTGACTCTTGCTGAGCACAGGATATGAAAAAGGTGAATAGAAAGCTAAATAATAATATGACTCGCATAGGACTTATTTTTTTACAAAAGTAATCAATTCGGCAAATTCACGAAGCTAGATTTTTAAATTCAGGAATACACTTGCCCTAAAACCTTCCTCACAATTTGTATCACATGGAACCAGACCTGAGGCTAATTTGGAAGCACCAAAAAAAGAATTCATTCTTAACCCTATTAATATTACGATTTCTAAACTCCAATTGGACAACTAAATAAACGTGAATAAAAAACAAGAAAAATTAATTCCCAGATGCCACCTTTAATTTTGGTGCTATCCACATTGCTAAAAGGCAAAAAGCGATGGACAAATAACCAACATAGTAATAATGGTCCAGGTTACCAGCCTCATTAACGAAAACAATAGCTCCCGCTACTAATGAGGCCACAGCAACAGAAAGTTGCTGCAGGGCAGACTTCACACTCATGAAGCTCCCGCGAGTTTCGGGGCCGACGGCCGCAGTAATCATAGTGTTGGGAGCAATCATGCGCCCACTACCTAGCACAAAAAATAAGGAAGTATAGACCAATGCTATAGGAATAGAGGTAGGCCCCATATGAGTAATAAACAATACAGGTACGAAAGAAAGCAGGACGACAACAAAAAAGGTTCTCAATGCCCCATACCGGTCCGTGATCCAACCAATGAGTGGTCCTGTCACAATCGTGAGCACGCCTCCGGCCAGATAAATATAGCTAATTTGATATTGCTCAAAACCTACATTTCTGACCATTGAAGGGGTTATAAATGGAATAATAAGAAAGTGCCCTAATACAAGAAATACACCTAACCACAGTGCGCGAACTTGATTAGAATCATGAACGATATCTTTTACGGTTCGCGTAATTGATCGTTTTTCAATCTCCGTGTGCGCCTTCATTTCTGGCATAACAAAATACATGAGAACGAAAAGAATTGCACCTATAGCAGCTAAAAAATAAAACGGGAAAGACCAGGTGAAAACAGCAGCAAAGTAAAGGCCAAATGGGACGCCAAGCGCTGAAGCTGCAGAAAAAGCAGCCATTAAAATTCCAATCGCTTTCCCTCGCTGCTTGAAACTGTAAAGGTCGCTGACGATTGCTAAAGCTAAGGCTCCAATTAATCCACCGAAAATACCCGTAATGAACCGTAAGCCGAGCAAAGATTCATAAGATCCTGCCCATCCACAAAAAAAAGTACTAATGGTAAAACCGCCATATACAAATAATAAGCTCTGGCGGCGTCCAAAATAGTCCAATGTAAAAACACCTAATAAGCTGGATAAAAATGCACCAATAGCATAACTAGATATTAAATAGGAAAACTGAGAGGCCCTAATACCAAACTCCTTCATGAAGATATCACTCAATGGCATCATTATCATGACGTCCATAATATGCGTGAACTTCACGGCGGAAAGAAGCAATACGAGCATTCGCTTTTTCATAATAAAAGGCTGAGTTGCAATATAAACTGAATATTAAAAGATGGTGTGAACAAACAAAAAAAAAAGGACTATCGGAAGAGACAGACTATATAAGGTATAATTCCCATATTTGTTTTCAAATATCTGACAAAAACAGCAGTGTTCATTTTATAAAAGTAAATTTTCGGATATTTGAACTACTGAGAATCAACTAAAAACGAAACAATGACTGCCATGCGAAATCGAGACTACGCTTTGCTTTTATTACGCTTACTTTTTGGAGGGCTTATGATTACACATGGATGGCCCAAATTGATGAAAATAGTTAATGCAGACTGGGGATTTGCCGATCCATTGGGAATGGGTCCAGCAGCTAGCTTAATTTTGACTGTTTTCGCAGAGTTCATTTGTGCAGCGGCTCTCGTAGTGGGGTTTAAAACTCGGTGGTGTGCCATTCCGCTAATTATAACTATGCTAGTAGCTGTATTTATAGTACATGGAAGTGATCCTCTAGGAGATAAAGAGCTAGCGTTATTGTATTTAGGTGGATTTTTAGCTTTGGCTCTTATGGGCCCGGGCCGTATTTCCATTGATGGAAAGTAGTGGTATTTTCAATCACTTGACACCATGTAGTAGCCTTTTACTGTAAGGATTTACCCTGTTCTTTGCGGCAGGGATAGTAAGGGTCGCGAGCGAAGCGAAGCGAGTCGCTCGGCAGTTTACAGCATTTCAAGATAAAGACTGCCGGAGTGACGGCACCCCTGAATAGCCCGACCCCGCTCCGCCCAGAGCGGGGTGCCGCCCAAAAATTTATAGCCAGAAAGGAACGGCGGGCGCAAATGCTTACACTTATAAGCGAAAATAACTAATTTATATATTTATGAAATCTTGTCAGGAATGCGGGGCGTCTTTCCGTGGGCGAACCGATAAAAAATTTTGTACCGCCGACTGTCGTTCCACTTTTCACAATCGGAAATATCGCGATCAAAATAATATGATGCGCAATATCAATAATTGCCTTCGACGGAATCGCAAGATCCTCAAAGAATTATGTGAGAAAAAGCTGGCCAAGGTGGATCGATACGATTTGCTGGAGCGTGGATTTAGGTTTGGCTATTGCACTCATGTAAGGCAAAGGGAAAAAAGGCCTGTTCACTATTGCTATGATATAGCCTATTATGAAAAACAGGGCCAAGTATTTGTAGAAGTAGAAACCGAATGAAAGATAAAAATGGACTGTAAATTATGCCTATCTTTGTATTATGTTAAGTCTACTTGCCGAAAATGAGATTTTATTACTTTTTGTAGTGGCAGCAGTGGGTTATGCCCTGAGCAAAGTCAGGATTTTTGGAACGAGTTTAGGTATAGCAGCAGTTTTATTTGTAGGCTTGATCATTGGGGGTTTGGATCCTGAACTGCGCATGTCAGAAGTAGTAATATGGCTGGGCCTAAGTATTTTTGTGTATAGCATAGGTCTCAATAGCGGCCCCAGCTTCTTCAGTACATTTAAGGATCGTGGGGCACGCGACATATTGTTTATATTATTGATGCTATCCCTTTCAGCAAGTTTAGCCATAGGTATTCATTATCTATTGCAATTTGAGGCAGCGATCACATCTGGTATTTATGCCGGAGGATCGACAAACACCCCTGCACTTGCCGGTTTGTTAGATATTATTTCCAAGGGCGACGGAGTCGAATTTATTCGTTCCGAACAGGAGAAAGCCGTCACGGGATACTCTCTGACCTACCCTATGGGTGTCATAGGAGCGATGGTATCTATTGCTGTAGTGCAGCGCTTATTTAAAGTAGACTACCAAGCTGAAGAAAAAAAACTGGAGCATTTATACCCTTCAAGACGCGCCTTGTCAAATGCAAATATTTTTGTTGATTGGGAAAACCCTAACCGTCTTCAGATTCGAGATCTCATCCGACAGCAAAAGTGGACTATTGTTTTCGGTCGTATGAGCCGAGATGGTGAGGTGAGTCTATCTTCTTACGATACTGTGCTTCGGCCCGGCGATAAAATCGTTGCGGTAGGTTCAGCTCATGCCGTTCAAGAGGTCATTGCCTTTCTCGGCCACAAATCCGATAAAAAATTAACGTTTGACCGCTCTGAATATGACTATCGGCGTATTTTCGTTTCCAATCCAAAAGTTGCCGGTCAGAAGATTGCAAGTCTTAACTTAAATGAAAGATTTTCAGCCCTCATTACCCGTATCCGACGAGGAGATATCGATTTATTAGCAAATGGTTCCACCGTCCTGGAGTTGGGTGATAGGGTACGTTTTGTTGCCCGTCGGAAAGAGATGAGCAGGGTTTCAAGACTCTTTGGCGACTCATATGAAGCTTTGAGTAAAATTGATCTTTTTTCGTTTGGCTTGGGTATGGCATTAGGATTGATTCTTGGCATGATGACCTTTGAGTTGGGTGATTATAATTTTAAATTGGGAATGGCCGGCGGACCACTGATTGTAGGCCTATTATTAGGTGCGCTTCGACGAACAGGACCTATTGTATGGTCTTTGCCCTTTTCGGCAAATATAAGTTTACGCCAAATTGGACTCATTTTCATGTTAGCAGGGATTGGGGTCAATTCGGGCTATAATTTCTTCTCTATAGTGGGCTCAGGTGGTGGTGGCTGGATTTTTCTTGCCGGTAGCGTCTTTAGCTTTCTTACCGCAACTTTCACCTTGATTATTGGGTATAAAATATTGAAAATTCCATTCAGTATCTTATTAGGTATGGTTGCTACTCAGCCGGCGATATTAGATTATGCCATGGAAAAAACAGATAATAAATTACCGGTGATCGGTTTCACCTTAATGTTGCCCGTTGCAGTAGTATTCAAGATCATCTTTACCCAATTCCTATATTCGTTCCTTGCCTAATGGTTGTATGAATTAACCAACTGCACCGAGATTTAAAACCACTGTTATGGATCCACTAATTTGGAAACTGCTATTATACTTTTTCCTAACTCTATTGGTAACCGCCATCATAATTCGAACGACTCGCTGGGTTTTATATAAGATATATCTCAGACTTAATCGAGGAGAAAAACAACGCTTTGATCCGACCAGTTATAGCTTTATATCTAATGCAATCAGTTTTTTATTCATTCTCGTTGCTCTGGTTACTTTTATTTTTGGCATTCCTCAGTTACGGGTTTACGGAGAAAAATTATTTTTAGGTGCCGGCCTATTAACTATTGCGGTGGGTTTTGCTTCTCAATCGGCTATTGCCAATATTATAGGCGGAGTCTTTATCGTGATTTTCAGGCCTTTTCGCGTAAATGACATTGTACATATCAAAGAAAACTTAGGTGTGGTCGAAGATATTACATTGCGGCATACAGTGATTCGAAATTTCGAAAATCGTCGTATAATCATACCGAACTCTATCATTAGCAATGAAACTATTATCAATAGCACCATAAATGACATCAAAATTTGTAACTTTTTTGAGTTTAGTATTGCTTTTGAAGCGGATATTGATCGCGCTATAGAGGTCTTACGTGAAGAAGCGGAGTCACATCCTCTTTATATTGACAATCGAAAACCCGAAGAAATCGAACAGGGCGTGCCAACTATAAAAGTGAGAATCGTGGGGTTGTTAGACTCCGGTATTCATATCAGAAGTTTGATATGGACTGAGAACCTGAGTGATGGCATAGAGTTGAAAACCGATTTGTTCAAGAAATTGGTCGAACGTTTTCGAGAAGAAAGTATTGAAATTCCTTATCCACATCGGACTATTGTAGAAAAAAAAGCCCCAGTGTTAAACACTAAGGGGCTTTAAGTTTGAATATACTTTATCAAATTAATTGTTTCCCAGAATTAGGGGGAGACCGTCATCTCCGCTACCTACCACAATAACTTTGGCATTGCTTGAATTAGCTAACTTGATGGTAGCGTTTATTCCTTTATCCTTTAAAATATTGGGGGTAAGACTTTTATTAAGTATAGAGTTGGCTTCTGCATCTGCTTCGGCAGCAATAATTTTTCTTTCGGCCTCTTTGCGTTCGCGATCCAATCTAAACTCATACTCTAGAGCTGCCTGCTCCTGCCCTAGTTTGCGCTCTATGGCATCCTGAAGTGTCTCTGGAAGATTGACTTCTCGAATTAGTATAGCATCGACTTCTATGTATCGGCGTTCTATTGAGTTTTTAGCTTTTTCATAAATTTCTTGCTGAATCGTTTCTCGCTTTGTAGAATACAACTCTTCCGGTAAATATTGACCAATAACCTCACGAGTCGCCGATCGTATCTCAGGCAGAACAATACGTTCATGATAGGTTCTTCCAACTTCATTATGCAGGTCTGCCAGGCTATCAGCATATGGGCGATATCTGTAGGAAAGATCAATCTCAATCGTCAATCCATTTCGAGAAAGTACAGACATTTTCTCATAATTCTCATTTACTCTTACATCATAAATAAACATGGTATTCCAGGGAGCTATCACATGGAATCCTTGTTTGTATATTTTGTCCATTTGTAGTCCACCTCCGAATCTCTTAAATAAAACACCGCGATGTCCGGCATCAATAGTAAGAAATGTGGTATTTGTCAGAACGACAAATATGATTAAAGCAACCACACCCAAAACAATCAAATTAATGACCTTTTTGGGGTTAGGGCCTTCATTATTTCCAGGAATATTAATTGTACTCATTTAATTTGTTTTAGTTCAATATTACAAAATATTTGGATCATTCTTGTTTAAAGAAAAGCTCAGTTTTTTACTATTTCTTTATAAAATGAGTTGACCTCTTCGGCAACTTCCATGGGGTCCCATTGGAGCATACATTTAAAATGCCCACGAGGACATTTGGCCTTGCCATATTTCGTGCATGGTCTACAGGGCAATCCATTAACTTTTATCTCGCGAATAGGTACTTCATTTCGACCATAATACGGATACATGCCAAACTCTTTACTTGTACTCCCCCAGAAAAGAACTAGTGGTTTTTTTAGGGCGGCAGCAATATGCATCATGCCTGTATCTGGAGCCATTACCAATCGAGCTTTTTCCAGCACAGAAGCAGACTCCTGAATGCTCAATTCCCCAGCCAAGTTTAACACAGGCCCTGAAATCTCCTCAGCGATTTGATTGGCTCGGTCTACATCATCTGGTCCACCTATTAAAATGATAGGCGCTGAGAGGCGATTCAACAATGGTATGGCCTGACTAACTGGAACTTGTTTTGTGCGGTGGGCAGCTCCAACTACGAATGCTACATAATTATCAAAAGAGCTATCTTGAATCGTATACTTCTGATCCTCCGCAATAAAAAAATCTAAACCTTTCTTGTCATTAACCACGTTCAGGCTGGAAAGGGTGTCCATATAACGATCCACAATATGTGTATCGGGTAACCTGTTCCACTTGCATTTTACAAACAGCCACTTTTCGAGGTTGAGTTTTTCAAATCGATAGGAAGGAACGCCTAGCAACTTCGATAGACTTATTGAACGCAAATTTTTATGCAAGTCAATGATGATATCAAAGTCTTCTCCTTTAAGCCTATTCGAAAGAGATAAGACCGTTTCGCCCTTTTTTAAGAGCCATAGCTTATCTACGTATGGATTATCCTTTAGCAGGCTTTGAAAACTATCTTTCGTTAAAAAATGCACTTCTGCCTGAATCTGCTTTTTTAGTGCTCTGGGAATCGGACTTGTTAGCACAATATCCCCCATAGAACTAAAGCGAACGATAAGTATTTTTTGTTTTTTCTTCAAATGTTAAGGCTTATAGAGATCCCTTCCCAGACACTTAAAGATATGTTAATGTCCCCTGAATTGTCAAAGAATTTATAATAATTATTTACTTTTGAATCATAACAAACAAATTACCATGAAAAAGTCATTATTCCTTTCCGTCTTATTTTTCGCACTAGCCTTTAGTGTTATGGGCCAAAGCGAAGCCAAAGAAACTACAGCTCAAACAGCTGAAAAAGTAACTGCAGATAGAAATGTGGTCACTGCTAAAATGAATACAAAAGTGATTACAAAGCGAGAAGCTGAAATCAAAGAAGCTTCCAAAAAATCTGAGTGCGGATCTAAAAAAGGTAAAAAGTCCTGCTGCAGTTCTAAGAAAGCAAAAGCATCTAGTGATGTTGAAAATGCTGAAGCATCAATTGAAGCTACTGCAGAAAACGGTACAGAAGTCGCCAGCGTTGAGAAAAAGAAATCTTGTTGCAGCACAGCCAAAAAGTGTTCTGGAAAGAAAGGTAAAGCCTTAGAGGCTAAGGTAGTAAAGCAATAGGCTATACTGATATTTTTTACAAAAGGCTAGTGCATGCACTAGCCTTTTTTTATTTGTAGATTTATTGCCCATTTTTGAGCCAGAATTAATTTTGGTATTATTAAAATAACTCACATGCCCTCAACTCAGACACCTTCATTCAAAAACTTAATTCGACAAGGGATACCTGATGAATTACCCCAAGCAAAAGCTCTTGATGCAGAAGTTGCTCATGCCCCCGCCCGAAACATCGAAGATTTATTAACGCTTGAGGATAAAAAGCTGGCCATTAGAAATGCCCTGAGATATTTTCCGTCGAAGTGGCACAGCGTCCTAGCTCCAGAATTTGCTGAAGAACTACACAAATATGGACGGATATACATGCATCGATTTCGCCCTCAATATCCCATTTATGCCCGTGGAATCGATGAATACCCGCATAAGTGCAAACACGCAGCTGCCATCATGCTCATGATTCAAAATAATTTAGACCCTCTCGTTGCCAAATATCCGCATGAACTTATAACCTATGGAGGAAATGGTGCCGTTTTTCAAAACTGGGCGCAATACTTAATAACTATGCGTATGCTGTCGGAAATGACTGATGAGCAGACACTTGCCTTATATTCGGGACACCCTATGGGATTATTTCCCTCTTCCTCGCATGCACCACGCGTGGTCGTCACTAATGGTATGATGATTCCAAATTATTCAAAGGTGGAAGATTGGAATAAGTACAATGCATTGGGCGTGACCCAATACGGTCAAATGACAGCTGGATCCTTTATGTACATTGGACCCCAAGGTATTGTTCATGGCACAACCATTACCCTTCTTAATGCCGGAAGAAAAAAAGCATTGGGAAATCAAGATTTAGGGGGAGCCCTTTATGTCACTTCTGGCTTAGGCGGAATGAGCGGGGCTCAGTCTCTTGCAGCAGAAATAACAGGCTGTGTGGGAGTGATTGCAGAGGTAGATCCCGCCATGGTCTCTCAAAGGCTTAATGACGGGTATATAAAACATGAAAACGTCTATTTAAACCTAGGCGAATTAACTGACCGTATAGAAAAGGAAAAAGCTAAAAAATCTGGAATAGCTCTGGTTTATCAGGGTAATATTGTAGAACTCTGGGAGTTTTTGAATGAAAAAAACATTAGAGTTGACCTGGGATCAGACCAAACTTCATTACACAACATTCAAGACCTAGGATACTGTCCTATTGGATACAGTTTTGAAGCAGCTCAAGAACTGTTGCATAAGGACAAAAATCAGTTTATGGTAGAAGTGCGTTCGAGTTTACGAAGACATGTGGATGCCATAAATAAACAAGCAGACCAAGGCATGTATTTTTGGGACTACGGGAATGCCTTTCTGAAAGAAGCCGGAGAATCTGACGCAGACATTTGGGCAGATAGTAATCATACTTCATATAAATATAAGTCATACGTTGAAGATATAATGGGTCCTATGTGTTTTGATTGGGGTTTTGGCCCCTTTAGGTGGGTTTGCTCATCGGGAAGCTTGAAGGATTTGAAAACGACCGATCGAATCGCCGAAAAAATTCTTCGCAAAGAGCTTAAAGGTGCAATCCCTGAAATTTCGGAGCAACTTCTCGACAATATTGATTGGATTTCAAAAGCTGGAGATCAAATCCCTCAAGTAGGATCCAAATCTAGAATATTATATGCAGATTCAAGCGGCCGAATAGCCATCGCTCAAGCTTTTAATGAAGCTATCGCAAGTGGAGAATTGGAAGGACCGATAATTTTAGGTCGAGACCATCACGATGTGTCTGGAACAGATAGTCCGTTTAGAGAAACCGCAAATATTTATGATGGATCTCAATTTACGGCGGACATGGCTATTCATAATGTCATTGGTGACTCTTTTCGAGGTGCCACCTGGGTCTCTATACACAATGGAGGCGGTGTTGGCTGGGGAGAGGTAATAAATGGTGGGTTCGGACTCGTGCTAGATGGCAGCCGCAATGCTGAAAAGAAAGCTTCAAGCATGTTGCATTGGGATGTAAATAATGGAGTATCTCGAAGAGCATGGGCCAGAAACCCTGAAGCAGTATCTGCCATCAAAAAGGAAATGAAGCGAACAAAGCAATTGAAAATCAATCTACCTGAGGTGGTTGATGACGAATTATTAGATAATCTCTTTTAATTTTCCATTCAAAACTGTCATAATAACATCATTTTCAGTATATTGGTAAAAACTATTAGTTATGATGAACGAACCGATATCCAGCATTATGACAAGGGATCTTTACACAGTGACTCCCGATGATTCTTTAGAAAAGGTAAAAGAAATCTTTTCTGAAAAACAAATACATCACATGCCTGTAGTTGTTGAGGAGGATGAACTTGTTGGTTTAATTACAACCTCAGACTTACTCTGGCTTAATGAAAGTTTTGACAGCTACAAATATGTTAAGGTAGATCGTGTCATGACGAAAAAATTGGCAGTTTTAGAGCCCGATGATAAAATTGGTACTGCTGCACAAGTGTTTTTACGTAATTGGTTCCACGCACTTCCAATCGTAAAAGCTGGTACCAAAAAGCTTCTAGGGATTGTAACGACCTTTGATATACTTTCTTACTCATTTAAAAAAGAGTATCCCGGAGAAAAGATCTAATCAAAGCCTCCTCCCTATAACTCTGCACACTGTTGAAACAAGTTAAATGGCGAGCCTCCTAGTTGTCAGTAATTACCGGTCGCTGGTCTCCCATCGACCTGAAGCCGAGGTGTTCATAGAACTTCAACAGCGTGGTCATAAGGTCACTATCATGACCTATGAAGATGCCTACTATATTCCTCGATTTAGGGAAATGGGCATTAAAGTAATTCCTTATCATCCCGTAAAAAAAACTGATAGAAAGGCTCGAGAGTTGATTCGAGAACTTCTGCTCAGCGAAAACGTTGAACTGCTCTTCCTTTTTAATAATAAATCAATATCAAATGGGATTGCAGCTGCATCAGCTTGGAAAGGAAAAGTCATATTATATAGAGGCTGTCCAGGCAATATTTATTTTTATGATCCCACAGCATATTTAAAGCATTTACATCCCAGAGTAGATTATATCATCTGCAATTCAGATGCAGTGAAAGACCATATGGATAAAGCATTGCTCTGGAGAAAAGATAAAAATTATATCATTCGGAAAGGTCATAATCCCGACTGGTATAATGATGTGAAACCCATGCCTCGTCAGGAATTTAATGTAAAAGATGGCGATTTCATACTAAGCTTTGTTGGAAATGACCGTCGGGTTAAAGGCATTCGATATTTACTTGAGTCTACTCATTTCTATGAAAAAGATATACCCATCCATTTATTTTTATTTGGTTCGGGATTAGACCAAAAAAAATATCTGCAAATCGCTGATAAAAGTCCTTTCAGAGAACGCATTCATTTTATGGGATTTAAAAAAAATGTAATCGAATGGGTGGCGGGATCAAACGCTCTTGTACTATCCTCCATCGAACACGAATCTTTGACAAAGTCTGTCATTGAATCTATGTGTGTAAAAACACCAGTAATCATTACAGATATTCCTGGAAATGAGGAACTTTTAGTGCATAAGGACAGTGGAATAAAAGTGCCTATAAAAGACGGAAAAGCTATTTATAATGCGGCTTGCGAATTACAACAGAATGAAGAACTTCAAAAAAATCTTTCAGAGCAAGGAGCAAAAAGAATAAAGCGTACTTTATCTCATGAACAAACCGTGAGAGATTACGAAACCTTCATTAAAAAAATAACAAGCTAGACAGCTAAACCGTTACTGCGTTCTCTGCTCGTTTCTTAGCCATTTCCTCTTTCATCTTCTTCCAGGATTTACCCATAATTCGATTCATACCCCTATCCACAACATAGTGTCTAGCAATGTTAAATAAGCCTTTTACACGCCGAACATAAGAATCGTTGGCACGAAGAGAAATGGAGTATCCGCCGTCTAGATATTCAATATAATGCCAGAAACCACTAGGCATAAAAAGGGTTTCTCCCGGATGGATAATGGTTTCATATCCTTTGACATGTTTTAAAGCTGGATATTTTTTGTAATCGGGATTATTCACATCTACATAAGATGCCACAGTAAATGGATGATGGTATAGGAATTTGCTTTGTTCAGGTGGAAATAGAACTACTCTTTTTCTACCATATATCTGGTTCAGAAAAACATGAGCTAAATCGATATCGTAATGTAAAGCGACATAAGAGCCTTCGCCACCGAAAAACATGAATGGAAAGTTATTTATAAACCCATCCATAATATCCAAATCCTTTATATCATCACACAATTCAGGAGCATGCCGAAAAATGTTAAATAGGAACATTCTCAACTCTGTAGGTCCTGATGATATAATATTTAAGTACTCACCAAAGGTCATTTGCTTCTCCGGTCCCATATAGTTTTTACCACCTTCAGACACTTTTGGGGAATAGACAGGAACATTAATTTCACCGTATTTTTCCCGAAAATACGAGATTGTCCATTTTTCTTTTGCAGGCCAATGGTCAATCAAATCAGTAAAGACAACAGGCTGTCTATTTGCTAGATAAGTCTCCGCAAATAATTCTCGACTTAAACCCGATTTACGATCAATTTTAGAGATTTCCATAATATCAATCAGTTTATCCTGACTTTCAAATATACGGTTTATTCCTTTAACTTGAATCATTGATTGAATGAGAAAAAAAGAGGACAAATTCATATTATAACTAGTTGTTATGTATAATTTTGTATCTTAGTGTTTGATTCCTTTTTTGGTATCTGCTCTTGGCATTTGTGGGTGTTCAGGGGAATGAAAAGTTGAAGTAAGAAAATGGCTCAAAGAAAGAAAAAAAAGAAAAACAAAAAACGATTCGACTATAAAAGCTGGTCACCTAGTGAAAGGTGGCGCAAAATTATAGGTGTTTTTGTAGGAGCTTTTTCATTGTATTTGGGATTGGCCTATTTATCCTACGCTACAAGTTGGAAAGCAGACCAGGCTCAAATTTACCAATTTGAATGGGGCCATTTCATTGCGGGCGATTTACCCATTATTAACCTGACGGGAAGACTTGGGTCAATATTATCCCATCAAATAATATACTGGGGTTTCGGACTCCCTTCCATAAGCTTTGTCATTTTAGGATTTAAATATGCCTACGAACTCTGGAGAGGGGTCAATTGGTATTCAACACTTAAATTTACATTTTATACAATTCTAATCACAGCATTTACCAGTGTGGTTTTCGATTTCACTTTTTCCAATTCTACTTTTCCATGGGGAGGAGCGTTTGGCGAGTCCATGCAAATATGGCTCTCAAATTTCTTAGGAGATATAGGCCTATTTTTTCTCATATTGGCTATAGTTATAGCCTATTTCATATGGCTTTTCAATCCTAAAATGAAGCCCATACCTGTCAAAAAATGGTTGAGATGGATGCAAGATGAGGATGAAGAATCCCTTGCGGGATCCGATGACAAAAATGAACCTAATAAAGAAACTGATGCTAGTCAATCCTCATCTGAGAAAGAGGACTATGATGGTCAAAAAACAAAAGAAAAAATAGAAAGTCCTGAGCCGAGCCCTATTCAAAGTAATGATTCTTCATCAAGTTTAGAAAACCAGGAAAATCAAACCGCTCAGGAAGAAAATGTCGAAGACGAGAGACTCAAAGTCGACTTAACACCAGATACATCAACTACTAAAGAGGACTTATCTAAAGACGAAAAAGTTTTAGAAGTTGAAATAAGCACAGAAGGGATGGATACACCAGAAATTAATGTGCAAGAAGAAGACAGGGGTAACATAAACGACCTGTATGACCCTACAGCTGAATTATCACATTATAATAATCCACCACTTGATTTGCTCCAGCAGCACGATGACGGAAATATTTCCATTGATAAAGAAGAGCTTGAGCACAAGAAAAAGCAAATCATAAAAACCCTTTACAACTACAAAATAGAAATCACAAAAATTCGAGCGACCATCGGGCCTACGGTTACCCTTTACGAAATTGTTCCTGCGCCGGGCATTCGAATTTCTAAGATAAAAAACCTGGAAGATGATATAGCATTGAGTTTATCAGCGCTCGGCATTAGAATTATCGCTCCTATTCCAGGGCGAGGTACAATTGGAATAGAAGTACCAAATAAGAATAAGCAAATAGTATCACTAAAAGAGGTACTGGAAGATCCTAAATACGGTAAAGCGAAAATGGAATTGCCAATCGCTATTGGCAAAGATATTTCAAATAAGGTTTTTATCGCCGATTTAGCTAAGATGCCTCATTTACTAATAGCAGGAGCGACTGGGCAGGGGAAATCAGTGGGTATCAATACGATTTTAATGTCGCTGCTCTACAAAAAGCACCCTTCCCAGTTAAAGCTCGTTCTTGTTGATCCAAAGAAAGTAGAACTCTTTCCGTATAGCCTGTTGGACAAACATTTTCTTGCCAGCCTTCCTGACAATAGCGAACCCATTGTTACAGATACAAGTCAGGTGGTAAATACCTTGGCTTCTCTATGTATAGAAATGGATGATCGATACGATTTACTAAAAAAAGCACATGCACGTAATTTAAAAGAATACAATAATAAATTCGTTTCCCGCAAACTCAATCCTAAAAAAGGACATAAGTTTTTACCATATATCGTTCTGGTAATTGATGAATTTGCAGATCTTATTATGACTGCAGGAAAAGAAATAGAATTACCCATAGGCCGTTTGGCTCAACTTGCCCGCGCAGTCGGGATTCATCTAATAATAGCTACTCAACGGCCATCTGTCAATATTATTACGGGTATCATTAAAGCAAACTTTCCAGCCAGGCTAGCCTTTAAAGTAACTTCAAAAGTAGATTCCAGAACTATTTTAGATGAAGGAGGCGCGGACCAACTAATTGGGAGAGGCGATATGTTATTTTCTTCGGACAGTAATTTAGTTCGACTTCAATGTGCTTTTGTGGATACCCCGGAAGTAGAGGCTGTTTTGCAACATATACAAAAACAGCAAGGCTATTCAGAACCTTATCAGCTTCCAGAATACGATAGTGAAGCTGGAGATGTGCCCGGTGAAGTTTCTATAGATGAACTCGACGAAATGTTCCAGGATGCTGCCCGATTAATCGTTCAGAATCAACACGGATCGACTTCCATGATCCAGCGGAAACTCAAATTAGGATATAACAGGGCAGGTAGGATTATGGATCAGTTAGAGCATTTTGGTATAACCGGAGGTAATGCAGGTTCTAAAGCCCGGGAAGTCCTGGTTCATTCAACGGATGAACTCGAACATATTTTAGAAAGCATTGAGGATCAGAAAAATAATACACCTTATTAACCCGAATTATTCATAACTTTTACATGATATATTGGGCTAGAAAATAATAATTTGCTCGAAATCAACTTTTTAAAAAAGAGTTAAACCTTGAAAGAACATAATCTTAATACCCAGATTTAAGTATTATAGTGAAAAAGCAATCTACCTATTTTTTTATATAATAGATTCAAAATCAAGGATTTGAATCTTCTTCGGCCCGCAGGGCGAAAATGATTGCATTTTTCGGGGTGAATAACCCCTGCCAGATATAGTCATTCCTGTAATTCTAGTTTTATTTGTGAGTTACAATAAGTAAAGCATACCGACAGTTAATATAGTAAAACTATGCGAATTTTAATTTTCGTAATAATATCCTTTTTCGTTTTGCCAACCACAAATGCGCAGGAATCTGCTAATAATTTGATGGAACGCGTTAAAACTAATTTTGTCAATCAAGATCAAATGGCCTTTGATTTTAATCTCACCGTCAAGATCCCGGAACAAAAGGATATATCCTTAAATGGCTCTATAATTCGATCAGGCTCAAAGTTCAGTGCATCTCTAGGCGAGCGTTGGATAAAAACTGATGGCAATACTCAGTGGGTTTATGATCCAGATTTAGGCGAAGTTCAAA
>Ga0209936_1000025_pt1 | contig 103778 bp, 109 predicted proteins | sample SalPonR1_A_D1_MG_FD_185694 | JGI IMG/M metagenome (GOLD analysis project Ga0209936, IMG submission 185694) | Salt pond soil microbial communities from South San Francisco under conditions of wetland restoration - Salt Pond MetaG R1_A_D1_MG... ...
TTCGTTTGCTTTATTGTAGTAATAATTCGCTTTTTGTTCTTCACCCAAACGGGTATAAATATTTCCCAGGTAATTTGCATATTCCGGTTTTGGGTTAATTCGGTATAATTTTAAAAAATAATCACGTGCTTTTCTAAAAGCAGGGTATACCTTATCCAGTGCTTTTAACAATCTTTTATACTGACTTGTGGTTCTGTTGTTTTTATAAGCTTTCATCTCAGAAACATAAAGATTTTCAGCTTCCTGGAAAAACTTCTCAGCATACCATTCCAATGCAATAATATTTTCGTCATCTAATTCAAAAATTTGTAAGGCAAGCTTATCACAGGTTTTATAGTTTTCTAAATTCTTATTTACAATTAAGTATCCTGCCAGCAAATCGGCATCCGATTGTGCTTGTTCTTCAATTTGGGGCCATAAGTCAACCGCTAAATTCCAGTTTTCGCTTTCCACATATGTTTCAAATAAACGAACGCTGATTTCATGAATTTTTTCTCCATCAGGATATTTGTTTTGATAATCTTCAAGTACATTTATTTCTTTGGATAAATTATCGATTATTTTATAAACTTTTGCCAGTGAAGCATATAATTCAGGCGATGCATATTCGTTTTGTTCTGCCGATTCAAGATATATCCGGGCTTTATCGATTTGTTCAAGCTCCAATGCAGATATTCCCGCTTTGAAATAAACGGTTCCTTTGGCATTTCTGCCTCTGCTTTCTTTACTTTCAATCACTTGTTCCAATGCCTGAAGGGTTTCCGTATAATTTTCCTGCTCAAAGGCTTTTTCACCTTGTTCCATTAGCTGGGTTGTTGCACAGGAGGTTATGAATAATGTAATGATAAACAGTTGTAATAACTTTAATCGCTTCATGATATTTTAATTTTTATAAAGGGGCAAAAGTAAGATTTTTTTTGGTCTTTAAAAATGCATAGAATAGGGCATCAGAATATCTAGTCAACAGCTTGGAAAAGATAATTTTATCTTATGCTGAGAGGTCAACGGGTAATGTTTTTGTTATTCTAATTAGTCCATGAATTATTATAGGGTTTAACCAACGAAGAATTATTGAGTTGTTCAATCGTAATTTTACCATCCATATAGTTTGCCAGTAGTCTGAAAGATTGTTTATTTTCTTTTTTAAGTAACAGGAGTACCGCATTTGCAGCTGATTTAGCGCAAATGGGAACACCACCACCTAAATCGGCCCAGTGGCCGCCTAATATTAAGTTTTTAACAGGTGTTTGATGGTGGGCTATTCCGGCCTTCATATTTTCTTTGCCCGGCCGTGCACCCATCATAGTGCCATTTTTATTGCCCGTATATCTTAAATAAGTTATAGGCGTTGATATATCTAAAAAAAGGATATGGCTTTTAATATCAATGGATAACTTTTCTTCTACTCGTTGAATGAGCATTCCGGCAATCTCATCTTTTAGTTTGTAATAATTATCGGTACGAATAAAATGGCCATCTGAATCTTTTTCCGTTAACCAATGGTTTTTATAATCTATATAAGCCGGCATGTATAGCGTTACTAATCCTTTTCCTTTGGGGATGAGGGATTTATCTCGTGCCGAAGGGGATAGAACACTGATATCAGTAACTTGAGGATCACCTCCGTCATGATCATCTCTTGGAATGTTTTCTTTGCTGATGCAAATTAACTCCTGATGAATTCCAAGGTTTTCAGCGGGACAATCTAACGCAATAGATACGGTAAATGCCGAACTGTAAAGCACAGCATTCTCGAGTTTCTGCTTAAACTTTTGAGCGATTGTATTTTCCGGGAGCATTTCAGAGTATAAAGATTTAATATCATTGGTGGAAATAATATACTTGCTTTTTAGTTCATATTGGTTTCCGTTTTGAAGAAAATGAATACTTTCGCATACCTTATTGTTAATTTCAAGTTTTTTTACCTCTGCATTTAAAATTATATCATTTTTATAGAAATGATTAACATGTGTCAGCCATTGGATAAAAACGCTGGCTCCACCTTTGGCAGGGATTTGGTAACCTTCATTATATGCCCAGGCTATTGGAAACAGACATGATAGAAGATCTTTTTCGGAATGATATAATTTATGTAAGTCTTTATCTTTAAAAAAAAGGTTCAATCCTTTTGTAATCCCTTTTTCACCACTAAAGAAAATATATTTAATCAGCGGAAGCACAAATTTTAATAATCTTAGCTTAAAAATAATTTTCTCGGGAAACGACATGCTCTCTTCGGTTCTAAAAAGTTTGGCATATTGTATTGATCCTTCACCAATTTTTTTCGCTGAATGGTAAAATTTTTCAATTCCTTTTTTTTCCCGGGGAAAGTCGGAAATTAATTTTTCTTTTAATTCATCAGGATTATTGGTAAGCAGATAATCATAGTTATCACCTTTAAAGCGATATATTTTCTGCATTATTTTTATTTCGGGGCTGTCAGAGCCAATTAGATTAAAAATACGGCCGGCCATTTCATTTTTGTTGCATTGATTTAACCAATGTATTGCCGTATCAATTTTAAAACCATTTCTGGTAAAGCCTGCAAGATAACCACCTTGTTTAGATTCTTTTTCCAGAATACAACATTTTAGTCCAAATTTACCTGCTAAAGCACCGGCTATTAAACCACTTATTCCGGCACCAATTATGATAATGTCATATTTTGTATTGTTATATTTTTCAGGCATTTAAAAATTTATTGTTTGTTAATTTTCAATCTTATTAATTTTTTCTAAAATATTTTTTCTTTGATAGATATTAGGAATTTCTTTCATTAAAGCTTCCTTATAGGCCAAAAATGCTTTATCGTAAATTTTAAAATGATTGAAATAATCGCCGATATAAACATACGTTTCAAAGAATTCGCTATTTAGCGCAATAAATTCATTGAAAACAAGAGCACTATTTGGGATTCTGGTATCCGTTTTAACAGCTTCCTTTATTTCTGTGCGCAAAACTTTATACCTGATAAAACTGTCATAGTCGTTCGAATAAAGAAAGGAATCAGCAGGGAGCATTAAATTCCTTTCATCAATAATCTTGAACTCTTTAATTTTATTAGCTTTTGAAAATACTTTGTTTAAATCGTAGCATACAAATTTCCCCAACTGATAGGGCGATGTTGATACCCATATTTTTAATTCTTCGGGTTTAAAAATAACCGAATGGTGAGCGATAAGCTGATTAATCGCTTTTTCATTTCCCATGCCAATATTTTTATCATTTAGTCCTTTTTGATCGCGTAAAATATGGGCCACGTTAGAAAGAGTAAGCTCGGGAGTTTGTTTTAAGCGTTCTTTTACGCGTTTAAACCGGTATAGCGTAGCGTAATCTGATGTTTTGGCTTGAATAATTTCGGAGCGTTGAAGTTCCTTACTTTGAAAATGGTTGCTGGCAATCAGATAATCTTCAGTGGTTGTATATAATGTTTGTTTTTCAGGAGATTTCTCAATGGTTGCCGTTTTACGATCTTTTGCAGAACCAATGAATAGTTGTTCGGCGACAAATGTTTTTCTTTTTTCAGCAATAGCGTATGCTTCATCAATGGTTGAAGCATATTGTAAAATTTCTCTGGCTACCAGCGAAATAGGTGTAGCTGCTCCGAAAGGAATATCAGATTTTGCTGCATTCAGGGTTACGGTTAGTCCCTGGTCGTTCATCCCTGATGTAGCACCAATCATTCCTCCCCAGGTAACTATCATAAATTTATATCCTTGTTCCGGGTTGCAGAACATAACTATTTTATCTTCGGCAAATTCATCGCCTACATAAAAATCGAAGTTACGCCCTATAATTAATGAACTGTCCGATGAGTAACTGTCCCATCCCGCGAAAGCGGTACAAGCTACCAGGTTCATGTTTTGCAGAGCATGGCCAATATCATGCGCAGCATGGTAATTTAATATCCGGTGGTAATTAGGCCCGATGAATGAAAATTTTTCGGATGCCGATTGTGAAATTCCATAAATCTCTTGCTGGTATTCCGGAATCACATGTTTATCAATATTTCGGTTAAAAAAAGCAATAAAACTTTTTAAAAATTTAAGGTACGATTCTGATGGAATCATTTCCTTAATTTGATTGACAAAAGCATCTTCCTGTTTATAAATCAAATCTTTGGTTAATTTTCCGTTAATAACACCTCGTTCGTAAGCTTCTCCTTCAATGTACATTTCCCATAGCCCATAATTATTTTTTTGCAGCCAGTTGTTTTTAATAGAATAAAAAGATGAGTCAACCACCAGCCGTTCGTACTCTTCTGTTAGTGAGTCTTTTATTTCAGGAGGAGAAATTCTGGTTGTAATTTTGAAAATCACAAATAGAATCAGGAAAACAATTATTAAACCAGCAATTGTTTTTAAAAATATACGAGTTAATTTCTTTAATCTATGCATCATTAATTTTTTCTAATAAATACTCCATACCCAGAAGTTCGGTACACGTTAAAACAGCTCCAATTGTTACTCCCAGTACACCATGAATGTTGACGTTTTGCCCGCTAAGCAAAAGATTGGGAATTTTCGTTTTTGGCGATATTTTGGTTCTTAACGGGTCGTTACTATCATGTAATATCCCGTACATAGAGCCGTTTTTTGTTCCTGTATAGGATTTCATCGATAGTGGTGTTGATGTATAATAACGTTGAATACTTGATTTTAATTTTGGAAATTGCTTGTTAATTTGTTCAATTAAAAGATTGGCTTTTTGATTTTTAAAGGCTTCGTAATCATCTCCTCGTTTCCCAATAGATGATTTTTCCCATTGCTTAACTTCATCGTATGTCATATATGTCATAGCAGTTGCTGTTCCGGCATATTTACCCTGGTTATTGTCCGGAAGGGTAAGAAATAGAAATTCTTGCGGCCATTTTTTATGATGATAATTAGGGATACTCCAAACGGTGTTTTCATTAAAATGATAATAATTGTAATTCAAGAATTCAAAGCTGTTGGGTTTTAAATCCATATAAACAACAAAAACAGACATTGTTTCTTCCAAATCATTAATTCTTGAACGATACGATTTACGTAATAGCTTTGTGTCTGTCATTTTTAGGGTAAGAGAGGGATGAATAGCCGAAATAAAATGATCAGCTTCAAAAATATTTCCATCACTTAAAACGGCCGATTCAATCTTGTTTTGATTTACATTAAGCGCAGTAACTTCGCTATTATGCATCAGCGTACCCCCATTTTTTTGAATAGAATCTATTAAAAGATCGGCAATCTGGTGACTTCCGCCTTTAAGACGATAAGCTCCCTCAATTAATGAGTTGGTTATTAAAGCATGAATAGCCACAGGTGTTTTGTCAGGGATTCCGGCATATAACATATTGTTTCCTGCAAGTACATTTTGTAAAGTTCTATTTTGGGTAATTGATTGAATAAAATCACCGATACTTTGTTCAAAAAATTGATGCTCGTTATCTAATCCAATATTTGGGCGTAAGTTGTATAAGGGGAAATGGTTGCAAATTTCTTGTATCTTTTCGGTATATTTTTTTAATGCACTTTTTTCTTCAGGAAAATCTTTGGCTAGTGTTTCAATAAAATTGTCATAACCCTGTGCATACGAATAAATCTTTCCTTCAAAATTGATTTTATCAAATGCGTCATTTTCTAATTGCTGAAGTTTTAGTTTGTCAGCAATGCCGGCATATTTTAGATATTGATAAAGATTTTGTCCTTTGCTCAATCCTCCTAAATAATGTACCCCGGTATCAAAGCTTTTGTTGTTTTTTCTGAAATTCTGCAGACAACCCCCAGATTGTGGTTGTTTTTCCAGAATGCACACTTTTTTCCCTTCTTTGCTCAGGATATTACCGCAAATTAATCCGCCCAGTCCGCTTCCTATGATAACAACATCGTATTTTGACATCTCTATTTTTTTCTAATTACATAAACTACATTCGAAGTAAGCTTGGTCTGGTCAATTACTTCAATTTCTGTATCGTATTGATTAAACATGGCAAAAATATCGTCTGATGACCTAAAATACAACTCCTTGGATCCATCAGCCGTTTTATTAAATTTTATAATTTTGGTGGAGAATATTTCGGTCCATTTCGTTCCTTTGTGGCGGTCTTTTAATTTTGTATTGGCATCACGGATAATTATCATTCCGTCCTCATTCAGGTTATGGATACAATTTTTTATAATTTTTTCCTGTTTCTCCTCCGGAATATAATGTAATACATCACTTAAAATAAATACATCGGCTGGTTGAAATTCAAATTGCGTGACATCGGCACATTCAAAATGTATATTATCATTTTTTAAGTTGCAATTGTTAGCTACCGAAATTTTCTCTTTATCATAATCAATTCCGGTAATTTGCCTGTCTTCCGAAACAAAATGCAGCATGTAGGACAGAAAACCATACCCGCAGCCAATATCATATATTTTTGCTTTGTTCGGTATTAGAGAATCGAACAGTTCGTAATTATTTTCCAGTCTTAATTTAACTTTCAGGTACCATTCCAATACCGGGCCTTTGTAAATATAGTTTTTTATCAGCTTATCGCGATAGAATTTTGTGTCCTCTATTTCTTCCCGCATATTATGGTAAACCTTGCGAAAATAGCGGCCGATTTTTTTCGCTCTTTCCGAATAGTTGTCGCCAAAGTCTTTATTATCAGGCGTTATACGGTCTAGGTATTTAACTGTTACTTTACTCTTTTTTACCAGCAAATCATCTCCTTTGGTCATGCAATAGCCTGTACCATGCAATACAACAGGAAGAATATCGAGTTTTAATTTTTCAGCAATATAAAAGGCTCCCTTATGGAATCGTCGCATGTTAAAATCTACAGATCTGGTTCCTTCCGGATAAACTAATATCGAAAATCCGTCATCAACTTTTGCCTGCAATTTGGGCAATATTTTTTCGTACCCTTCAGATACCGGATAAAAATCGGCCATCTGAACGAGTTTGCCATAAATTTTACTTTTCTGCACCCAATCGTTGGTTAAAATAATCACTTTAGGACTTAATGTCATATTATAAATCAAATCGATATGCGACTGGTGATTGCAAATAATAACAGCAGGCTTTTTTAGTTTTTCGTTATGAGGATTAATAATGTGTTTTTTGATATTAAACATGGTATAAAACAGGGCGGAAGTAGAGAGAACGATGGTATAATTGTAAATCAATTTGATTTTTTTGTTTTTGAGATGCAAAATTTTAAATAGGATAAAACCTAACAGTGTTGATAAAAAGGAACCCAAAATAAAAATAGACCATGCAAAAAACGAAGCAATAGTGTCGAGAAGTGAGTAAGCTACTTTTCCTTTCTTTTTTCGGTTTAAAAGGATGAGTTTAAACAGTGCCGGCTCAATAGTATAGGAAATGATAATTACCGATAAAATACCAATAATGGATAATAATGCCATCGATTTTAATGCCGGGTGTTGAGCAAAAATTAATACTCCGATTCCGGTTATGGTAGTAATTGCAGATAAAAGAATGGATGTTTTATAGGATGGAAGATTTTTTACTCCGTATTTATATTCCTGCAACAATCCGCGCATGATGAAAATACTGTAATCGATACCCAGTCCAAAGATAAATGTAGAAATGATGATATTAAATATGGTAAATTTTATCCCGAAAATTCCCATGATGCCTAATGTCCATACCCATGATAACGCCATGGGGATAATGGTGAGTAGAGCCAGTTCTATCCGCCCGAATGAAAGTAAGAGAATGATAAAAACTACCGCAAGCGATAGTTTGACTAATACATTAAAATCATCTTTCAGCACCCGGATTAGATTGTCGGTCATGAATTTTTTATCGAAAACAATTGTTTCATTATTTTCGGCAAAAGAGTCATATATCGCGGGTTTATTTTCTTCCTCGGCTTTTAAGATGCTTACAATCGTAGTAATATCATCCCTTTCAGTGATGTATTCATCTAAAAACAGCTCCCGCAATTCGGATAATTTCTTTTCCTTAACGGGCTTAAAATTTTTTTCCAGCAGTGTTAAAAAGGGGCTAAATGCTTCCGGTTTAAATTTGTATTGATTGCCTGCCCGGACTAAATTTTCTTTTAAGGCTGCTTTCTTTTCCGAAGTCCAGTAGTTATTCCATCGGTTGATTCTTACTTTTTGGAGCGAATCGGAAATTAACAATTTACTTACCGAAGTAAATTGCGATACTAATCCTTGTTGTTTTAACTTTTCCAGTTCAGGGATCGCTTTTTCGGTGTTTTCTAGGGCATCTTGCAGGTTGTTGCCTGTACTAATTACATAAACCGATTTTTCGGTAACATTCGTAATTTTATTGAGGTCATCTTCGGCTTTTTTCAGTTCATCCGATAAGTAGTTCATGGTATCCATATCGCCTTCGAACGATGTTTTTCCCGACCAGAAAAATGCAATGATGGTAAAAACGATAATGCCTGCAATCAGAATTTTATTTTTTTCGTATGGATAAGAAGTAAATTTTTCTACCCATGATTTTTGTTGATTTTGTAAGGTCTTTTCGTAGTCTTTGGTTTTTAAAAAATGCGGAAGAACGATAAGCGAGAAAAGTGCTGCAACAGAAACACTGATAGCCGCAAACAAGCCTAAATCCTGTAAAGCCTGTGAGCTAACAAACAACAAACAAAGAAATGCCGAGGCGGTGGTAATGCAGCTCATGATTACCGGAGTAGCAATATCTTTCATTACCTGTTTAACATTTCCTACATTGCGGAAATGTGTAAAAAGGTGCAGTGCATAGTCAACGGTAATACCGAGTAGGACAGAACCTATCCCTAGAGAAATGGCTGATATTTTTCCTTTGACCAGGAATAAAACAGCTAACGCCAGACTACCTCCAAAAATTGCCGGCAAAAACAGAATTAAGAAAATACTTTTTTTCCGGAAAAAGATACTCATAAATACCATAAGCACAATAATGGCAATGGTAATGGTGATGGAAATATCTTTTTTTATCCGTTGTGCATTTCCTACGGCTACGGCAGCAGCTCCGTAATACTGTGCCTGAATTTCCTGGCTAAAGGATTGTTCAAGGCTGTCAATGGTTTGGTTAAGAGCATGAATTAATTCGCTGTTTTTTTGTGTTTCACCCGAGGGATGTGCAGAGGTTATAAAGAAGCTTAGATTTTTTTTGTCTTTGGTGAAGATCCGGTTTTGATATATATCATAATTATCGCCCACCTGAAATGTTTTTAATTTATCAAGCACTATAGGGGTGAAGTGGAGCGGGTCTTTAGTGATATATTTTTTTATCGCCATACTGGCGGGTGATACTAAGGTTTTAAAATTGCTTTTTATTGAATTCTCTATATTTTGCGCATTCAATCGCTCATCAATTTTTTCGTAATCACTTTTTTCAAGGAAAACAGGTAGATTTTCAAAGAATAAATCATACAAATCAATCATTAATTTATCCGAAACCTGGTAATTGATGTCTTTAATGTATCCGGGTTGTAAGTTGATTAGTGTATCATAAAGTTGGTCGGCAAACCGGATTAAGTCCTGAGGGCGGGTGATGGTGCTGTCCCGTAAGGAAATATTTATAATCAGCTTATCCATGAAATTGATTTTCTGGGAAACTTTACTTACCCGTTGAATTTTTTCATCCGAGGGAAGCATGCGTGTAATATCTTCTTCGAATTTTAATTGGGAAACCAGCGAAATAGCTAAGCCAAAAATCACTAAAATAAGAAGGGCAAAGCTGATTCTGTATTTTTTGGATGATTGATATAGATTGTTGAAAAAACTAGACATATAATTGATAGATTAGTCCTGATAAGATTCTACAAACTTTTCCTGCACAGCAGGCTTTTTCCTGAAAATTAACAACAAAATATAAGCAATGAGCCCAAAGCTTAATGCCAGTATTACACCAAAAACAAGACTTCCTACAATATACTGAATTATATTATCTTTAATCACATCCAGGGTTATTCTTGTGTTGTATTGCAGATTTATTTTATTGGCTTCGATAAATAAACCGCCGGTTTTAAAGCTTGCGTATAAAATAATTGGAATCATCGGAGGAATGCTGATATTCGATACCACCAGTACAATTACTTTGTTTAATTTTAAAAGATGCGCCAGGGCAAATGCAATCATCATCTGGTATCCCCATACCGGTGCAACACCCATGAATGCCCCTAACATCACGGCGAATGTAATTCTGATATTGGGCTCATTGTTTTGCAGGATTTGATTTTTGTAAAAATCACGTATATTTTTTTTGTTCAGTTTTTTGATAAACTGAAAAGGTTTTACAATCAGCAAAGCATAAATTACTAGAATAGTATTTAGAACGCTTACCCGCGAAAAATCGCGAAAAGGCCTGAAATGAGATACCCGGGTTTCTTTGGGGGCATAATATATTTGAATAGGGATGGTTGTTACTTCAACTCCTTTCCATGCTGCCCGGACAATTACTTCAATTTCGAATTCATATTTATGGGTAAAAAACTTCATTTTACTTAGGGGCTTTAAAGGATACAGTCTGAATCCCGACTGAGTATCGGGAAGCCTGATGCCTGTTTCGAACCAAAACCAAAAATTGGAAAACCGGTTGCCAAAGCTGCTTTTTCCGGGAATTCCATCCTGCTCCATATTTCGGTTTCCTATTATTATTGCATTGGGATGGGCGTCAATTTTTTTGACAAATTCAGGCAGGTCGCTCGCGAAATGTTGACCGTCAGAATCAATGGTTATGGCATATTTAAAACCTTGTTCGTAAGCATAGCGGATTCCTTTGCGAAGGGCATATCCTTTCCCTTTATTTTTGGCATAGCTTATTACATCAACCTGGTTAAATTGTTGCAGTATCTCATCCGTCTTGTCGGTTGAACCGTCGTTTACCACAATCACCTGTTCGGTATATACTAAAACATCATTAATTACCTTTTTTAGTGTTTGGTCATTATTGTAGGTAGGAATAACTACGCAACATTTTTTTTCTTTAAAAAGCTCCCGATATTTTTTTATTGAATCTCCCATCCTTTACCACAAAATTATTCTGCTTTAAAATTCCCCTTAAATTTATAAAAAACTTTATCCTTAAAATGAGTAACACTATTTACCTTAATGATGTTTTGTTCATCATCGTGTTTTATTTTTAGGTCTATTTCCAGGATATTGTTAATCTCTGGATTTACAACGGCCATGAATTTAATATTAACAGCATAAACTAGTCTTACATCTCTTGCTTCAATATTTTCTACCACTTCTTTAATTAGCTGGGTAAGACAAACACCGGGGACTACCGGATTGCCGGGAAAATGTCCTTTATAAATCTCATGGTCCTTATTTAGTTCGATAATAATGTTTATATTTTCCTTATCCGAAGGGTCTATCTCTTTTATGGTATAAAAATCTTTTAAAAGCATATATTTATTGAATTTGTTTGAGTTTTAAGCTAAGTTTTATATTGTGATGCTTTAGAGAAATGGCTGACGGTAAATTATTATTATGCCCATCCAAATTTACGGATATTTTTTTAGCATTTCTTTTCCATTGTTCGATCCTCTCAACTTGATTGTTTTCTTTGTTCAAAAAGTAATAATATTGCCTTCTTTCTGATTTAAAAACCCATGCTTTATATTTTTCTTCTACATTTTGTAATGTATAAATCCGGTCAAATTTGTTTTGCATCAGCAGCAGTTTAAAATCATCTTCAAATGTAGATATTATCGACTTTTTGTTTAAATAATCAATGCAATAAACAACTTCAAAATTTCCTTTATTCAGTGCAAAATCGAAGATGTTTAATCCAAATTGTGTGGTTAAAGCTATTCGATAAGATTGTTCATCTGTTTTTTTTATAATCAGCAGCCCGCTGATATTTTGCTGGTAAAAATTGATATTTGTTTTGTATATCAATGTTTTCTGAGAATGTGGGAGTGAATAGGGTACTTCATTTGTGTTTTGTAAAGGGTATTCTGTTTTGGTAATATTTTTATAGGGATTAGAACAACCCAAAAGCAAAGAAAAAATAAAAAAAGGGATTAATATTTTTATTTTATTTATGGATGTCGAATTTATCATTATCAATGGTTGTATTCAACTTTCTATTAATAAAAGTAATGCTTGTATAATCATTTGAACTTTCTGTCATTTTTATTTTAGCTACCGACAGATCCGATTTATCGATATAAATATGAATGGATTGCAACATGCTTTTCATTTCTGGCATTCTGGGTACCAGTTTTAATAAGTATTGTTGGTTATCTTCAAAATATTCAACGGTAAACCGTTCACTGTCATTAAAAAGGTTTCCTTGAATGGTACCGGTCATAATGTTGTTAATTTCGCTAAACATCTTGTTCGATTCGGTATCGAAGCTGCTTATGTTCTCCTCATCTTTAATAAAAATATTTTCATCAGTAAAAATGATGAGGTATTCGAAAGGCTCTGTATATTCCCAACGAAGAAAACCTGGATTTTTAAAATAAAATTCACCCTTTGAAATGATGTTTTCGGTTAAAAAACTGAGATGTTTTTCCTGAATAAACGGGCTTTTTATCGTGGATATTTTTTGAGTTAGCTGTGCTAATTTTGTTCTTGCTTTTTCTATATCAGAAACTTTAGCAAAATTTTCTTCCTGTGCTTTTATTACACTCAAAAAAAGAAAAAAGCTAAGCAGAGTAACTATTATTTTATTCATAAGGTTCAATATTTAGTAACTTATCCAAACGAACGATTTGATAAGAATTATCCTTTGCGAAGGTAATAAACGATTCTAAAATTTGTGTTATTTCTTTTCGGTTATCGTGCAGCAGAATAATATCGCCGGGTGATATTTTTTGAGTTAACTTTCTGATTACTTTTTCCGGTTTTTTTATGGTATCAAGGGAACGTAAACTCCAACCAATGGTTTGGTAATTTAAATCCGCAATTGCTTTTTTTAAAGGAGGGTTGGTCACTCCATAAGGCGGCCTGAAAAGCTTTACCCTTTTTCCTGTTTGTTGGTATATAAGTTCTGCATTTTTCACGATATCCTTTTTCATTTTTTTTGCCGGAAAGAAATCAAACCATTGATCGTGCGACCAGGTGTGATTTCCGATAATATGTCCTTTACGATTAATTTCTTTAAGGATATCTTTATTATTATCAATATTTGTTCCAATACAAAAAAAGGTGGATTTTATATTATGTTTATCCAAAATATCCAAAACTTCGCGTGTATATTCATTAGGGCCGTCATCAAAGGTAAGAGCAATTTTTTTTTCGGTTGTAACGGCTTTACAAATGGTTTGGATAAAGGCATTCGAGCAAATATTAAATGAGCTGTATGTCAAATGTCCCAGCAAAAGCAGCGTAGTGATAACAAAAAATATTCCTTTCCATGGAAGAAAGAGATGAACCAGGACCAGAACAATGATGTAAAGAACAAATGAGGTTCTTAGGTTAATCATTGGGTTAATAAATATAATGAATGGTCGATATTTCTGAAATGATTATAAACCAGTACGTTTTTAATCGGTTTATCGGTAAAAGATTCTTTTTTAAAGCGGGCTGTTTCAGGTACCTTCTGGTGTTTTATTGCTTGTGCAGCCAGCCACATACCAAACGACCCGGCAGTATGGTAATCGCCCGATAAATGTTTAAAATAAGCATAATTGGTGTCGAAAAAGTTATCAGCTAAATGGTAGTAAATATCATCCGTATCAATATTCCCGTTAACACCTAATACAACCAGGTCAATTTCATCTTTTGTCAATCCATTTTCAGCTAAAAATTGTTCAATTTTACTTTCAATCTCCTGATGATTTTCAGGTTTATAAATGGTTTTGATATTTTTGATTATAGCGTAGGTCCCCGGTTCTTCTTTGCCGGTCAATGTAAAAAAGATAACCCCTTCGCCCACAATGGTTCCCTGAGTTTTTTGCTGTAAAAGATCAATACTTTTTATCTTTTCGTTTTTAACCCATCGGGTTTTCTTAATGATAGAATGATGTTCGGGTGTAATCTCGTCGAAACCTCCTACAAGTGCATTTTCTGCATCATTATCATTAATTAATAACATGGCATCCAGCAATGCACTTTCGAAAGAAAATCCCCGGTGCGAATAGGTATTGTTATAATTAAAGCATTTTAATGCAATAGCAACCTGTCCGCTGATAGTATTGTGTGTTGATTGAATAAAAGCAGTAGGAGCAAGGAATTCTTCGTTGCTGTCAATTACCTGGTTTAAGAATTTTTCGGTATCGCCAACCAGCCCTAAACCGGTTCCGGTAATAATAGCTCCAGGATTATCAATTCCAGCATCGCGTAAACTCATTTTCGATGCACTGATGCCCATTTTTATCAGTTTGCTCATTCGTCTTAGCTGTATAGGCGAAATAAATTCTTTATAATTAGGTTCGATACACGAAAGAAAATCATGCTCGTGATTAATAACCTCATCTAAAAATTTGCTGTTATCTGTTGTATGTTGTGGTGATATGTTTCCTATTCCTTTGATATAAACTTCCATACTAATACCTTGAAAAAATTAATGCTGAATTATTTCCTCCAAAACCAAATGAGTTGGATAAAACATGGTCTACTTTTATATTTTCCAATAATTCGGTTACCGGTCTAAAGTTAAGTTCTTTCATTTGTTCCGAGAAATTCAGATTTGGAAAAATCAGGTTATGGGTTATAGCCAGTACGGACAAAACCGCTTCGATACCTCCTGCGCCGCTGGTTGTGTGTCCTGTAAATGCTTTGGTAGAGCTTATTTTGGGAATATTGTCGCCAAAAAGTTTTTCAATGGCTCTTCCTTCCGAAAGGTCGTTGTTTTCGGTTCCCGTACCATGTGCATTTATGTAGTCTATTTGCTCCGGTTTTAGTCCGCTTCTGTCCAATGCTTCTTTCATCGCCATGTATGCTCCTTTGCCTTCGGGAGTAGAAGCCGTTTGATGAAATGCTTCACATGAGTTTCCATAACCTGTTAATTCACACAAAACTTTCTTACCCGTTGTTTTTACTACATCTTCAGATTCAATAACCAGGAAGGCCGCTCCTTCGCCAAGATTTAATCCTTTTCGGTTTTCATCGAAAGGCTTGCAGGGCTCACGGTCCAGAATCATCAATGTATTAAAGCCGTTCAGGTGGTATTTGGTTAATGATTCAGTTCCGCCGGCAATTACACGGTCCAGTAAATTATTTTTAATCATTCGGGAACCCAGCAATATTGAATTGGCAGCTGAAGAACAGGCGGTGCTTGTTGTGGATACAAAATCTTTTACCCCCAGAAAATCGGCTATTTTTTCGGTGCTGTCGCCACAATCATGTGTTTCTATATATTGAATATGCTTATCTGTTGTTAGTAAATCTTTATAAAAATGTTCACTCTTATCCATCCCTCCAACGGTAGTTCCAGAGATAAGACCTGTGCGGTATTGTCTGATATCTTTTATTTGAGCTTTTTGAACAGCTTCATGAGCAGCTATAAGCCCTAATAATGTGGCACGTGTATAAGGTTGTTTTTTATCCAATCCATACCAATCCATCAGCTCATCGTTCGAAAGCTTTACTTCAGACGCAGGAATGGTATCTTTATGATTCGTATTCAGATATTTTATTTTGCCAATACCCGATTTTTTTTGACGTATGGCCTGCAGATTTTCTTCCACATTTCTCCCAATTCCTGAAATTATACCTATCCCTGTGACAAAAACCCTTTTTGACATATCTTCTTCCTTATCGACGTTAATCTGTTATTTTTTGTTTTTTTCGATATACTCTGCGATTGTTCTAATTGAGTAGAATATTTTTTTCCCGTCTTTCGGGTCTTCAATTTTTATTCCATATTGTTTTTCCAGCAATACAATTAACTCTAAAGCATCAATAGAATCAAGTCCTAAGCCATCGCCAAACAATGGGTCGTCTGTGTCAATGTCATCAGGTTCAACATCTTCTAAATTTAATACCTCAATAACTTGTTCTTTAATTTTTTGAATAAGCTCTTCCATCTCTATTTTTACTTTATTAGGTTTTTAATGATTTTGGCTTTAAAACTAATATTATCTTTTCTATTTTCCTTATTTTTTTCTACTAAAAACATTATGGCTTTATATTTACCATCAATATAATCAGCATACCCGGTAATACAAGCATCCATTTTACCTTCGTCTAACAGTTCATTTACATGTTCAGTAATAAATTCAGGGTTAAAATCTTTTGAGATAAAGCAGGCATTTTCACCCTGGAATTTATGCCGGATACATATTTCTCCAATCATAACATTGGGTAATGTATAAACAAAAACAGCCGGACTGGGAAAATAGTTCGATTTATCTTTAATGGTGTTTGTATATTTTTTGTCGGTATCAATGGTCGAGTGTGTATTTTGCAGTATTACACCAACTCTTGCAGGGTCAATATTTTTAATATTTTCTTTGTCATGCATTAAAATTTCCGAACCAAGAAATGCTATTTTACATAAATTATCCATCTTAAAATATTTTGGATATTTAATTTGATAATGTTTATAGATGGATTTCATCAGTTTTCCGTATTCGAGATTATCTTTATCTTCGAACTGGGTTTCTCCGTCTACAATTACTTTGCGGTTTTGGATAATACAATATTTGCTAATGATATTTTCCATGGGTAAGATCTTAATCGTTATTGATTTGGGAAAAATAAGCCGCTGCATTACTTCCGCCAAATCCCGAGGCGGTTTTTAAGAAATTTTTTATTGTCGTTTCTTTATATTCGGTAATAATATTTAAGCGTTTGCTTACGCCATGCTCTGAGTATCCTAACGTTTTAATCAAACAATTTTCTTGAATGGAATAAATTCCTGCAATGGATTCTACAATTCCTGCAGCTCCCAGCGTATGTCCCCAGTAAGCTTTCAGACTGTTTACCGGAACATGCTCCAGCTCAGCCCAGGAAATAGCTTTCGACTCCATCTCGTCATTGTATGGTGTGGCTGTACCATGGCCCGAAATGTAATCAATGTTTTTATCCGTTTTGTTTGCATCTGCTAATGCATTTCTTATGGCATAATAAAGACCATCCCCGGTTCTTGAAGGTCCGGAGATATGATTTGCATCGTTTGTATTTGCGCCGCCCCTGAAAATAATTGGGTTAGACTCTTCTGCATGCTTTTCTTCGCTTGATAAAATAATAGTCCCCGCACCCTCGCCTAGTGTAATCCCATCCCGGTTAGCATCAAAAGGCCTGCAGGGTTGTGGACTTATGGCTTTAAACGACTGAAATCCTGAAGGCGTAAATTCAGAAATGATATCACCGCCACAAACTATTGCATTTTTGTATTTCCTTTTTCTTAGTAACTGTGCGCCTGTTGTTATGGCTGTTAATCCCGATACACAAGCGTTGGATATTATAACCGGAGTAATTGGTGAGTGGAAAAAACGGCTGATTATTTCTCCCAGCTTCCATAAATGAATCCGGTCTTCTCCAAATGAAAGATTATTTCTTTCTAACAGGTCGATATTTCCTTTGGTAGACGAAAAAATAAAAATGGTTTCGTCCGATTCCGGGTTTATATCCGTTTGTTTTATTGCATCATCTATCGATAAAATCATTATTTGCTCCAGGCGGGTATAATCCGCAGGATTTCCAATATGGCTAAATTCATTATTTAGTCTTTCAGAGTCAACTTGAGATACATGTAACGGGATTTGGGTAATTTCCGGGTCGGAAGTTTCTTTTATCCCCGAAACTCCTTTTTTTAGTGCCTCAAAATTTTCATTGGATGAAAATCCGAGCGATGTGATGATATTATTTGAAACGGTATAAATTGTATTCATTGTATTATTTGATTATTCAATAAGTCCCATTTTCTTTTTCCATTCGGTAAAAAAAGTCGGTGGTGTAAGTAATAGTTCCCGGCCGGTATTTAAAAATACCTGGATGCTTTCGCCCGTTGCTGCCACCTGATTATTTTTTTTGTTATATATGGTGTATTTAAAATGGATTTTTGCTGCTTCGTGGTCAATGTATTCTGTTTCAATAACCGCAGTATCGCCGTATTCCAATGCACATTTATATTCGAAATCCAGTTTAACCAATGGTGTAAGCAGCTTGTTCTTGTAAATATCCAGATAGCTTATTCCATATTGATTACCAAAAGATTCTCTACCGTCTTCGAAATATTTTGCATAATTTCCATGCCATACAATGCCCATGGAATCAACCTCACTAAAACGTATGATGATTTCTGTTTTATTGACTAATTTTTTTTTCAAGGGTAAATTATTTTTATGATGTTTTCTATTTTGCATTATTTATTTTATTATATCCAATAGCAATTAAAAGCATAACTGCAAAGAAAAAGATAAGTTTAAAAATTTCGGGTAAAACAGCTATAATATTTCCATTTCGCAGGAATATATCGTAAAAACCGTTTAAGCCCCAATATAATGGCGAAAATTCGCTGATAATTCTTATGGTATGAGGCATAATATAAACCGGAACCCATATTCCACCCAATGCAGCAAAGATAATTATGGAAACGGCCCCAAAAGTCGACGCTTGTTCATGCGTAGTTGCTATTGTTCCTATGGCAACACCAAAACCGGTTGCTGCAAGTCCTGAAGCAATGGCTAAGGCTATAAGGGCTATTTTATGCGGCCCGATTTCAAGTTGAGGTAGCCCCATAGCAGGCAATAAATATATTCCTACCATTAGCATTAAAATAAATTGCAACATGGCAACGGTTAGGTAAATAAATATTTTGCTAAACATTACCGTAACATAAGAGCCGGGCATTGTTTTTAGCCGGACAACACTTCCTTCATCGCGTTCTTTGATAATATTTCCGGCCAGCGGTAATACAATAAAGAATATAGCAAACATTGTCCAGGCAGGAACATTATGTTGTACTGAGTTGGGTAATATTTCATCTTCTGTAGTAGACGCATATATTTCTTTATAGTTAATGGTCTGAAAATTTTCAAATTCTATTGGATCCTGGTCGGGAAACATCCCGGCAAGGGTAGAAGAAAAGTTTTGGAAAAATAATTTAATTTCCAGCTCGGCTGTAAATTCTTTTAAAGAACTCATGAGTGTATTTTTAAAAGACTGGCTTGTTGCCGGATCAATATAAATTTTAATGTCAATGGAGCTTTTACGGGTTCTTTTTTTAGCTCCAGGGATATTGAGGCTGGTAAAAGATTTATTGATTAACGCCTTTACATTTTGACGGATTGCCTCGGTTGCCCTTTCCGGAATTACAATTCCGATTTTATATTTTCCCTGGGCAACCGCTTTTTGCGCCATATCCTCTGTAATGATTTCTCCATCCATTCTTTCAACAATCTCAAAGAAGTCTGATTCGTATAAACCATTGCTAATAGCAGCACCCAGGCTGTCGTTATCGTTGTTTACCAAAATCATGGAAATGTTAGCCTCTTTTATCGACTTAAACGTTGCATCCTGGATGAGGGTCATGATAATGATAAGAAATAAAGGCATAATGAAGAGAATGGCCAACCCTGCACGGTCTCTTATTAATACTAAAAACTCTTTATATATGGATGATATTAATCGTAACATAACTTTTTTTTATTCGTCGCGTAATGCGCGCCCGGTTAATTGTAAAAATATACTTTCAAGGTTCGTATATTCTTCATTCCTTTTGATAAGCTCATCAGGTTGTCCTTCAATAATTATTTCACCTTTATCAATAATGGCAACTTTTGAGCAGAAATTTTCGGCTTCTTCCATATAATGCGATGTGTAAATAAGTGTTGCCCCTTCTTTATTGATATTTCTCAGATGATCCAGTATTACATTTCTGGATTGCACATCAACACCTACAGTTGGTTCATCCAGAAAAATAATCTTAGGTTTGTGGAGAATACCAGCGATAAGGTTTATTCGTCTTTTCATTCCTCCTGAAAAAGTTTTTATCTTTTTCCCGGCATTTTTTTCCAGTCCGAAAAGTTCGAGGCACTCATCAATTCTTGATTTCAGCTTTTTGCCCTTTAATCCGTAAAGATGGCCAAAAAATGTTAAATTTTCTCTGGCTGTTAGCGTAGGGTAGAGCGCAATATCCTGAGGAACTACGCCAATAATATTTTTAATGGTTTCAGATGCGTGTTGGTAATCCATTCCATTGATAAAAACATTGCCCGAAGTGGGAGCAAATAATCCACATAAAATGGAAATGGTGGTTGTTTTACCCGCTCCATTGGGACCCAGCAGACCAAAAATTTCACCGGTTGAAATATCCAGATTGATATCATCAATAGCTGGTGTTGATGATCCTTTGTAAATTTTTGTAAGATGCTTTATTTCAATGATATGTTTATTGTTATGCATTTTTTATTAGTTTCTTCAGTTCAGTAAACAGTTGTTCTTCCTTGTCAGCAATGTCGAGTAATAGATGAGCAGCCGTATTGTATCCGTTTTTATCAGCTGATCGTCCCTTACAAATTTTTGCGGCCATGGAAGAGAAGTCTCTCCACATATCTCCAATATAGGTCATCTCCTGGGATAGTTCATTGTAGGCATCATTCTTCATTATTATGGCTACTTCCTGCAAAAAGGCTGCATAAATAAATCGGAATCCGGCTCCTCCGGTACCAATCTCTTCCAACATTCTTACTACTTGTGCTAAATGAGACGACGCTTTTTTGGGGCCAAATTTCTCGGGCCATTTTTTCATGCTTCTTGCCAGGTATCTTATGCCTTTTACACCAAATAAGGGCACCGGAATATCGAGCATATATTTTGTGGTTTGCTTAATTCCTTTTTTTATGGCCGATTTTAAATCTATTTCTTCAGGAATGCTTATGGGGTAATACATTTTCCCGTTCGGAGGAAATGCTCCTTTGGCATATCTCACTCTTTTTAATTCATCATAGGTTAGTGTTGTAGGATATTCTATAACCGGATCGCTGATAAAGTATGTATCGCCTTCTTTTCCGTATACAGTAAGGTTGTGTGCATTAAAATGGAAACGATAGGCAGGAGGGAAGTAAGTAAGATGAAAAGCCCCGGCTTGAACTCCTACGGGAAGCCCTTTGTTAAGTGTGTTATCCAGCTCATCCATAGCACGTTTGGGTTGTTTCCTGAAAGTTTGTTTTTTCATCTTTATACCCATTCGTTTGGCGGCTTTTGCAAAAATCATCCCCGGAATGGTTCTGAACGATGTTGCTGCTATGCTGTCAATCTTAATAAATGGCATATGGGCAAAGAACAGTCCACTTCCAATACCAAAAATTAAGGCTTCATTAAGTTTTAATCCATGATAATTCAGTAATCCCGCAATTACTCCGTTTTCGCAGTGCCCCGAGGGTATGTGTTTATAATCTAATTTCATTTTTTTAGGTTTATTCTTCTGGTTTGTAATTAACTAATTCATCAACAGGTATTTCAAAGACTTTTGCATAAATTTCTAGATGCTTTGGTTTTAATTTTTTAAAACCTTTTGGTTTCAGGTGTCTTCGTACCTTCCATTTCGATAACTCAACATAATCGGCCAACAGGGAAACAGTCATTTGATTTTTTTGCATATAGTATAAAATCGGGCTGGCTTTACCGGCTTTAATCTTTTCGACAGCTTCTTTTACACGTTCCTGTATATCCTGCCAGGCAATATCATTAACTATATTTTTGGGCTCCCAACCCTTGCTAAATGTTTTTACATATTTACCATTTTCATCCACAGCGTATTGCACCTCACGTGAAATACCAGCAGTGATTCCTTCATCTTGGGGGACATTTTTTTTCTTCATGTCGATAAAACTTAAATTTCGTTTAAATAAATTTTCATGGTACAATCGGCAATTAATTCGTCATCGCATGTAACTTTTCCTGAAATTAACGTGGTATTAAATACTTCATGTTCAACATTCACTTCCGTGAAGATTGTTTTACCGTTTTCGGGCAGATTATGGATGGTTAATTTTTGTACAGCACCAATATATCCTGTAGGGATTTTTTTATCTTGATTGCTGTATGAGAATCCTACACCAAGGGCTGCTGTTTGAGCAATATTTTCTATTAATCCGGGCTCGTGAAAAAAACCATCTTTACAAAAGATATTTTGTTCAGAAATATGGAAACTCCCGATAGTCTTTCCCCCTTCGGCTATATGTAATTTTTCTACCATAACCATTGGTGGCCTTTGGGGAATAAATTTTAAGATGGTTTCACCATCGGCTATTACATGGTCATATATTCCCATAATGGTCCTTTTTTATTTCGTGCGCGTAATCTGTTCGTTATAATTGTTGTATCTTCATCAGGAAAAACCCACCGGCGCCCTGTTCGTTTTGCCTGCTGCTTTAAGCTTTCGTAATCAACATCTTTCGACAGGTAATATTGGGGTTCAAGCAAATCATCTTTTTTATCAATAATCCCTTCTTGTATAGCGTATTGCTGAAGCTTTGTCCCCGGGTAGATACGCATTCCTATATAGCTAAAAAAAACAGAATTCTCTATTCGTTTTGAGTTTTCAAATGTTTCGTTTATTGTTTGATTTGTTTCACCATATCCGCCTAATATCAGAAAATGTGCATAATCAATTTCCAGTTTATTACAAAGTGCAGATTTCTCTAATACATCATTTACCGTAAAATTTTTGCCATAGGTTTTAAGTGTAGTATCCGATATTGCTTCGGTACCAAATTCAACATGTTTGAGTCCCGATTTTTTTAAAATTTTCAATAAATTTTCATCTAAATGGGTAAATGTAAAGTATCCTCCCCAGCTTATTTTAATTCCACTGGCAATTATTTTTTCTGCCAGTTCATAATTGTAATTGTTGCTGATATTAAAAACTGAATCGGTAAAAAAGATGTAATCTATCCCTTTTTGATAATAAAGTTTTTTTAGGGTATCGATAATTTTGTCGGTATTTAATGTTCTTACTTTTTTCCCTTCTATCAGCGGATAAGTGCAGTAAATGCAGTTATATGGGCATCCGCGTTTGGTTTGAACGTTTAGCATCCCGCTTTTCTTCCAGTAAAAGTCAAGCAGTTGATCTTCGAAATTTAATGCCAAATCGCTAAAATAACTTTCATTTTTATTAAAGATACAACGGTCGTTTTTTTGGTATAACAACCTGCTTAATCCTGAATAATCGGTGTTTTTTTCAAGGTTTTCGATGAGCTTCAAAAGGGTATCTTCACCTTCGCCATATATTCCAAAATCAGGTTTCAGGGTATTAAACATTAGCTCGGGAAATATTGAAAATCCAGAACCTCCAATGATGATTTTAGCCTCTGAAACCGATCTTATCTGGTCGATAATTTTTTTGTATTGGGTAACAAAAAATTTTTTGTTTATGGAGTTAACATCATCAATATTACGAAAAGAGATGCCGATATATTTTGGGTTTGTTTTAATGATATCTTCTATAAGCTCTTCTATGGTATTAAAATTCAGGTCTGCTATGGATATATCAAAATCAGTCAAATGTTCTTTCAAATAGGTGGAAAGATATGACAGACCTATTGGGTAAACAGGATAGGGATCAGCGTACTGGTTTGCCGAAATAAGTAATATTTTTTTTTCTTTCATCTTTTATTCATCTTCCCAAAATGGGTAATAGTTAAACCATTGTAAAGGATATTTTTTTAAAATCCTTTCGAATTCATGGGCATATTTTTCCACAAAATGTTTTAGCTCTTTATCTTGTTCATCAGGATTGGTATACCTTTTTATATACATTGGTTTGGTTGCAAAAAAATGATAATGTTTTTTTGATTCTTTCATCGCAAAAGCAAAGGTAACCGGCACCCCAAATCGTGCAGCAAGATAGAATGGCCCTGATGGGAATATGGCTTTCTTACCCATAAAACGAACCCGAAAAACTTTGCTTTTTTCTACAAACCGATCACCGGCCATAGCAATAAGTTCTTTGTTAATCAAGGCCTCACTAATAGGGATGATATGTGAAAAATCAGATTGTAAAGGGATTATATTCACATCTTTGTTAATTAATACATTAGACAGGTATTTTTTGATTTGTTGATGTTCGGCATCAAGCATTAAAACATTAATTTTTGTTTGTAATCTTTCTAACAACTGCCCGGCAATTTCAAAGTTTCCAATATGCGCATTTACAATAATTCCTCCGGTTTTGTTTTTAGCCATTTCCCGTAAATGGTGTTCTCCATCAAAATTGTATGAAAATTTTCCTTTTAAGCCTCCAAGAATGGCAAATTTATCAAGCAATACCTGACCAAAAACATAATAATTTTTATAAATAGATACGATGGACTTTAAAGGCGAATAGTGTAGAATGTTTCTAAAGTAAAAATATAGTGGTTTAGAGCTTGATTTAGCAAAAATAAAATAATAGAAAGCAACAAATCTTAGTACAAAATACGCAAAAGGCAACCCCAGGTGCTTAAGGGTAAATACAAAAATTTTATATCCTAATACATTTCCGCGAGATTGTCCCTTCCATGATGGCATTTAATAAACCCTCCAAATTCAACTATAAAATATCTTAATTCGATTTTGCATGTTGTATGATATATTCATAAAAATCCTGAAGTGTTTTTATATTTGCAAAATCTTCACCTTTCACTTTAAAACCAAAGTTTTTTTCAATAATTACAACTAAATCCACATAATCCAGACTGTCAATTTCAAGTGTCTCTTTTAAGTTTGCTGCAGGGACCAGTTGTTCTTCTTCCAGCTCAAATTCATCAATCAAAAAGTCATTGACTTTAGCTATAATTTCCTGATTCTCCATATTTATTGTAACCTTCCCTTTAATAAGTTATTTTATCTTTTTTACAATTAAAGAGGAATTTGTTCCTCCAAAACCAAATGAATTAGACAAAAATATATCAATATTATGATTTTTTATAGTTTCGGATGCAATTTTTAGTTTAGCTGAGTGTTCATCTGGGTTTTCGAAATTAATATTAGGTGCTACAAAAGAATCTTGCATCATCAGTATTGAATAAATAATTTCACTGGCTCCTCCCATCCACATTTCGTGGCCGGTCATAGATTTTGTAGAACTAACCCATGGTTTTGTTTTGCTGAAAATTTTATCTATGGCTTGCGCTTCGTTAAGGTCTCCTACAGGAGTTGAAGTAGCATGCGCATTGATATAATCAACTTGGTTGCTTTTTAAGTTGGCATCTTTAAGCGCCATTTCTAAGGATTTAGCAGGGCCTTCAATATTAGGAACGGAAATATGGTCGCCATTCGAAGAAAACCCATAACCAATTACTTCAGCCAAAATTGGTGCTCCTCGATTTACCGCTGATTCGTAACTCTCTAGAATTAGGGTGGCTGCACCTCCGCTTGGTACCAATCCATCGCGATCACGATCAAACGGACGACAAGCCTTTTCGGGTTCATCTTCACGAACAGAAAAGGCACTTAATCCATCAAAACTACCCATAGAGTGATAGTTAATTTCCTGGCCTCCGCCACATATGATAATATTTTGTAATCCGCTGCGTATTAAATAGTATCCTAGTCCCACAGAATGAGAGCCGCTGGCACATGCCGCGCTGACAGTCAGGTTAATTCCTCGTAATCTGAAAATAGTTGATAAATTCATGGTGATAGTAGAATTCATCGACTGGAAGATTGCCCCTGAACCTAAGAGGGTAGTATCTTTTTTCTCTTTTAATAAATCATAGGATTCAATTACAGATTTTGCCGAACTGTCGTTTCCATACAATATCCCCACATCAACTTTATCTAAAAAATCCTGGTCTATTTTTGCTTGCTTAAGCGCTTCAATGGTAGCTACATAAGCATATTCGCCTTCTTCGGCTAAGCCGACCCTTTGACGACGCTTTAATTCTCCTTTTAAATTTGGATGTTCAATCATTCCGGTTAGCGCTGAACGAAAACCCATCTTTTTTCTATCGGGGTCAAATCCTATTCCTGAGCGTCCTTTATATAAAGATTCTCTAACTTCTTCAATATTTTTCCCAATGGTTGAATAAACACCCATTCCTGTAATTACAACTCTATTCATATAATCTGGTGGATTTTTTCAAATGAGCATATTTATTAAGTATATAGTCCCCCATTCACCGAAATTACTTCACCGGTGATGTAAGATGCCTTTTCTGAAGCTAAGAAAGCAACTGCTTCGGCTACCTCTTCAGGTTTCCCAAACCTGGCCATAGGGATTAAGCGTTTATGTTCTTTCTCGTCTAAATCTTTGGTCATATCGGTTTTTATAAATCCCGGAGCGACACAATTTACGGTAATATTCTTTTTCCCAACCTCCTGAGCCAATGCTTTACTCGCAGCAATAACTCCTCCTTTGGCAGCTGAGTAGTTGGTTTGTCCCGGTAAACCTTTAATTCCTGATAACGAAACAATATTTACCACTCTCCCAAATTTATTAACAATCATGTCTTGCATTAATTCTTTTGTGGTATAATAAAAGCTATTTAAATTAGTTTGTATAACATCGTTCCAATCTTCATCTTTCATCCACATTACAAGAGCATCCTTTCGTATTCCGGCATTATTAATCAAAACCTCGATATAGGCATCGGGATTTTTTTCTTTCCATTGGTCCAGAAAAGTTTTTATCTCATCATGGTTGGATACATCAAACTTCATTAATTCAGCACTTCCGCCATTGTCCTTAATTTGGGTGAGTGTATCCTGAGCCTCTTTGTCATTACTTCGATAATTAATTAATACATGATATCCCATCTGGGCTATCTTTAAACAAATGGCTTTTCCTATTCCTCTTGAACCTCCTGTAATTAGTGCAAATTTCATGTTATTATTATTTTATTCTATTTGGCTTGTTTTCAATCAAATACTGTTTAATGTTTTCTATATAAGGATAAATGGGTGCATCATCCGAAAATTCAGGAACAATATTTCGCATCTCTTTATATATTTTTTTGGATGTATCCGATAGTTTGTCTTTAAAATTCATGTAATCGACTGCCTGAAGAATGCTAATAAGTTCTATAGCTATAATTTCATACGTATTTTCAATTACTTTTTTTGTAATTAATGCTGCATTGGTTCCCATACTAACAATATCCTGATTATCGTTATTGTTTGGGATACTGTGAACATACATCGGATTGGATAACATTTGATTTTCGGCTGTGGTTGATGTAGCTGTAAATTGTGCAGCTTGCATTCCCAGGTTTAATCCTAACGTACCCAGGTTTACAAAAGGAGGGAATTTTTCGTTTTGTTTGTCGTTATACAGGTAGTTTAATTGTCTTTCAACAAGCATTGATAATTTGGTTGTAACAATTTTTAATTTGTCCATTTCAAGTGATACATAATCGCCATGAAAATTGCCCCCATGAAATACGTCTATATTTTCACCGTCAATGATAGGATTATCATTAACTGAATTAATCTCATTAAGTAAAACTTTTTCTACATTTTTTAAGGTTTCATAAACAGGTCCTAATACTTGTGGGACACATCTTAACGAATAGTATTCCTGGACTTTATCTTTTATCAACCCCACCTGGATATTCCCATTATATAGATGTTCAGCACGCTTTTTAATTAATTTACTGCTTTCAACGATCTTGCGCATTTCGGCAGCAATAATGTTTTGACCTTCGTGTAGTTTAACCTGGTTTAACTCTTTTGAAAAATGGTCATCATATGATTCAACCACTTCATTAATAATCGTAGAGGAAATTACAGACCAGTTTAATAGATTTTTAGCATAAATAAGGTTAATAAAACCAATTCCGGTCATACAGGAGGTTCCATTTATTATGGCTAATCCTTCTCTTAGATAAATTTTTAAGGGGGTTAACTTATTTTCTTCAAATACTTCGTGGGCAGGTCTGTATTGCCCTTTGTGCCAAACTTCACCTTCGCCAATTAAATTCAGGGCTAAATGAGCTAATTGAACCAAATCTCCACTGGCACCAACTCCTCCGTGTTCAAATATTTTTGGATAGATATCTAAATTAATAAAATCTTTAAGCAAATGAACAGCATCAGGATGTACGCCGGAATAACCCCTCATAAAAGAATTTAGTCGGGCTAACATTAAGGCTTTAACATATAGGTTGGATATTGGTTTTCCTGATCCTGCAGCATGGCTTCGGATAAGATTGTATTGTAAGTTTTTCTGATCTTCTTCACTTATTTTGTATTGGGCCATGGGACCAAAACAAGTATTAATACCGTAAATTACCTTGTTTTTGGAAAAATCTTCTAAGAATTCGTAGTTTTTTTGTACTTTTTTTAGTGCTGTTGGGCTTAAGTCTATTTTTTCCTTCTCGAAAAGTATTTTATTAACATTGTCCAGGGTAAGGTATTTTTCACCTATAATTATCATTGCTTTGTTTTAATATTAAGTAAATTACTGTTAAATGTTTTCCTTTGTTTTCAAATAGTGCAAATTTAATAAATTGTTTTAATTTTCCCTGATTTGAAATTTCTTTTATTAAACAAGTACAATAAATATTTGTTTGAAGTATAATTTGGGCAATTGTATGAATTGGATTATTTTAGTGGGCTGGAAAATGATAAAAAAATATTTGTGTATTTTTTTAATTTTGTTCTCTCTTAATAATTGATACGCATGAAAGAAAAGGATGCATACATTGATTACGAACCACAACAATTGGTTTTATATGTTGAAAAAGAAGATGGTTCTTATGGTCCAATACAAACAGGTTCATATATCTCTAAAAATTATCTGGATGATTTCTGGGAAAAGATGGTTAAACTTCGCGTATCATTACTTGAGCAGTTAAAGAAGAACGAGATTACACCGGTGTATTATTACAAAATGATTCATGATTTTAATGATCTTGAATTATCCAGAAGAACCGGGATCTCTTTATTTAAAGTTAAGCGGCATCAGAAAGTAAATAAGTTTAAGAGTATAAAACTATCTGATTTACAAAGGTATGCCTATGCTTTTGATGTCCCTGTAGCCAATCTTCTACAGATTATTGCATTTGATGAAAAAGAAAAATTACCGGATACCGAGGATGATAGTTCATCGCAAAGTATGGTAAAACAAACCAAAACAGATAATCCATTCGTAGTTATAACAAAATTTGAAGTGAATCAAAAATGATTATAGATACTTTTACTCACCATATGGCTGCTCATTGTGAATCAGGAACACTAACAGCCCTTCTTAAACATAATGGCCTGGAGATTTCAGAACCCATGATATTTGGTATTGGAAGCGGATTGTATTTTGGCTATTTAAGCCATACACCCAGCCTTAATTTTCCGATGTTTATCATCCGTACAAAACCCGGTCAGTTAAGAAAGAAAATTGCTAAAAGAACCGATATTCAGTTTAAAACACAAAAGTTTAGAAATAAAGATAAAGCTGAACAAACACTCGACCAGCTTATAGCCCAAAAAATTCCTGTTGCAGTACAGGTTGATTTTTATTATATGGATTACATTCCACAATGGGAGCGAGTACATGCTAATATTCATTTTATTACCGTGGTAGGCAAAGAAGGGGATGAATATATTGTCAGCGACAGCTATTATCCCCAATTAGCACGGCTGCATAAAGATAAGTTGAGGAAAGCCCGTTTTGCAGGAGGGTATATGGCTCCGAAAGGTTTTATGTATTATATTGAGTCGATACCTGAAAGAATCGATTATAAAAACCTTATTCCTAAAGCCATTAAAAATACTATCCATAATATGATAGGCATTCAACCCGGGTTTATTGGTGTTAGAGGAATTCGACTTTTCAGTAAAAAAGTGCAACAATGGCCAAAATTAACCCGGGATATCGATCATCTTTCTCATGAAATCATGAAAATAAATGTTTTTCTTGAAGATCAGGGAACCGGAGGTGGGGGATTCAGGTATTTGTATGCAACATTCCTTCGTCTGGCCTCTGAGTTGTTCAGTGATAAAGATCTAAATGATATGTCAAAAAAGATGATGGAAATAGGGGATGGTTGGAGAAATATTTCTTACTTTGCAGCAAAAATTGGAAAAAATCGTGATCTCGGCCCTGAGAAGCTTAACGAGTTGGGAAACATGATTATGCAAAGAGCAGATGAAGAGGATAAGTTTTATAAAGAATTAAAAGAAGTTATACGTAAATATTAATTTTCATAACGATGGGTGATAAAGTTGATACAGATTTGAAGACGGATATTAAAAATATGATTATTAAAACATTAAATATCGAAGATATTACGCCGGAAGATATTGATGATAATTTACCCCTTTTTGGTGGTGAAAATACGTTGGGACTGGATTCAATCGATGCTATTGAACTGGTAATGGCTGTTCAACGCGAGTATAAGGTTCGTATTGATGACCAAAATCTGGCCCGCGAAGTATTAAAAGATGTAAATTCAATCGCTGAGTTTATTAATAATAAAGCTGCATAACTTTGTATTCTGATGAATACAAGTTAATTCAAACCTTTCTTTATTATGAAAATGGCTTACCTGATAGCTGGGATGAGACTGTCCGGGTTTTTAAAATTGATTCGAAAGAACGGAATGTCAATCGCTCCCAAATATTTGGTAAGATTCTTTTTTTTATTGCAAAATGGAATTTGGGCTTCAATTTTTTATAGAAAAGAAAAAAAACTTTTTGCCACAAAAATTGAACAACAGCAGTTACCCGATGATCCGGTAATTATTATTGGACACTGGCGAACAGGCAGCACATTTTTACATCAGTTGCTAAATCTTGATAAACAGTTTGTAACATCTAATTTATTTCAGGCTTCTATTCCCGATAGTTTTCTCTCTTCCCGAAAATCTTATGAACCCATTATGGGAAAGGTGTTAAAAGGAACCCGCCCAATGGATCAGGTTAAGCTTGGTTTGGATGAACCCCTCGAAGATGAGTATGCCCTTTTTAGATTGTCGGGATATTCTCCTTTAGAACGATTAATTTTTCCAAAATCAAAACAATATTTTTTAAAGTTATTTCCGGGTTTTTTACCCGAAGGTGGGGAGTTCGATCAATGGAAAGATGCCCTTGTCCATTTTTATAAGAAATTAATACTTCAAAATCAAAAAATAATTTTAATCAAAAACCCTTTTCATTCGCTGAGAATAAATTTACTAAATGAGATTTTTCCTAATGCACGATATATTCATATCATTAGACACCCCTATAAGGTTGTCCCGTCTACAATACGAATGTGGGATATTGTCGGCTCTCAGAATGCAATGAATAAAAAATGGACGCAACCAACAACAAAAGAAGTTGCCGGATTTTTATTGTCTATGGAGAATCAAATAAAAAAAGATACCAAACATTTGCCCCAAAACAGACAAAGTTTAATTAAATTTGAGGACCTGGAAAAAAATCCGGTAAAGGTAGTTCAATCCATTTATAATGAACTTAAACTTCCTTTTACAGAGGATTTTGAGAAATCATTGAAAGAGTTCTTGTCGTCGGTAAAAGATTATAAAAAAAATACATATTCTTTGCCCCGGAATGATAGAGCTGTTATAAATAATATTATGTCTCCGTGGATGATTGAAAACGGATATAATTTGTAAAAGCTTTTTTTTTTGATATTTTTAACCGTTTTAAATAATATAAACCTGCTCAATATATATGAAATTTCAATTAATATTTCCAAAGTGGGAAAAATTGGCCGGACAAACAACCTTTAACCTTCCTCCACATGGAGCCGTTGTTTTTGCTGCTACCATTCCCGAAGAATTTGAGGTAGAGTTTGTCGATGAAAATCTGGAAGAGATTCGTTTTGATGACGATGTTGATTTTGTAGGGATATCGATGTTATTAACTACACAAATAAAGCGTGGATGGGCTATTGCTGATGAGTACAGGAAAAGAGGCAAGAAAGTAATTTTTGGTGGTATTTCAACCATGCTGCATGCCGAAGAGACCATGGAGCATGCCGATTCGGTGTTTCTGGGAGAGGCCGAAGGACATATGCAGCAGGTTTTCGATGATTTTAAAAAAGGTGAACTTCAGAAAGTTTACAACTTTATGAATGACCTGCCTCCGATAGAGTTAGTTGGACCTGCCAGAAGAGAACTTTATAACCGGGATTTATATTATCATAAAGGCGTTCAAATGGTTGATACATTCCATGCTTCCAGGGGATGTCGTTATCACTGTTATCCTTGTGCAGTGGCATATCTTGGGGGACGACAATTCAGACCCCGTCCGGTAAATAAAGTAATTGAAGAGCTTGAGACCATTGATAATAATCGTTTGTTTATTGTAGATAATTCCTTGGCTCAGGATACAGAATGGGAAAAAGAGCTGTTTAAAGCCATGATTCCCATGAAGAAAAAGTGGGTAAGCCATACCATTGAAGACAAACCCGAAGTGCTTGATTTAGCTGCACAGGCCGGTGCATGGTATGTATATCAGGCAGTATTCGATACCTCTGATTATATTAAAAACCGAATTAAGCGTTACCACGATTATGGAATTGGTGTTGAAGGAACTATCTTACTTGGTCTTGATAATCAGACCGAAGACGATATTAAGCGTTTAATTGACTTTCTGCTTGAAATTGATTTGGATTTGGCTGAGTTTACCGTTCTAACTCCATTTCCACACACTAAAGCCTGGACCGATTTGCGAAAGCAAAAACGTATTTTTAATTACGACTGGAACGACTATAATGCAGGTCAGGTAGTATATCAACCAAAGCACATGTCGCCAGAACGATTGCAGGAGCTTTACCAGTATGCCTGGGATACATTTTATAAAGATGAAACACAGGAAGAAAAAATGTTTAAACTGCTGAAAAAAGTTGTTTCTCGTGAAATTGAGGATGGTACTTATCGAAAACGGCGTCAGGATTTGTCAAAATTGAGCTTTGGTAAGAAAATAAAGAATAAATTGATATCATAATCAATGTATTTTAATTATGGATTCTGAAAAGGGACAATTTGTTGAGAGAGAGTACAATTTTAAAGGAATGTGGGATGTTCCATCCGTTTGTGGATTGAAAATAGTACGAAAACCAGAAAAAACGATTGTTATTGTTACGGACCTTTATGAAAAAAATCCCGGAACTCCCATAACTGAGTGGAATACAAAATTGGCTGGTCAAATTTGTAAAGAATTCGAGATTAAACCTGAAGAGCTTATTTTTATTGAACGCACACCCGATAAGAAAACAAAATTATCATTTAATAAAGAAACTTTTTTTAAGGTGATTTTTGAACAAGATGGATCTGGATTTAACAATCCTGATTGGCAGGAGATGACTAAAGATGAGGTGTTTAAGTTAATAAACGATTAACAAACAGATATTTAATATGGCTAAAGTAAATGAAAATACACGTGACGAAGTAAAAGAAATTGTTTTAGATTTTTTTGCTGAAGAATGTGAGATTGATAAAAATGAAATTTCCGAGGATTCCAATATTATTTCTGATTTAGACGGTGATTCGTTGATGTTTTTGGAACTCATTGAAATTTTTAAAAAGAAATATAACCTGAATATCGAACTGAAAACCATTGGTAAATTTGCCTTAAAAAATCCGGTAAAAACCATTGGAGAACTTATTGATATGCAGTTGCTTATTATTGAATACGAAAATAATATCTTAAATATTTAATAATTTTTTAGCATCTGATGATTTTTGGTTGTGGAATCGATATTGAAGAGTCAGAACGTTTTAATAAACATTATTTTGATACTGGAAAATTATCCGATCTGGTGTATGATCTTTTTACAAGTAAAGAGATTGAAAATTTTTCGTTATTCGGCAAGAAAGCCTTTTTAAAAGGTTTTTGTTTTAAAGAATCTCTTTATAAGGCTTTTAATATTGATCTTTACGGCTGGAAGGATGTAGAAATTATTTTTGCTTCTGAACAGGAATTCGAAATTCTTTTTTCCAAAAAGCTTGAAGCTTTACTTCTGGAAAAAAAGATAAAAGATATTATAGCTGATTTTTCGGAAACCACTGATTATGTTTTGTTTAAAGTTATTTTAACCACATCGTAAAAAATGAACAACAAAACAGCGTTTATTTTCCCGGCTTTTATTACATCGTTTACTCACAAAGAGATTGGACTTTTAGATAAACACAATATTCTTTTGAGCCAGTATTTAAATCGGGCTTCAAGCATTTTGAATATTGACTTACCAGATTTTGATTATAACTCGGATTTTTATCAAAATGATGAATTCTTATCGCAAATTATTGCTTATACGTTCAGTTGTTCCTTTAATGATTTATTAGCCCAAAATGGAATTCATGCCGATTATATAGCCGGTTACAGTATGGGCCTTTATGCCTCATTATATGGTAGTCAGTCTATTGGTTTTGATGATGGTCTCAGAATTATTTCTGAAGTTTACCATTTAGCAGACGAGGTAAGAGCAACCGGAAAATTTGGCATGGGCTCTTTAGTCGGACTTAGTTTTATAGATATTCAGGAACTTATCAATAAGTACAGCTTAAATATTGAGATTATAAATGTGAATAATGATCGATCCATTGTAGTTTCCGGAATAATAGAAGATATCCGGAAATTACTTGATTTAGCGCAACAGGAAGGTGCCTTTTCGGTTTCCGAATTAATTGTACAAACTCCTTATCATTCTTCCTATTTAAAAAAAATTAAAGATTGCTTTTATCATTTTATTTGTGATATTGAAATTAATGCAGCAGAGACTCCTTTACTTTCCACATTCAATCAACGAGAAATTATTCAACCTTTAGAAATAAGAAAAGAACTGGTTTTTAATCTTACCGAAAGGATAAACTGGCATAAAACCATGCAAAAATTATTGAAAAAAGAAGTTTCGGTTTTTTATGAATGCGGAGCCGGAAAGGATTTAACTAAGATGGCAAGGTTTATTGAGGGTGATTATGAAATGAAGTCTGTTTATAAAATTTAAAAAAGGAATCCAAAAACCGGATTCCTTCATAAACATAATTTGACTCTCTTGCTATTTGACCTCTTTAGCGATTAGTTTACCTAACTCTTTTCCACATTTGGCATAAGCTTCTTTTATTCTTCCTCCGGTATCGTAGTCATCCATTCCCATTGATTTACCCGGGCATCGTCTCATTTCAATTTTACATAGAACATTTTCCGGATTTGCCGTTTCATAAAATGTAACGACCGTATTAATTTCTGCATTTTTTCTTGTGATGTAGATGTTAAAACCAGGTTCTGTAAAGGTTGTATGGAGCTCTAATGTGTATTTAGCGTCGTCTTCGTGCTGATTGAATGCCACTCCTTTTTTTCCGGTATATTTATTTAAAAGCTCCTCAAACATGGGTTGAAATCTGGTACTACGATCTTCAACCCAGCTCTCCTCCCATTGGTCGCCTCTTCCGGGTTCTTTTTCATTATATTCTGCTTTCTTCTTAGCGATATACTCCGCTTCTTCTTCAAACTTACCGACACTCATGTCAGAGTAGTCATATTCAAGGTTTACAACCGACTCTCCTTTTAAAAAGCCTAAATCACCCTTGATTACTTTAATTTTTTGAGCCTGTGTATTTATAGCTCCCAGCACTATAAGTGCAGCTAAAACGGTTTTAATAATTTTCATAATCTAAAAATTTAATAATTGGTTAGTGAATTAAATAAGGTTAATTAAAATAGCTAAAGTACCATGAATGGTAGCGGTAAAAAATAAGGTTATTCCGATTCGTCTGTGAATTTTAAAGTTAATTCGGAATACTCTTAATCCGCTTAACATTTGAAACAATACCAGAACAAAATTGATTATTCCAAAAATTAAAATAATATTAACTCCAAATAACATAATGCGATTTTTTTATTCGACTGAGATTATTACTTTTTCACTTCCTGTTGAACCATGCATATTGCAATTGCCTTTGGCTTCAATAGTAGTTGTTTCCTCAACTTTTAATTTAATCTCAACAGTAAATTTATTGTCATCGGGGCGATCAAAATTGCCGTATTCCCATTTTTTAAATTCTTCATCGTTTACTTTTACCCAAACCCAGTCGGTATAATGTAAAAAGTTATTGGCATTGTGGGTAACCTCAATTTCTATGGTAACTTCTGTTCCTTTTTTAACTTTTTCCGGTGCTTTAATTTTTACTGATGTCTCATCGGCCGATGCTTTAAATGATAATAGCACGATTACGAAAAATGCAATAATGCTTGTGGTTAAAATTTTTTTGTTCATAATATTCGGGTTTTTAAGTTAGTATTACTGTAAATATTTTGTTTTCTCTGATGCAAATTAATGATTATATCCTATCAACCTGTACAAATCAGTATTTTGTGTTCATCTAGAATTGTTGTTGTGTAACTGAATATCCTTGTTTGTGTCATATGTATTTATTTAAATAAATTAAAAATCAAGAACCTTCATGATGATTGAAAACGGACAATCAAATTTTGTAATAAGCTAATTTAAGAAAAATATGGAATTATTAGATTGTTTTTGACCTGAATTTCAGCAAAATATTTTTAATCACTGATGTTATATTACATCGGTCCCCTTTTTAATAAGCCAAAGTTTCCCCACATTTTCGTAAAATTTTTCCAGCGGGAGTTTGGTTTTTAATACACTGTTAAAAAAGTTGTATTTCGATAAGTCAAAATCAACAATCTGATCCTTTACCTCTTCATAATAAGGAGTACCGGGCATAGGGGTTAAAATAGTATATCCCGCATAGGTTACTTTATGTGATGAGGTGTATTCAGACAAAGCTTCAAAATCCGATTCTTCATAATCATTTGGAATCACGTAATTTCCTCGTAACATAATTCCGTTCTGGTGAAAAATTTCAATGGCTTTATGTATTAATTGTGCCTCTGTACTTTTATTATATCTCTTTAATTCTTCTTCGCGGAATGATTCAAATCCGCAAATCACTACTTTTAGTCCGTTTTTTGCAAGTTTTTCAATCAGTTGTGGATTTTGAACAGCAGTATCTGTTCGAATATCCATTACATAGGCTTTTTTTATCCCTTCCTGCTCAATTCTGTCAAAGAGATGATGCATGAATTTTGTATTAACAATAGTGTTTGCATCGGCAAAGCGAACGACTGGATAATCATCGGTTTGCTTTAATTCGTTAATAATACTTTCTACATCTCTTTGTAAATATTTCCCGTTAAACTGACACCAGATAGAACAAAAGGTACACTTGTACGGACAACCTAATGACGTGAAAAGATATGTAGAAGGAAAAGGATTGTTTCCTACTTTATAGGTTTCTTTCCATCTCTCCAGATGTTTGCGATTGGGCATTAAGAAATTCTCTCCGGCTGAATCGATGGTCTCTATTTTTGCATGTGTAGGTGTTAAAATACCACTTTTGTTAATGAACACTCCGGGAATATGTTCGTAACCCCATTTTTTTTCTTTGGCTTCAACCACTTTCCTAAAGGTATGGGCCGATTGCCCGGGTAGAATCATATCAACGGCAGGGTGATTAAAATCCATGGGTGAAAGCGTAGTGTGTAATCCTCCGGCTACAGTTAATATTTCGGGATTAAATGATTTTGTTGTTTGTAAAATTTCCAGGGCATAATAAAATTCAGACGCAATAGTGGTAGTACCCACAATATCAGGATTATGCTCTTTAAGTAAGCCTAAAACCAGCTCATCTAATGGAGGGGTTGTGTCGGGATTTAAATCATACTCGCCTTTGGTATCAAAAACCGTTACATCATGGTTGTCTTCAACCGCTTTGGCAACCGTTAATAATCCCAAAGGAGGACCAATAAGTTTTTTGTGTATAAAATATTTCGCCTCAGCAGGAGCTGATTTGAGAATCATATTATGTGGCGAGCGTGGTGTGTTTATTAATAAAATCTTCATCAATTCTTGTCATTTTGTTTATACTTTCCGCGATTTATGATCTAAAAATGTATTCTCCAATTTGCCATGGGATATAAACCCATTTTATCATTATAATATATTTCACCTGTTAGCGGGTCAATTCTGTGATCGTAAATGCTTGTATAATTCGTTCGGTATTGTAAATCCATACTATATTCTACACTAAATTTTGGTTTGTTTCGTTTAAACCCTATGCGCAAGCTTAACCGGAAATAATCTTTTTGTTTCACCGAATAGGCCTCATCCCACTTTAACACTTCTGTTTCTTGCAAAATAGTTTCTGATACATTATATGGTACATAGGGCCTTCCGCCAGAGTAGGTGGTTCTTATTCCAATGGTTAGGGCATTGTATTTCCTTATGGGAATTTCATATCCTCCTAGAATATTAATGGCAAAATTACCGTTAAAAGCAGTATTTCTTTCTATCCCGTCATACCCTTTGTATTTTGACTCGTAAAGTGACGTGGTGATTAAATAATAAAATCTGTTGTTTAAAAATCGCTCCAGGGTAAGTTCAATCCCATAATTTTTACCTGTTCCTTCGTTCGTTAGGCTATCCACTCTTTCGATAAAATATTCGGCTCCATAATTAAGAACAGAATATTGGGGGTGAGTAGGTTTTACAGGAATATCATATAAATACTGATAATAAGTTTCTAATTTTAACCTTAGATTTTCATTAAATAAATGGTCGAAACCCAGGATTAACTGACTACTTTTGGAGAAATCTAAATCCTTATTGGTATAAGCTATGGAGCCATCATTTAATTCTGTTTGCGTGAAATAAACCATTCTTAGCTGTGTCTGGCTGTGTAAGCCATAACCAAAATTAAAGGTGTTTTTATCATCAATTTTCCATTTAAAGCCTAAACGTGGTTCCAGGGCAAATGATTGATTTAGATCTAACCATTGGGAATGAATACCCATATAAAGCTCGATATCATTCGTAAATTTATGTTTTATCTGAGCGAAACCCTGATATAAATTAAAAGCATCACTTACATCCGTATCTACTCTAAATTGTCCGTTAACCATACTGCTATCGGCCAGATCAACAAAGAACCGATCGATTGTAATGCCAGCGCTGAATGTATTCTTATTACTAATTTTGCTATTTAATTCGGAAGTTAAACTCAATTTTATTTCTTTAGACTTTTCTCCTGCCCAACGACCTGGTTGTAAGTTATTGATGCTAAATGTATCGATTTGTGTTTTTACCTGGGAACCGTATGCTGAAATCGAAGTTTGCAACCTGGTATTGGTGCTAAAAAAATGTAAATAGGAAAGAGCAGTAGCCCCAATGTCAGAGCCATTACTAATATCTTCGCCCCAATTTCTGAAGCTCCAATCTTCACGATCGTTATTGGAATCAAACATTTCAATATAGCTCGTTCCTCCAATCCCAAAAAAGCTCAACCGGCCGTTTTTAGTCGGGAAATTGAGTTTTAAGGTTAAATCCTGATATTTGGTTGTTTCCACTTCGCCGCCTAATAAGTCAATAATGTCAACCAACGAATATCGATAAGTAAATAAGTACGAGGCATTTGTATTTTCAGAAAAAGGACCTTCAGCACCAAATTCTAATCCATTATAACCAAATTCTGCCCAGTATTCTCTTTTTTCGTTGTTTCCGGTTCTCATTTTGAGATCAAAAATCCCTGCAAGAGCATTTCCATATTCGGCGGGGAACGCTCCGGTTAAAAAATCAGAATTTGTTAACAAATTGTTATTTAAAATCGTGATAGGGCCACCAGTAGTCCCTGATGCTGCAAAATGGTTTGGGTTAGGGATTTCAACCCCGTCTAACTGCCATAATAAACCGGTTGATGAGTTTCCTCGAATGACAATATCATTTCTATTATCGCGTACCGACATAACTCCTGCATAGTTAGCCGCCATTCGCGCAGGGTCTCCATAACTACCGGGATAACGACTCGTTTCTTCTACCGTAAAAGAACGGGCACTTATGGTTGCCATTTTATTCATAGGCTGGTCTTTCCGGGTATTTGCTTTTACCACAACCTCCTCAATGGAAGTTACCGACTCTTCCAATTCAATTTTTAAAATGGTTTCCTGGGCTGAATTTAAATAAATATTGTCAATTACCACTGTTTGATAACCTACAAAGCTGGCCTGTAAAGATATCCGGCCAACAGGAACATTATTGAAACGAAAGTACCCGTTTTCATCGCTTATGGTACCTCTCTGTGGTTGGGTATTTATAATAATTAGATTTACGCCCGGTAATGGAGTTTGTGTTTCTTTGTCAACAACATTGCCTCGTAAAGTCTGCGTCATATTTTCCTGCGACCATACTGTAGATTTAGTGACAGCTATTAAAATCAGTAATATATATATCTTCAGAAAGTATCGCATACAGACTTTTTATATTTAAAACCGGAAAGCAAAGATAAAAGAATTATTATTTATTCTTTATCGAAAATCCTGCCTGTTCAATTATTTCGCCTAACTGAACATATTTGCCCTGCGAATATGCCATTAGCTCCTGGTGTTGCATATTAATGGTTCCATTAGACGGATGGATATATTTCTCACATACCTGAATGTTCACAATTTCGGCAATAAACATATCGTGAGAACCCAACGGAATAATCTCTTTTACTTTACACTCCAGATTTATCGGCGATTCTACAATGACCGGAGTTTTTATTTTTTCCGATTTTCCGGGAGTTAAATTTAGTTCTTTAAACTTTTGGTAATCTTTTCCTGATTTACGTCCGCACCAGTCAGCCTCGTAAGCTAAATCTTTAGTAGAGTAGTTGATCACAAATTCTTTGGTGCGTTTTACTATATCATAGGAATGCCTTTCCTTTCGGATTGATATGTAACACATGGGTGGAACAGAACAAACAGTGCCTGTCCAGGCAATGGTAATAATATTATATTCATTCTCATTTAACCCGCAGCTTACCATTGCTGCAGGTACAGGGTAAATTAAAGGAGTAGGTTTTTTGTTAATTTTTTTCATGATAATTATCTTTTGTTAATGATTTCGCTTTTAGGTCACAAAGGGTGTTTTCAAAATGATCGGTATGAGATTTAACCCATTCCAATTCTATATATTTCCCTGCAATTAACCGATCAATTTTTTTCCAGTCGGTTATGTTTTTTGCACGGGTTCCATTAGCGGTATAGAAATCATTAATTTTCCATACTGGCAGCCACTCACTTATTCCTTTAATAACATATTGGCTGTCGGTCACAATCCTTAATGCTGGTTTGTCTTTTAAATATTCCAGTCCTTTTATCACAGCCAGCAACTCGATTAAGTTATTTCCTTTTCTTTTAGTTGGGACTTGTAAGGTTTTATATTCCGATGGTTTTTCTTTAATTAATAGTGCAAATCCTCCGGTTTGTTTTTGGTGATTAAATGAGCCATCGGTAAAAAGCTCTGGAATTCCTTCTGTTTTTTTATCCCTTTTGGTTACAAGGTGTTTATTATTTCTGTTGTCTAAGAGGGTGATTTTTGTTCGGTCGTAAAATTGTGGATCCGGCAAGCTATCGGTAAGCACAAATTTTAAGCTGAAACCTTTGTAAAAACTTTCAGGTCTTTTGTTGTGTAAAATTTTTCGCAATTGAAATTCTCTTACCTGTAAAAACGATGATAAATTATTTTTATCCATATAAAATATTGCTTTTTTATCCGGAGAGAACTGAATTCTGCTAAGCTCATCATCCAGCGTTATTTCAATAATGAAAAAGTTTCCTTGATAATCGACTATATCCATGGTAAGCAGATGGTAATTCATAGCTTTTTGATTGAAATATATGTTTTAAAAATAACTCAAACATATTATTAATCCAAATAGCGCATGATTGAATTATTTTTGTTATACTGGTGTCAATTTGTCTAAGATTGCTGATGGTTTTAGGACAAAAAGGCAGTTTTTGAATATTGGCAATTATTTTGTTGCGTTAAAATAAAAAAAATAAAAAGCAAAGGAGAAACATAAATATGAAATTTGACCAATTTACCATAAAATCACAGGAGGCTATTCAACAGGCATTTACTATTGCCCAGGGATATCAGCACCAAGCCATTGAAAATGGACATTTGCTTAAAGGGATTTTATCGCAAGGTGAAAATTTATCTAATTTTTTACTTAAGAAGTTGAATGTAAATCCTGTAAATTTTGAGAAAGTATTAGATAAGATTGTGGAATCCTATCCAAAAGTTTCAGGAGGAGAGCCTTATCTTTCAAAAGAAGCAAACCAGTCATTACAAAAAGCCATGAACATATCGAAAGAAATGGGTGATCAGTTTGTTTCGGTTGAACATATTTTATTAGGAATATTGCAGTCGGGTGATGCTGTTGCTCAACTGATGAAAGATAATGGTATTAGGGAAAAAGACCTGAAAAATGCTATTCTGGATTTACGCAAAGGCTCAAAAGTAGATAGTCAAACAGCCGAAGACACTTATAATTCACTTAATCGGTTTGCGATTAATTTAATTGAACAGGCCAGGGCCGGAAAGTTAGACCCGGTGATTGGACGTGATGATGAGATTCGACGGGTGCTTCAAATTCTTTCGCGGCGTACTAAAAATAATCCGATTTTAATTGGGGAGCCGGGGGTAGGAAAAACAGCTATAGCCGAAGGCATTGCTCATAGAATTTTAAATGGAGATGTGCCCGAGAACCTGAAAAATAAACAAATATTTGCACTGGATATGGGAGCGCTTATCGCCGGGGCAAAATATAAAGGTGAGTTTGAAGAACGCTTAAAATCGGTTATCAAAGAAGTAATTGCTTCTGATGGTGAGATTTTAATGTTTATCGATGAGATACACACCCTTGTTGGAGCAGGAAAGAGTGAAGGAGCAATGGATGCGGCTAATATTTTGAAACCAGCACTTGCAAAAGGCGATCTCAGAGCCATTGGTGCTACTACGTTAAACGAGTATCAGAAGTATTTTGAAAATGATAAAGCGCTCGAACGTCGATTCCAGAAAGTAATGATTAAAGAGCCTGATACGTTAAGTGCAATTTCTATCTTACGCGGGTTAAAAGACCGATATGAAACGCACCATAAGGTACGTATAAAAGATGATGCAATTATTTCTGCTGTAGAGCTTTCGCAGCGATATATTTCTGACAGGTTTTTGCCCGATAAAGCTATTGACCTGATTGATGAGGCTGCCTCGAAGTTGCGTTTGGAGATGAACTCTGTTCCTGAAAGTATTGATGAAATTGAACGTAAAATTAAACAACTGGAAATCGAGCGCGAAGCCATTAAGCGCGAAGGTGATAAAAGGAAAGTTAATGAACTAAGTGAAATTATCGCTAATCTATCCGATGAGCGTAACCAAATGCGTTCAAAGTGGGAAAACGAAAAGTCGATTATTGACCAGATACAAAAAAATAAAGAACTTATTGATCGGTTTAAATTGGAAGCCGAACAGGCAGAACGTGATGGCGATTATGGTCGGGTAGCTGAAATCAGGTATGGTAAAATTAAAGAAGCAAATGCCAACGTTGAAATGCTTAAAAAAGAACTTATTCAGCATCAAAGCGAAACAGCTATGATTAAAGAGGAGGTTGAAAGCGAAGATATTGCTGAAATTATTGCAAAATGGACTGGAATCCCTGTTAGTAGAATGCTTCAGAGCGAAAAAGAAAAATTATTAAAACTCGAGAATGAGTTGCACAACAGAGTTGTTGGTCAGGATGAAGCTATTGCTGCGGTTTCCGATGCTGTTAGAAGAAGCAGAGCAGGCTTGCAGGATGCTAAAAAGCCCATTGGTTCGTTTATATTTTTAGGGACTACCGGTGTGGGGAAGACAGAACTGGCAAAAGCTTTAGCCGAATTTTTGTTTGATGATGAAAATATGATGACACGGATTGATATGTCCGAATACCAGGAAAGACATTCTGTTTCACGATTGGTAGGAGCTCCTCCCGGTTATGTGGGTTATGACGAGGGGGGACAATTAACCGAATCCGTTCGGAGAAAACCTTACTCGGTTATCTTGTTGGATGAAATCGAAAAAGCCCATCCCGATGTCTTTAATATTTTGCTGCAAATGCTTGACGATGGTCGCTTAACGGACAATAAGGGGCGGTTGGTGAATTTTAAAAACACGATCATTATTATGACCTCTAATGTAGGATCACATATTATCCAGGAAGATATTTCTAAATTAAATGATACAAACAGAGAAGAGGTACTTGAAAAGACAAAACAAAAAGTGCTTGGAGTTCTAAAACAATCAATCAGACCCGAATTTATTAACCGTGTTGATGAGATTGTTATGTTTGCTCCGCTTACTGAGAAAGAAATAAATGATATCGTTAGATTGCAATTTATAATTATTCAAAAGATGCTAAAAGCTCAAAATATTTCTATTGATATTACGGACGAAGCGGTTAAATGGATTGGAAAAGCCGGATTCGACCCGCATTATGGAGCAAGACCGGTAAAACGAATAATTCAAAAGGAAATTTTGAATGAACTGTCGAAGAAAATTATTGCCAATTCGATAGACAAGGATAAAAAGATTATTGTGGATAAAGATGAGAAAGGTTTAGTTTTTCGTAATTAATGAAGAAAGCCCGGATTTTTTCCCGGGCTTTTTTTATTCAAATGAGTTTAAGCAATCATCAATATTGTCGCAAATATCAAAAACATTATGTAATTGAAGCAATTTAACCAGCTCCATTACGTCGGAAGATACATTACAAATCTTAAACTGGCTATCATTGTTTTTTGCATTCCTTAAAATAGATAGTAATGCACCAAAACCAGAACTGTCTACATATTCAATTCCTTCAAGATTTAATATAAGCTTTGTATTGGCTTTTGTTAAATATTGAGCAACTTCTTCTTTAAGGGTCTGAGCTATTAAGATATTTAATTTGTTTATATTGTCAAAGGATAATATCTCAACGTCATTTTTGGTTTCGTTTTTTAACATAGATTCCGGTTTTATGGTTTATAATCTAAATTATTTCTTTACGTATCTGGTTTAATTCTTTAATTGCAATGTTGCTATAGTCTACAAATTTAGTAATAATTTCCTGATATTCATGAATATTTTTTTCAACTTTAGCATTTTCTTCAAGTTTTTTGAGCTCTGAAGCTAGGTTCTCCATCCCCACCATAAGAATCGCTGATCTTGCTTTATGAGCTGTTCTTCCCAAATTATACCAATCTTTTTTCTGGTATAAAAGCTGTAGTCTTTTTTGGTATTCCGGCACCTGCTCAAAAAACATATCAATTAGCTCGAGAATGAAATGATTGTCTCCATTGCTAATGGATTCTAAATAGGAAAGATTTATTAGCTTATTCTCGTGATACATTTTAATTTTTTTATGCAATAAAGAAAACTTTTACTAATTTATAAAATTATTAATTTAGATTTTAGTGTTTCGAAATTAAAATTTTTATTTTTACTTTACATTTTATCTAATTTATTTCTTACATTGAAATCAAAAAAATAAAAAAAGTTTAGAAATTATTTTTTGAACTTACTAATAATCCACATAATGATGAAAAAAAATATTCTTTTGCTCTGTTTTTTATTTCCTGTTTTGGGTTTAACTGCACAGAACGAACAAACATTAAAAGAGCTGGAAAAAAAATCACATTTGTTATATAACGAAGGAGTTAGGCTGGCTGCTGAATCAAAATATAATGAAGCACATGTGAAATTTGATGAAAGCTTGAAGGTTCTCCCTGAATTTGCTTTACCTTATATAGAAAGAGCTAAGATTAAGATCATTAATAAGGAGTATGACCTGGCCCTTGAGGATATTTCTAAAGCCATTGTAGTAGATGAAGGTGCTGCCGAAGCTTTTTATCTGAGAGGCTATCTTAATCTTTTAATGAATAGTTATCAGGATGCATTAACCGATTTTACCCGTGCAATACAAAAGGGTTTTACACTTCCTCAAACATACTACTATCGGGGATTAATGTATTTTGAGTTGCAGGATTATAATAGTGCATTAATTGATTTTACAATGGCTATCGATAAAAAATATGATTTTGCATATGCTTTTAATGAAAGAGGTAGTACAAAAAAAATGCTCAACGATTTTCATGGCGCTATTCGGGATTATACCCAGGCATTGGCTTATGATTCAACAATTATAAATGCCTACGATAACAGGGCCGGATGCAAGATTAAAACCGGCGATTTTCAAGGAGCTATAGAAGATTATAGCAAAGCCATTAGGAAAGACTCCGGGTTTTTTATTGCATACAATAACCGGGGAAATGCTTATATCCAATTATCTGAATTTGAAAAGGCTTTGAATGATTTCCAACAAGTCATTGAGATCAATAAAGATTATGCCCCGGCATATAATAATTCTGCTATCGCTAAAATTCAAATGGAAAATTATCTTGGAGCTGTTAATGATCTGGATAAAGCCATTGAACTAGAACCTGAATTTGGCGAAGCATATTTGAATCGGGGATATGCAAAAGAGTTTCTGGGACGTTTTGAAGCAGCATGCAATGATTGGAGACTGGCTTTTGAATTGGGTGTTGAAGAGGCTGAAAAATACATAAAAGAGTGTGAATAATTAAATCATTAGAATACGATGAAAATTTTAAAAAGAATATTAATACTGATACTCCTGATTTTTCAAGCAGGTTCTTTCTTAATAGCACAAGAAAATGTAACAATAAAAAAGAAAGATTTTAGAATTGACCATAAGGAGGTTGGTTTTAAAGAGGCGTGGAAAAATGTAAAAGATGGGAATAAATTATTTGCCGGGGGATTTGGAACTTATCATAAAGCGCTCGAACACTTTTTAAAGGCATACAAATATAATAATGAATGTGCTAAGCTAAATTATAAAATTGGGGTTTGTTATCTGGGAACCGATAAATTTTATAAAGCTACTGATTTTCTTGAAAAAGCATATTTAGCTGATGAAAATGTGGCCGATGATATTTCGTTTATGCTGGGAAGAGCATACCATATGAATTTAGCTTTTGATAAGGCCATTGATTTTTATAAAGATTATTATAATAAGTATTCTTCCAATGAACAGAAAGATTTCGAGGTTGGCGTGGATAATTATATTAAACAATGTAAAAATGCTAAAAAGCTTGTTGAGCAGCCAGTAAGAGTCATTATTAATAATTTGGGAAGCAGGGTTAATTCTGAATTTGATGATTATAACCCGGTATTGCATCCCAATAATAATTTATTATACTTTACATCTCGCCGTGAGACTGATGGTAAAAATCAAATTTATGAGAATGACAATAAATTTTATGAAAATGTTTTTGTTTCCGAACAAGCAGGAGAGTTATGGAAAATAGCAAAACCTTTAGATAACAAGTTAAAATCTAAAAATAATATTTCTATCTTATCCATTTCAAATGATGGAGATCGTATTTATCTTTATAATGGCAAAAAAAACGGGGGAGATATTCTTGTCAGTGAGTTAAAAAAAGGAGAATGGAAATCACCCAAAAAAATTTCCAAAAAATTACTTTCCAAATCTAAAGAAACGACCATAACGTTTAGTCCCGATGGGAAAGAACTTTTCCTGGTATCCAATAGAGAAGGGACCATAGGTGGGTTAGATATTTTTTATAGTCGTTTTAACGAAAAAGATAAATGGACAGAACCTACGAATATGGGACCGGTTTTTAATACAATTTATGATGAAGAAGGAGTGTTCTGGCATCCCAAAGAAGATAAACTCTATTTTAGTTCTCAAGGGCTTAACTCAATCGGGGGGTTTGATATTTTTGTTAGCGAAAGAGATGAAAATGGAATGTGGTCAAACCCTGTAAACCTTGGGTATCCAATTAATACACCAGGAAATGATTTGTTTTTTAAAATGGACGAAAATAATAAACAGGCTTATTACTCTTCTGTGCGCGAAAATGGGAATGGCGGACTAGACCTTTATAAAGTTATATTCCTGGGAGAAGAAAAAGAACTAAAAGTAATGACCAAAGATATTCATCTGGCATGGAACTATAAACCTATTGACAATTTATTTTATATTACCCCACAAGAATTAAAAGTTGATACAGCCCTGTTTTTGGTGGGGATGATTACTGATTCTAAATTAGGAACTCCTATTCAGGCTAAGGTTGAAGTGATTGACACAGAGTTAAGTAAAATAGTGGCAACCGGGCTCTCCGATACCTCGGGAACATATAAAATGCGTATCCCGAAGAAAAAAGATTATGGTGTTGAGGTTACAGCAAAAGATTACTTATTTTATGTTACGATCGTAAATTTGTCAGAAAAACAGGTTGTTGACAGTAAAGTTCAAGCCAATTTCCAATTAGACCGGATTGATGTGGGTGCAAAAATGGTATTAAAAAATATTTTCTTTGAAACCAATAAGGCAACTTTAAAGCCTGAGTCAACAGCCGAATTGGAAAGAGTGGCCACATTGTTAAAAGATAACCCCAGGATTCGTTTAGAAATTTCCGGACATACCGACAATGTTGGTTCGTATAGAGTTAATCAAAAGTTATCCGAAGCCAGAGCTAAAAGTGTGGTCGATTATTTAATTGATCAAGGGGTAAATAAATCCAGACTTGAATATAAAGGCTATTCGTTTACCCAACCGGTTGCTGATAATAATACCGAAGAGGGCAGAGCTCAAAACCGTCGTGTTGAATTTAAAGTTTTAAGTAAGTAAGCCAAAGAAATAGTTTAATTGACAAGAAAGTAATAGGATGATTACTAAAAATAATCATCCTTTTGCTTTTTATGATATCATTAATTTTGTGAATAAATTTTTATAGTTTTGTGAACAAGTAAAACATTATAGTGTAAAATATAAAAATACAAGCCATGAAAAATACAGCATTTACAAAGTTTCATCTTGAACTGGGTGCTAAAATGCATCCATTTGCAGGATATAATATGCCTATCGAGTATTCTGGAATTAATGACGAGCATATAACTGTTCGTGAGAAAGTTGGTGTTTTTGATGTTTCTCATATGGGTGAATTTTGGGTAAAAGGTCCCAAAGCATTCGATCTGGTTCAGAAAATTACATCCAATAATGTTGCCGATTTATACGAAGGGAAAGTCCAGTATTCTTGTTTGCCCAATGGAAAAGGAGGTATTGTTGATGATCTGTTGGTTTATATGTTTGATAAAGAAACGTACTTGTTGGTTGTTAATGCAGCAAATATTGATAAAGATTGGGCTTGGGTAACAAAACAAGCTCAGGAAATGGGACTCGAAGTGGGGAAAGAAGTTTATAATGCTTCCGACGAAATTGCTCAACTTGCTGTTCAAGGGCCATTAGCTCTAAAAGCAATGCAAAAACTTACATCCGAAAATGTAGAAGATATGGAGTTTTATACCTTCAAAAAAATAGATTTTGCTGGTATTAAAGAGGTCATCTTTTCTACTACAGGTTACACCGGAGCAGGAGGTTGTGAAATCTATGTAGCCAATGAAGATGCCGATAAACTTTGGAAAGCCGTTTTTAAAGCCGGAGAAGAGTTTGGAATAAAACCTATCGGACTGGGCGCCCGCGATACCTTAAGACTTGAATCAGGCTTTTGTTTATATGGTAACGATATTGATGATACAACATCTGCTATCGAAGGTGGATTAGGATGGATTACGAAATTTGTGGAAGGAAATGATTTTATTGACCGCGAAAAATGGCAAAAACAAAAAGAAGAAGGTGTTGAGAAACGATTGAAGGGTTTTATTATGGAAGATCGTGGGATACCACGTCAAAACTATAAAGTTGTGGACGCCGAAGGGAATGAAATTGGGGAAGTAACCTCCGGAACCATGTCTCCGATGATTAAAAAAGGAATTGGTATGGCCTACCTGAAAAAAGGATTCTGGAAAGCCGATACTGAAATTTTTATTCAGGTAAGAAACAAAAAACTGAAAGCAAAAGTGGCTAAACCTCCATTCCACTTAGCTAAGTAATGGTTGAATAAAATAAAATATGAACCCTGCTTAAAAGGCAGGGTTTTTATTTATTTGCAAAATCATCATAAATTGATTATAATACCACTAGATTTAACGAAATGTTATGAAAACCGTTGAAGTATGTTTTACACCAGCACTGCTTGATAAGTATACTATTGAAAATAAAATGGTTGTTGTTGTTGATATTTTGAGAGCAACAACGATTATAACCACCATGTTTAAAAACGGATTATATAAATTAATTCCGGTCAACAACTTAAATGAAGCCAAATCTTATAAAGAAAAAGGATTTTTGGTTGCTGCCGAACGGGATGGAAAAAAAATTGATTTTGCTGATTTTAATAATTCACCCTACATATTTAACCCGGAGAAGATTAAAGGGGAAACACTGGTATATAGCTCAACGAACGGTACAAACACGATTAATTCTGCCAGTAAAGCTAAAAAGGTAATTATTGCTTCGTTTCTTAATTTATCTGCAGTAGCAGAATATATTAAAAATGAAAATCAAGATGTGCTTTTATTATGTTCGGGATGGCACGGTAGTTTTTGTACGGAAGATGCTCTATTTGCCGGAGCATTATCGAAGGAACTTTTAACAACCAAACAATTTACTACGAATTGTGATTCAGTTATGGCATCCATGGATTTGTGGTCGTTGGCTAAAAAAGATATTTTAGCTTATATTAAAACCATTTATCAGTATCAGCGGCTTACCCGTTTAGGTTTGGGAAGTATTATTAATTATTGTTTTCAAGTAGATACTACGAGAGTAATTGTTCTCCTTAAAGACAATTACCTTATTGAACAAAAGGATTTTAGCAATTAGAGTTTTTAAATCAATGGTTTATTCTTAATTTTATAAACATATTTTAGATGACAATTGCTTAAAAAGTGTTAAACATCATATAAAATAACCTCAAAAAATTTAAAATTTATTTGCATCTTGCAGTCAAAATTTATAATTAGTTAACAAATTTAAAAACAATACATTATGAGAAAGCATATTTTTAACGCAGGACCATGTAAATTGTCAGATCCATTATTAAAGAATACTGCTGACGCTATTCTTGACTTAAATGGAATTGGACAATCGATTCTTGAAGTATCACACCGAAGCAAAGATTTCCAGGCTGTAATGGATGAAACTATTGAATTAATGAAAGAAGTGCTTAGTATCCCTGAAGGATATTCTGTATTATTCTTAGGCGGTGGAGCAAGTATGCAGTTTGCCATGATTCCTTATAATTTTTTAAAATCCAAAGCATTTTATTTAAATACAGGAACCTGGTCTGCCAAAGCAATTAAAGAAGCAAAACTTTGGGGCGAAGTAATTGAGGTATCTTCTGAGGATAAAGATTTTACATATATTCCAAAAGGGTATGAGGTGCCAAAAGATATTGATTATGTTCATATTACTACAAACAATACGATTCGGGGTACTGAAATTTTTGAGGATTATGATTTTGGCGGATTGCCTCTAATCGCCGATATGTCATCAGACTTTTTAAGTCGTCCGGTAGATGTTTCCAAATATGCCATGATTTATGGTGGTGCTCAGAAAAACCTCGGTCCCGCAGGTGTTACTTTCGTGATTATCCGGGATGATATGATAGAAAAGGTAGTAGCTGACCGTAAGATTCCTACTATGCTTCAATATAAAATACACATGGATAAAGATTCTATGTTTAATACACCTCCCGTAGTAAATATTTTTGCTGTTCGCGAAACCTTAAAGTGGGTTAAGTCAATGGGCGGAGTAGAAGCAATGAATAAATTAGCCGATGAGAGAGCTGACTTGCTTTACAAAACCATCGATGAAAGTGAGATGTTTGTTTGTCCTGTAGTAAAAGAAGACCGCTCAAGAATGAATATTGTATTTGTAATGAAAGATAAGTACAAAGATTTGGATAAAGATTTTATCGCATATGCGGCGGAACAAAATTGTGTAGGAATTAAAGGTCACCGTTCTGTTGGTGGTTTCAGAGCTTCTACATATAATGCATCTACCATGGAAGATGTAAATGCATTGGTTCAGGCAATGAAAGATTTTGAGGCGAAGAATGCTTAATGATTTTTTTATAATTTTAGGCTCAGGGCTTCAGTGCTTTGAGCCTCTTTATTAACCATTTAAATTTTAATGATATGAAAAAAGTACTTGTTGCAACCGAAAAACCTTTTGCTCCGGCAGCTGTAACGCAAATCAAAGAAGTTTTAGATAACGCCGGATACGAACTGGTACTTCTCGAGAAATATACCGATAAAGCAGAATTATTAAAAGCCGTTGAGGATGTTGATGCATTAATTGTACGTAGCGATAAAGTTACCAAAGAAGTGATTGATGCTGCTAAAAATCTTAAAATAGTTGTGAGAGGCGGAGCAGGATATGATAATCTTGACCTTGATGCTTGTACCGCTAAAAATATTGTAGCTATGAATACCCCCGGGCAAAATTCAAATGCTGTTGCAGAATTAGCTCTCGGTATGATGGTGTCTATTGCCCGTGGTAATTACAATGGAAAGCCGGGTACAGAGTTACGTGGTAAGAAATTAGGAATTCATGCTTATGGTAATGTTGGGAAATACGTAGCCGAAATTGCCAATGGATTTGGTATGGAACTTTATGCTTTCGACCCATTTGTGGATAAAGCAAAGATGGAAAAAGAAGGAATTAAACCTTTAAATGCTGTTGAAGAATTATATTCTACCTGTCAGTATATTTCATTACATATCCCTGCCAATGATAAAACAAAAAAATCAATTGGTTACGATTTATTAAGCAAAATGCCTGAAAACGCAACACTGGTAAATACAGCAAGAAAAGAGGTAATTAACGAAGATGAGTTACTGAAGGTTTTTGCTGAAAGAGACGATTTTAAATATGTTTCGGATATTGCTCCGGATTGTAAAGATGAAATTGAAGCCAACTTCGAAGGAAGATATTTCTTTACTCCTAAGAAAATGGGAGCTCAAACAGCAGAAGCAAATATAAACGCTGGTAAAGCAGCTGCCGAACAAATCGTTGATTTTATCGAAAACGGAAACGAAACATTTAAAGTAAACTAATTAGAAAAACATTGTTTCATTGTGTCATCGAACAATTGCATCATTGCATCATTGTATCATTGTATCATTGTATCATTGAAACATTATATTAAAATCATTAATTAAAAGAAATAAAAAATGGCGATAGTAAAACCTTTTAAGGGGTTAAGGCCACCCGGAGATATAGTTAAAGATTTAGCATCATTACCATATGATGTTATGAACAGTGAAGAAGCAGCTCAAATGGCCGAGGAAAAAGAAAATTCATTGTTACATATTACACGTGCCGAAATTGATTGTCCTGAAGGAACGGATATTCATTCTGATACTGTTTATAATAAAGCCGTAGAGAATTTTAAAAGGTTTCAGGAAAAAGGATGGTTAGTGCAGGATGATGAACCTAAATTTTACATTTATGCCCAAACCATGGATGGAAAAACACAGTATGGTCTTGTAGGTGCTGCTGCATGTGAAGACTACAACAAAGGGATAATCAAAAAGCATGAGCTTACACGGCCTGAAAAAGAAGAAGACCGAATGGTTCTTACGCGTTATACGAATGCAAATATCGAACCAGTGTTCTTTTCATACAAAGCGGTTCCTGAAATTGATAGAATTGTAGAAAATATTGTAAAAAAACAGGAAGCTGATTACGACTTTGTTGCCGAAGATGGATTTGGACATCACTTCTGGGCCATTAATGATGCAGAAACCAACAAAAAGTTACAGGTATTGTTTGAAACAAAAGTACCTTATACCTATGTTGCCGACGGGCATCATAGAACAGCTGCAGCTGCACGTATCGGAATGGAAAAGAAAGAACAGAATCCGGACCATACCGGAAACGAAGAGTATAATTTCTTTATGGCTGTTCATTTTCCTGATGATCAGCTGAATATTATCGATTATAATCGTGTGGTTAAAGATTTGAATGGCCTGTCCGAAGCTGAGTTTATCGAAAGACTTAGAAATGCTTTTGACGTAGAAAAAGTTGGTTCAGAAATTTACAAACCTTCAAAATTGCACGAGTTTAGCATGTACCTTGATGGCGATTGGTATAAGTTAACCGCTAAAGATGGTACTTATGATGATAAAGATCCAATAGGTGTTTTGGATGTTACCATTTTGTCGAAGCATGTGCTGGAGCCAATCCTTGACATACAAGATTTAAGAACTTCTAAACGTATCGATTTTGTTGGTGGTATCAGAGGGTTAGGCGAATTGAAAAAACGGGTAGATAATGACGATATGAAGGTTGCATTTGCTTTGTATCCCGTTTCTATGCAGCAACTTATTAATATTGCCGACTCAGGGAATATTATGCCGCCAAAAACAACATGGTTTGAACCTAAATTAAGAAGTGGCTTGGTAATTCATAAGTTAGACTAATTTCTTATGTTCAATAATTATTCACGGAGAGCAGATTTTTGCTCTCCTTTTTTTTGAGTCGTAATATACAATTTAAATTGTTCTTTTTAAGCTTTACTTTTTTTCTTAATTTTGATACGTAAAATCAGGAAAAATAAATCAAAAAATAATCTATGAGTGTTGCAGATAATATTCAGCATTTTGTGGAAAAAGAAATTCCATCGCAAGTTAAACTTATAGCTGTCACCAAAACAAAACCCGTTGAAACAATTCTTGATGCCTATAATTCAGGATATAAAGTTTTTGGGGAAAATAAAGCACAGGAACTGATTCAAAAATACGAGGAGCTTCCTAAAGATATTGAATGGCATATGATTGGCCATTTACAAAGCAATAAGGTTAAATATATTGCCCCTTTTGTTGCTATGATTCATGGAGTAGATAAGTTTAAATTATTAAAAGTAATTAATAAAGAAGGACATAAAAATAATCGTAAGATTGATTGCCTTTTACAATTTCATATTGCCAAAGAAGAAACCAAATTCGGATTGGATTTGGATGAGGCTAAAGACTTTATAACTTCTTCTGAATTTGCTGATTTGGAACATGTTAACGTAAAAGGGGTGATGGGGATGGCAACTTTTACTGAAAATACCGATTTAATTCGTAGCGAATTTAAAGAATTAGTTTATATCTTTAATGAGTTAAAAAAGCAATTTTTTCATTCAAAGGAAGATTTTTGCGAGATTTCCATGGGAATGTCGAATGATTATAAAATTGCTATCGAAGAAGGAGCAACTATTATTCGTATTGGAAGTCTTCTTTTTGGGCCCAGAAATTATTAAAATTAGTAAATAAAATAGATTATAGTTATGAGTCAGCTAGAAACCACTTATTTAGGTTTAAAATTAAAGAACCCCGTTATTGTTGGTAGCTCAGGATTAACCAGCTCAATAGATAAAATTAAAGAAATTGAGAAACAAGGAGCCGGTGCTATTGTTTTAAAATCTCTTTTCGAAGAGCAAATAAATTACGAAGCCGGATCATTAGCCGAAACCTCCGATTCGCCCGAAGCATTAGATTATGTTAAATATTACACGAAAAATAATACCGTTCAGGAATATTTGGATTTAATAAAAAAAGCAAAAGAAGAAGTAGATATTCCTGTAATAGCCAGCATTAATTGTGTTTCTGCAAAAGACTGGGTAGATTTTGCAAAACAGATTGAAAATGCCGGCGCTGATGCATTAGAAGTAAATGTCTTTATATTACCTAATGATAGAAATGCATCCGGAGAAAAATATGAAGAGATTTATTTTGACTTAGCGGATAAATTAAAGAAAATTTTAACCATCCCATTTGCATTTAAGTTGGGCTCTCATTTTACAAACCTGGTAGGGTTTATCCAGAAATTGCATGTTCCCGGAGTGGTTTTATTTAACCGTTTTTATGCACCCGATATTGATGTTCATCATATGAAATTTGTGGCTTCAGAAGTGTTTAGTTCGCCCTCAGATAATAGAGATACTCTCCGGTGGGTAGGAATTGTATCCTCCAAAATTTCGCGATTAGATATTGCTGCTTCAACCGGTATTCATGATGGAGAAGCTGTAGTTAAACAAATTTTAGCCGGAGCAAAAGTTGTACAGGTATGCTCAACTCTCTATAAAAATGGGATTAGTCATCTGGAAAATATTCTAAAGGATTTAGAATCATGGATGGATGAAAAGGGTTTTGAACATGTCGATGAATTTAGAGGAAAAATGAGTTATCACAGAATTGAAGACCCATTAATTTATGAGCGGTCCCAGTTTATGAAATACTTTTCGAGTATTCACTAATCATTACTAATAAAACTCTGCTAGCTGGCAGGGTTTTCTTTTTTATCTCTAATAATATTTGTTAGTTCATTAAATAATTGACGCTTATCGTAACTTATATCTTCAATCGCAGTTTCAAGTTTTTTTAAACAGCGGTCAGCATCCTTTTCCTTAATCTTTTCCATGTTGTCCATAACAGTAAAAGCATCAAATGCAAGTTGAAAATCGCCCCGGATAAAAATTTTGACAAATGTTTCGATATATTCATCATAATTAAGACCATTTTTCCAACAAGCCGAAACTAAAATGGGTAGTTCTCCTTTGTAACCTTCATCTTCAATAGCATCGACAAGTTTTGGTGCGCTATTGGGGTCTTTTAAATTTTCCAGTATTTTAATAATCTCATTTTTTATGGCGGTATTTTTAGTTTGTTGAAGCAGATTAATCACTTCAGGCATTATATCCTTATTCCCATCAGTTGAAATAAATTTAAGGGTGTTAATAATTATTTCTTGATTCGTGGAATGCAGGTTTTTGATTAATTCTTTGTTCGTCATTTTTCGTGATTCTATAAGTCCTTACAATGGACAAAATTAGAATAAATCATTTAGAATTATTGGGTATTCACATTATAATTTTCTATATTAGTTTAAAATTATTGGGATATATTTATAACCAAATTATGGAAATATCCGTATATAGGCTTAAAAATTAGCTGGTATACGAAAATTGAAATTTTGATTATTAAAAAAAAGTGTTAATTTTACTAAAAAATGCATTCGTTGGTAACAATAAATAAAACAACAAATTATGAATATCAAATTATTTCGTAGCACCTTTTATTTTATTGCAATTTTTTCGGTTATTGCAATATTGACGAACTGCTCTTCGGATAAAGAAAAGAGCACTGATACTGATGAAGTAGTTACCATTGATTCTTTAGAAATTGATGAAAAACTGGTTCAGGATGTTAAAACCGTAAAAGAAATTTTTTACTCTCTTCCTTCTCCATTAGAAACAGCAATGATACTTAAACAGGCAGGTGCTGAATATAATGAGGAGTTTTTAAATCCAACCGAAAATGTAACCAGATATGTTACCAATAAAAGTATGGCGTTAAATCTGGGTATTTACACTACAGATTTAAGTTATGCCAGTTTGTTTGATCAAACCCAGGCTACTATTAATTATATGGATGCTGCTAAAAATATGGCAGAAGGTTTAGGAATTTTAAATGTGATTGATGAAGAAACAGTTAATCGGTTAGAGGCAAATATTAATAACCGGGATATCATAATGGATATTATTTCTGAAACTATCATGAATTCAAGTTCTTTTTTCGAAGAAAATGACCGGCAGGCAATGTCTGCTATAGTTCTTGTGGGAGGGTGGATTGAAGGATTATATATTGCTACTAATTTAGTTGCCCCCGATGATGATTTGCAAAATAACGAATTGGTAAAACGTATAGTAGACCAAAAATTAACCCTGTCAACCGTTTACAGTCTTTTAGAAGAAAATACGGATAACGACGATGTGAAAAATATTATTATTCAAGTCGATCAAATAAAACAAATCTATGATAAAATTGAGATAACATCTTCTGAGATTGAACCGGTAACTGACGAAGAAACAAATGTTACAACGCTAAAGTCTACTACCCAGGTTAAAATGAGCCCTAGTACTTTTAACCAGTTAAAAAATCAAGTGAAAGTAATTCGAAATAATTTTACATTATAAAATATCCTCTGTTATGAAAAAAATATACCAGGCAATAATTATCCTCACAGTATTAGCTCTGATACCACTTTCCGGCATTTCACAATGTAAAAGTTTTGCTAAAAAAGTATGTAAATTAGAATTAGCACCTTATACCCATGATGGAAATTATAATGCTGCAATTCTTACCGAAGGTGAAGATGCCGAATTATATAAAACATTTTATGCCGGGCAAAATTACAGAATTTATATTTGTGGGTCTGAATCTCTTCCGGGAATAGAGTTTCAGGTACTTGATGTAAAGCGTAATGTGCTTTATGATAATAGAAAAAATAATTATTCGAAAATATGGGATTTCAAGCTTGAATCAAGTCAACAACTAATTATTTCACTAAGAGTTAAGCATAGCGATGGTGAGTCTGATGAGTTGGTTAGCGGATGTGTGGCTATCATGTTTGGTATAAAAGAAAGTGATTCCTAATTATTTAAAAATATTTTGCCTAAAGCCTGTAAAATTACAGGCTTTTTTTAGTTTTTAACACTTTATCATTCTTTCTCTTCATCTTTGGTTTTAAGAACTTCGCCGTAAAGGAGTGGTTATTTTTTATTAGCTCTTCGGGAGTGCCTTCAAAAATAATCTGGCCTCCATAATTACCTCCTTCAGGGCCTAAATCAATAATCCAATCGGCTGATTTTATGATTTCCATATTATGTTCAATGATTAAGATGCTATTTCCACGATTAATTAGTGCGTTAAATGCATCAAGCAGCTTATTAATATCGTGAAAATGCAACCCCGTAGTGGGCTCGTCGAAAATAAACAGTGTCGATTGTTGCGCATTTTCTTTGCTAAGAAACGCAGCAAGTTTTACTCTTTGACTTTCGCCACCACTTAATGTACTTGACGATTGTCCCAGCTTGATATATCCTAATCCAACATCAGCCAGAGGAGTTAATTTTTCTACTATCTTTTTTTCAGCAGTGCCTTTTCCTTCACTGAAAAACTCAATTGATTCATTTACAGTCATTTCTAAAACATCGGCAATATTTTTGTCACGATATTTTATTTCCAGTATTTCTTCTTTAAAACGTTTACCCTGGCAACTTTCACAAATTAAGGTAACATCAGCCATAAATTGCATCTCTACTTTTATAACCCCTTCTCCCTGACACTCTTCACATCTTCCACCGTCAACATTAAACGAATAGTGTGCCGGTTTAAAATGATTAAGTTTTGAACCCGGTTGTTCGGCATATAATTTTCTAATCTCATCATAAGCTTTCAGGTATGTTACCGGATTAGAACGAGAAGACCGTCCAATAGGATTTTGATCCACAAATTCTATACTGTTAAGCTGTTTGATATCGCCGGAAATTTTATCAAATTTCCCTGTTTTTTCTCCGGTTCCCATTATTATCTTACTGAGTGCCGGATAAAGAATGTTTTTAATTAAAGTTGATTTTCCTGACCCACTAACTCCGGAAATTACCGTTAAAACATTCAAAGGGAATTTAACATCAATATTTTTAAGGTTATTTTCACGTGCTCCGGTAATTTGAATATAATTATTCCATTTTCGGCGTAATTTGGGAATTTCAATGTATTTTTTACCCGTTAAATAATCAGCCGTAAGGCTTTTCTTGCTTTTTAGAATTTCGTTATGATTGCCCTGAAAGATAATCTCACCTCCCAGTCTTCCGGCTCTCGGACCAATATCAATTATTTCATCTGCCGATTTAATAATTTCTTCGTCATGCTCCACAACAATTACTGTATTTCCAAGGTTTTGCAACTGTTTAAGTACTTTAATAAGCCTGTGATTGTCTCTTGAATGAAGTCCAATACTTGGTTCGTCAAGAATATATAATGAGCCCACTAAGCTACTTCCTAATGATGTTGCCAGGTTTATTCGTTGCGATTCGCCACCGGACAATGTAGATGATAATCTGTTAAGGGTTAAATACCCTAATCCTACATTGAGTAAAAATTCTAAACGACTGTATATCTCTACTAAAATTCGTTTGGATACTTCGTGTTCATAATTACTTAGTTTCAGATTCTTGAAAAAAGCATACAGCTCATCTAAAGACATCAAAACTAAATCCTGTACAGATTTAGTATTTATTTTTACATACGAAGCTTCCTTTTTTAAGCGTGTTCCTCTGCATTCAGGACAGGTAGTCTTTCCTCGGTATCGTGAAAGCATTACGCGGTACTGAATTTTGTATTTTTTTTGCTCCAAATATTCGAAAAAACGATTTAAACCCTTAAAATACTTATTCCCCGTCCAAAGTAACATTTTTTGTTCTTCAGATAAATCATAAAAAGGTTTATGTATTGGGAAATTGAATTTATCGGCATGATAAATCAATTGATTTTTCCACTCTTGCATTTTATCTCCTCGCCAACATGCAATGGCTTCTTCATAAACCGATAGGCTTTTATTTGGGATCACCAGGTCTTCGTCGATACCAATTATTTTACCATACCCTTCGCAACGGGGGCAAGCTCCAACCGGGTTGTTAAAGCTAAATGTGTTAACGGTTGGTTCTTCAAATTCAATACCATCAGCTTCAAAATGGCCAGAGAACTCTTTTTTGATCATCCTATGGTCGTAGTATACAGCAACAATGCATTTGTTGCTTCCTTCATCAAGTGCTAACTTAACCGAATCTGCAAATCGGCTGATTGAATCTTCGTCATTTTTAATGACAATTCTATCAATTACAACATTTATTGGTTTATTTTTATCTATTAACGATGGATTTATAATTATCTCCCTAATTTTATGTACTTCATTTTCTTGTTCAATCCTATTAATGCCTTCATTTGAGAGCATGCTGAGGTAATCGGTAATTTTTTTCCCGTTTTCTATTAATAAAGGAGATAAGATGAGGGCCTTGGTACTTTCTTTAAAAGTTAAAATATAGTTTACCACATCAGTAACAGTGTGTCGTTGAACAATACTTCCGGATACAGGGGAGTAGGTTTTTCCTATGCGGGCATACAAAAGTTTTAAATAATCATAAACTTCTGTTGAAGTTCCAACTGTTGAGCGTGGATTACGGGTGTTTACCTTTTGTTCGATAGCAATAGCCGGAGGAATCCCTTGAATAAATTCAACATCGGGTTTATTTATTTTTCCTAAAAATTGCCTTGCATAAGATGATAAACTTTCTACATAGCGTCGTTGGCCTTCGGCATAAATCGTATCAAATGCCAGCGACGATTTGCCTGAACCTGAAACTCCCGTAATGACAATGAATGTATCGCGAGAAATATTTAAACTTATATTTTTTAAGTTATGAACTTTTGCTCCTTTTATAATGATATGTTGACTTTTATCTGGCATAATAATTGAAAGAAAATTACTTAAAGAATGTTAACAAATATAAAATGGTTTTGAATTAACCAAAATTTTTATTTAATTGCGCTAAATTAGTTTAAAAAATTTGAATTACTAACCAAAATTTCGGAGGATTGATTATCGATTAAACCTTTACCTTTTTTTAAACATAAATAAAAAGGAGGTTGTTTTGAGAGCATCAGGATTTTCAGATCATGAGCTTGTAAAACAGTTCATAAAGGGTAATCAATCCAGTATCGAAACCTTAATCAAACGCCATAAAGATAAAGTCTATACCTATATTTTTTTAATGGTAAAAAATGAGCATCTGGCGAATGATATTTTTCAGGATACTTTTATTAAAGTTATTAAGTCGTTGGAATCTGGTAAATATAAGGAAAACGGAAAGTTTATTTCATGGGTGATTCGGATTGCTCATAATTTAATTATTGACCATTTCCGCAAGGAAAAACAAATGAAAACCTATTCAAACGATGAGTATGAAACCGACTTGTTTAATTCAAATAAATTTTCTGATAAAACAATAGAGGATAATATTATCCAGGAGCAGGTTTCTAATGATGTACGTAAACTGGTTGATTTTTTGCCCGATGAGCAAAAAGAAGTGGTTTTACTACGCCATTATGTAGGTTTAAGTTTTAAAGATATTGCCGAACAAACAAATGTTAGTATCAATACAGCTTTGGGACGTATGCGTTATGCTTTGATTAATTTGCGAAAGTTAATTGAAGAAAAAAATTTAAGCTTAACCTATCAATAAAATAGATAATTGATATAATAAATGGTTTCTCATTTGCGTTTTAAAAATAAAAAAAATGACGCCTATGGGAGAAATATTTACACTATTCTATCTTTATGATAATTTAAATAAAGATAATGTAACCAATGAAAGTTTTTTAGATGTTGATTTTAATGAATTTTCTGAGGAAATGAGAATTTTAAACCGGGATATAATTAAAGCTCCCGACGAATTAGTTAATCGGGTATTAGAACTTACCCGTGATAAAAATTATTAGGTAAGCGTTAAATTTAGATTTATGGGGTAACAGAAATGTTGTCCCATTTTTTTTGTTTAAAAATTTGTTTTTTATGATTTAAATTAATATTATTGTGATATCAATATGATATTATATTAACCTTTTAAAAATTTAATCATGAATCAAGAAAAAGATTATTCAGCTGCTTCTGGCTATGCAATGTTAATGGTAAACCTTTTGCTTATTGGATTTGGTATTGCCGGTATGGTTTTTTTGGGGAATCCCTGGTTTATCTTTATGATTTTACTTGGCGCTTTTCTTTCTATCGGGTTTGTTATTATTAATCCAAATGAATCTGGCGTTTTTGTTTTATTTGGCGCCTACAAAGGAACTACCAAAAAAAATGGATTCTTTTGGGTAAATCCTTTTTTTACGAAAAGAAAAATTTCACTCAGAGCCAGAAATTTTGACAGTGACCCTATAAAAGTTAACGATAAAGTCGGGAATCCTATTAAGATAGGAGTCGTTCTGGTGTGGAAAGTAGAGAATACTTTTAGAGCTGTATTTGAAGTAGATGAGTTTGAGCATTTTGTTGTTGTGCAAAGCGAAGCGGCTTTAAGAAAATTGGCTGGACAATATCCTTATGATAATTTTGAAGATGAGGATGCAGAAATAACCTTACGCTCGGGTGTTGAAGAAGTGAATAATGAATTGGAAAAAGAAATTGTTGAGCGTCTCGATATGGCCGGAATTCATGTTATTGAAGCACGAATCAATTATATTGCTTATTCGGAAGAAATTGCAAGTGCAATGTTACGCCGACAGCAGGCTACAGCAGTTGTAGCTGCACGCCATAAAATTGTAGAAGGTGCTGTGAGTATGGTTGAGATGGCCTTGGAGCAGCTTTCTGTTCAGAAAATTATTGAAATGGATCAGGATGATAAAGCTGCAATGGTGAGTAATTTGATGGTTGTGCTTTGTTCTGATGAGTCCGCACGACCAGTAGTTAATACCGGAACCTTAAATCATTAAAAAATATGTCTAAAAAGAAATCATTTGTGCTGCGGATGAGTGAAGAAAAGATGAAAGCACTCGAGAAATGGGCTGCGGATGAATTTCGCAGTACAAATGGTCAGTTAGAGTGGATTGTTACGAAGGCTTTAAAAGAAGCAGGAAGATTGAAGACTAATAAAAATAATTCTGCCGAGAATGAATAACTATTTCAAAATAATAAATCATTAATTTTTAAGTAATCAAGTTTTTTATTAACCAGAATATGTTTTATGAAAAGAAAATTAACCTTTCAAGACCGGAAGAAGTTAAAAGCTTCGGCAAGGGTTGGATTTATCATTAGTTTTTTATTTTTTCTACTTTCCCTGGTCCCATGGATTATAGCCATTATTAAAAATGATGAGGGGGATTTAAAGTATTTAACTCCTGTAGGGATTTTAATAAGTGTAATAATATTATGGTTGGCCAACAGAAAGTTTTGGAGTGATTTAAGAACTGGAGAAAAGGATGTGCTTATTCAAACGATTGATAAAAAGACAGCACAGAAAGATTTTGAGGCCGGTAGTTCGGTCGGAATTTCAACCAATGGAAAGAAGAGTGCTTTTTATAAAGAAATGAATGCTTTTACCAATTATGCCATAATTGTTGAAAATGTGAAGTATAGAGTTGATAAAGAGTTGTGGGAGAGGGTTGAAGAAAAGGATAAAGTTGAATTTCATTTTGCCCCTAAGAGTAGGGAGTTGCTTGCCATTAAAAAGATATAATTTTATTGATAGCCAATGATAAGTAAATGAACTATGAAAACAATTAGCCAAAATTTAGCTGTTTGATCATTAAATAAATAGTATGAAAACATTTTTTACAAAATTTCAGTTTCTTGCTTTTAGTATATTGACTATAATAATATCAATATTGTTGTGGTTTATAGCAAAAGGGCAAAGTGGGTCAATAAAAATGGTGCTAACACAATTTGGATACTTTGCACCTGCCTTAGTAGCAATTATTTTAACTTTAATAAACAGGCAAAATGATAAGCCTGTTAAAATAAAATCTTATTTGCCATTTATTGCTGTACTCCTTTGTATAATTATAATTGCTTTGCTATATGGAGATGAATATTATCAAAATAGAATAGATCAATTACTCTACGAAAATCCTATGATATCGGTAATTATTTCACTTACCTTTATATATTTTATCATACAAGTATTCGTAAACAAAGGAGCTAATTCGATAGACAGACTCGTAAATATATCAAAAACAAAAGTTTTTTGGTATATTTTAGCTATTGCATTATATCCTGTTTTGAAATTAGCAGGAGTGTTGATATCCACCAAATTATTTCCGGAACAAATAGAACTGCCTGCTATCAATTTGGTCGTTCTTATTCCTTTGTTTTTGTTTTCCATTATATTTTATGCAGGCGTTGGCGAGGAAGTTGGCTGGCGTGGCTTTGCTCTTAAGAAATTGCAAATGAAATACAATCCTTTTATTGCTTCAATATTTATAGGAATTGTATGGTCTGTTTGGCATATTGGTTATTTTACTTTGGTCGAAAATTATACCATACAAAATATTCCGGCTGTAGTAATCTGGACATTTATTGCTTCTTTTATTAGCACCTGGTTCTTTAATAAAACGAATGGAAACGTTTTGATATTAATCCTTTTTCATGCATCGGTAAATTTTGCCATTATATTTACTCCTCATCCGGTAATTATGGCTGCCATTCATTTGGTGTTACTCATCATTGTCCTTTCGACCGGACATTTTTTCAGAAAAATAAAAACGGAGAATGTTGAATGAAATATTGCTATGAAAGAATAGTTAATTACTAAAAGAGAAATTTAAAATCAATATAATTAAAAAATTAAATAAATGGATGAAGAAAAATTACCCAAAGATATTTTAAGAGAAATTGCTAAAAGAGAAAATTGGGATATTTACGTATACGAAAAGGCAATAAATATTCGATATGGGAATTATATCCGAAGAGTAATTATAACAATTAGTGAATTGAAGAATATCTATTTTATATCAAATAAATCAGGGGGGGATTTTGATAAATACAGAACTTATAGCGGAATATTTATACCTGTTGATGGTAATTATAACTATCGCTTGCTTATTAGAAAAAGAAATATTTTTGATAAATTAAGTTTTAAAAAAAATGCCCAACGATTCAGAACCGGGAACAGCAGTTTTGATAAAGAGGTTTATGTCGAGACTAATCATGAAATGGATACCCATAAGTTGCTTAGTAGCGGAAGAACTCAAATGGAGATTCAGGATTTCCTCAGTTCCGAAGACTTACTACATATTGGATATAACGAAATTAATCCTGAGTTTACCGATGAGTTGAAAGGCCGTCAATATTTATCGGTTTTTATGTCTCTTAGTTGGATGCTCAATAAATCAATGATTGATAAAGCAGCTGCCCTGTGCGAACATTTAAAGCAAAATCTTAGTTAAATATTATCATGTATAACAGATGTCCGAAATGCAATTGAAGGGCATATGCTTTGAGCAAGACAGGAACACCCGGAAGTTTTATGGGGTAGTTGCTTGAATATTCAGCTTGTAAAATTCACACCTTAAATATAAGAAACCCTAATTTTTTAAGATGATGAGCAGGAATTTTGACAAAGAGGTTATTTAACCAATAGTTTTCGTTGTATTTAGAATATTTTGCTTAAAAATTCATGAATGATATATCTTTCCTATCTTAAGTGTTTATTTTATGTGAGCTATATGCTTTTTAGAATCCTGAAATCTACTTTTATGGCATTAATATTGCACTTATAAACAAAAATTTGTACGTTTCGTATTAAATAAAATAGGAAATACACGAAACCTTTAGGCTATTTTTTACATCTATTAAATAAAAAATACAAACCAAAACTATGATTATTATGAAAAACATGAAAAAACTTTTAGCCATGATGCTTATGCTGGCATCAGTGTTCTTTATTGCTTGTAGCGAGGATGATGATGAACCATTGTCCCCAGATGAGGCAAAAGATCAAATGACTCAGATGAGTCAGGATATGTTCGTTTATATGAATGAAATGGAAGCAACAGAAGGCATGGGTGCCGTTTTTGCCTTCGATTCTTTAGTGCGTATTAATGATCCATTTATTCAAAAATCCTCTTCAGAAAGTAACAGAATGATTGAGAATATTCAGAAATTCATTTTGCCTGCCAACTACCTGAACTTTAAATCAGATGAGACTAAAGCTGACGGCGCTGCTTTATCTTTTTCTGAGGTAGGAACTTATACCTGGAATCAATCAACCCAGCAATGGGATTATAGTTCTGAACCGACCGATAAATTAGTTTTTATTTATCCGTTAGAAGAGAAACAAGCTCAATTAACGATTAATGATTACCAGGAAGTTCAAATACAAGATGATTATAGTACATGGTATCAACCAACTTCAATTGATGTAGCTTTAAATGTTAATGATACTGAAGTTGCGTACCTTTCATTAACAGCTTCCTGGGTTGAGAGTGGTGAAGCTGCAGGAGAACCAAAATCAATTAGTGTTAGTGGTGGAATACTGCCATTTACATTTACATTTAATTTTAATTTTTCTAATTATACTGCGACAATATATGATACTAAAGTTCTCAATGGAAATACACAAATTCTGAAAGTTGAAGCTGCAGCTACATTTGAATCTAACAATATGATAGATGAACCGGTGAATTTAACCGGGTATTTACTGGTTGAGAATGTAGCAATAAACGTTCGACAAATAAGAATAAAAGAAATTAACCAGATTATAGATAATTATGAAACGACTCCTACTACTGCTGAAAATTTAGAGAATTTAATGAACTCTAAAATTTCTATAGATATATCAATTGATGGCAGATTTGCTGCTGATATTATTTTTGATGTAATACAAGTAGAACCTGGAGCTGACCCTCCAACTCCAATAGATATTCTTGGTGACATGGGGCTTTATGGAGATTTCCTTATGGTATATTCCGATGGAACATATGACTCATTATTTGGTATGGTACAACTACCCCAATAAACTCATTTTATAAAATACAGAAGAGGTTGTTTCAATTCATTTTGGAACAACCTCTTTTTTATATTTTTCTTAAATCAATAACCGTAATTTCCGGTGGCATGCCTACACGTCCGGGAAACCCGATATATCCAAAACCACGGTTAACGTATAAGTATTGATTTTTTTCCTGGTATAATCCAGCCCATCGCGGATATTTTAATTTAGCAGGACTCCACTGTTTTTTGCCAATATTAATACCGAATTGCATTCCGTGGGTATGCCCCGAAAGGGTTAAATCAATCGTTGTATCTTTTATTACTTCGGCATCCCAATGGGATGGATCGTGAGACATTAATAGCTTGAAGCCGGATTCTTCTATTCCATTCATGGCCAGTTTTAAATCTCCGTATTGCGGAAAAGGAGGTAGTCCCCAGTTTTCAATACCAATTAAAGCAAATTTTTCGTTATTTACTTCTATTTCACTGGTTTCATTTAATAGTAGTTTAAAACCAATTTCTTTAAATGCTTGTTTTATGCGTTCAAGGTTCTGAATCTTTTCATCCTCATCTTTCCAGTCATAATAATCGCCATAATCATGGTTTCCGAGTATAGAATACATTCCATGTTTTGCTTTTAGTTGTTTGAATATGGGAATCCAGCCGTTTAATTCTTCGGCAAAATTGTTTACCAAATCACCGGTAAAAAGGATTAAATCAGGATTTTGCTCGTTGATAAGTTCCACAGCTTTCTTCACCTGACCTTCATGGCCATAGAAACTTCCAATATGGATATCAGATATCTGGATGATTCTAAATCCATCGAAAGATTCAGGGAGGTTCTTGAATGCTAGTTTTTCATGAGAGATTCTGAAATTAAAACGTCCTTTAGCCATTCCATATAAAATAGATGCAAACGGAATAGCTGCTGTAATAATTCCTATCTGGGTTAAAAATTTTGCTCTGGATATTTCGTGTTCTTGTCCGGAAATGGAACCATTTGCTTCGGAAGAAATTTTTTGGACTATCCATTTACCGATATGAATAATATCTTCGGCTAGATGAAAAATGATAAAAACCAGTTTGGGAACATAGAAAAGAATAAAAAATCCGCCAAGGAGGAAAAAGTTTTTAAAAATTGCCGGTTCTCTTTCAAAGGGGGCTAAAGCCCTGTAATAGATTAAAAATGATAATAGCAGGAGAGGAACTGCCCAGTATATAATGTAAATTCCATATTTTATGATATTGTTTTCAATCGTTGAGGCAAGTAGTTTTATCCCTTTAAATGAGTATAAATCAACAACCAGGATAAAAACTAAAACAAAGAGGGTTATCATAATAAATTTTTCTTTCATATTTTGTCTTTTATCAATCTTTCAAAATAATTGATTATTTATAAAGAATATATTTTTTGCAAAATTATATCTTTATATGATGTTTGAGTATAATTTGTTTATAAAACGTAATATTTTTATTATTGTTTAATGATTTCTAAAGAATTACTTCTCAGTGAATTAACTTTCAAAGCCGTTCGGAGTAGCGGTAGCGGGGGGCAAAATGTGAATAAAGTCTCCACTAAGGTGGAGTTACGATTTGACATTGAGCATTCTGAATTTTTAACCGGGGATGAAAAAAACAGGATTTTTAAAAAGTTAAAAAACAGAATTTCTAATGAAGGTATTTTGATCATTACTTCTGATTCAGAGCGTAGTCAATTGCGAAATAAAAACAAGGCGATTGAACTATTTTTTGATTTACTTGAGAAAGCACTGAAAAAACCTAAAAAGCGTAAGAAAACCAAGCCCACCCGCGCCTCTAGAGAAAAAAGATTGAAAGAGAAAAAAGTTCAGTCTGAAAAAAAACAATTAAGAAAAGGGATTTAAGTTGAAATTAAGATTTTTGGTTTAGAATTATGTAAGAAATGCTTATTGTTTGATGATTAAAATAGATGGTATTGTAAAGTCGGGATGGTGAGATTACTCCCTGGCGGTCATGAAGATTTACGTTCGAACTCACGGCCTCTTTATGAGTTATGATGGTCGGGATGGTGAGATTCGAACTCACGGCCTCCACGTCCCGAACGTGGCGCGCTAACCTGGCTGCGCTACATCCCGATAAAACAAAAAAAATAAAGAACTTTATTTATTGGAACGTGGCGCGCTAATGCCGAAGAAACAAAAAAATGACTTTTTAAGTTTTTCGAGCATCCTCGAATTGTAATTAAAAACATTTTATTTAAATGTTTTTTTTTAATTCGGGACCTGGCTGCGCCTGCCTGCCGAATGGCAGGCTACATCCCGATAAGAGCGACATTCCTAAAATTCAGTTTTAACTGCCGAAGGGCACGCTATATCTTGTTTGGTTGACAAATTTACATTTTTTAAACGATATCATAAAAATGAACCCTGATTTATTTTTTCTACGTCAGCATTATAATTCATGAATTTCTTGAATAATATAGGTGAGCATTATTTTTTTAAGGATTCCACCTCCTTTTTAAGGTCAATAATCATTTCATGCAAATGGCTTAAATTCAAACGGTCTGTTTTTTCCGGTAAGTCAAAACTAATATAACCTAAAGCTTTCCAGATTTCAACGATTTCTTCCAGTTTTATTTCATAGGGTTCATAATCCGGGTTATCTGATTTTAAAATGATTTGCGTTGAATTTTCTGAATGACGATATATTCGTTTATAAACAATCCCGTCCTCTTTTGTGATTACAATGTAAGGTTTGCTGTTCAATACTTCATTCCAATTGGCAACATATTCGCAAATGATATAGGATCCTGATTGGACAGGCTCCATGCTGTCACCTTTTATTTGGAATACTCGATAGGTTTTTTCTTTGCTCAATTCAACCAGGGGTAACGAAAAATGAGGAAGTTCTTCAATAAAATCCGGATCGGCATATCCCTGAGTATAACCTGCAGCAGCCTGCTCAGGAACCGTTGTAATTAATTCTTTATTATCCTCATTAACGACAGTACTTAATATTCGTAAGTTTTTTCCTTTTGCATAGGTTGATATTTGCGTTTCATGAGGACTGGTATTTGATTGCTCCCAGAGTTTTTTATTAATCATTTCATCAATCGTAATACTAAAATAATACGCTAACTTTTGAAGTACTGATAATTTGGGTATTGCTCTGTTTTCCTCGTATGATCCAATCATCGCACGATTTACACCCACTTTTTGGGCCAGTTCACCCTGGGTTAATCCTTTACTTTTTCGTAAATGCCTGATGTTTTCACCGATTGATTTCATTTTTGCTAATTTTATTTGAAATATTAATACAAATATAATTATTTTACTAAATAAATTAGTATATTTGCTAATAAATTTAGTTTTTATTATTAATGAATAATTACACTGTAAATAAACTAAAAATTTTGGCCAATGCAGCTAAATATGACGTTTCTTGTTCGTCGAGCGGAAGCAATAGGCCAAATTCCGGCAATGGGTTTGGAGATGCTGCTCCATGGGGGATTTGCCATAGTTTTACCGAGGATGGTAGATGTATTTCATTATTGAAATTAATGTTGACAAATTTCTGTATTTACGATTGTGCATACTGTGTTAATCGTAAAAGTAATGATATTCCCCGGTCAACATTTACGGTTAATGAAGTAGTAAATTTAACCGTCGAATTCTACCGGAGAAATTATATTGAAGGGCTGTTTTTAAGTTCCGGAGTGCTTGTTAATCCAGACTATACCATGGAGCGATTGATTCAAATAGCTAAAGAATTACGAACTAAGCATAATTACCACGGATACATCCATTTAAAATCTATACCCGGAGCCAGTGCTGAATTAAATTATCAGGCCGGACTGTTTGCCGACCGGTTAAGTGTTAACGTAGAAATAGCTACCGAAAAAAACTTAAAGATGCTTGCTCCGGATAAGAATTTTCAAAGCATTTTTCATCCTATGACCGCTATTCAGCATCGAATGGTTGAAAATAAAGAAGAGCGTCGTAAATTTCGGCATGCTCCACAATTTACTCCTGCAGGCCAAAGTACTCAGCTTATTGTAGGAGCAACCCCCGATAATGATAAACATATTTTATCACTGGCTGATAATTTATACTCTACGAAGCATTTAAAGCGCGTGTATTATTCGGGTTTTATTCCGGTAAATCCGGATGATAAAAGATTACCAGCTATTAATGAGCCTCCGTTAAAGCGTGAAAACAGGCTTTACCAGGCCGACTGGCTTTTGCGGTTTTATCATTTTTCTATCGATGAGATTGTGAATGATACTCATCCAAATCTTGACCTGGAAATTGATCCTAAATTAAGTTATGCGTTGCGGAACCCATGGTTATTTCCCATAGATATTAACAAAGCTGATTACGAAACATTATTGCGAATCCCTGGGGTGGGCGTTAAATCAGCAAAAATGATTATTGTGAGTCGTCGTTACCGGAGGCTTACCTCATTAAATCTTAAGAAAATTGGTGTAGTCCTTAAACGCGCAAAATATTTTATAACTTGTAATGAACTAAAATCGGAAGGTGTAAACGAGTTATTACCTAACAAAGTGAAAGAAATATTACTGACTGAAAATAAATCAAAGCGAATGCAAAGATCCTTATATCAACAATTGCGTTTATTTCCTTTAAACTAAACCATTTTATGATGAATTTATTTATTTATGATCAAACATTTGAGGGGCTGCTAACAGCCATACATGATGCTTTCGAAATGAAAATTAACCCGGATAAGATTGTAAGCACAAAATCTTTTCAGGATGATTTATTTGCTGCGAAATACAAAGTTGTAACCGATACGGAAAAGTTTGATAAATTATGGAACCTAATAAAAAGCAAATCGAGTGAACAAAATTGTCAACGGATTTTTAAGGCTTTTTTATCTGAATTGACTGGCATTGAAATAATAATTTATAATTATGTACAATTAATCGTAGAAACAGATTATAATGTAGAATTAGATTTTAGCAAAGATGCAGTGTTGAAACTTAATAATATTCAGAAGAAAGTTGGGCGGGAGTCGCACCGGGTTATCATGTTCACCCGGTTTCAAAAAACTATTGATGATATTTTTTACGCATCGTTTGACCCCAAATATAATGTAATCCCACTGACGATTTCTCATTTCAGAAGCCGTTTTACCGATCAAAAATGGATTATTTTTGATACCCGGCGTAAATATGGTTATTATTACGATTTGGAACGGGTAAGAGAAATTACGATTGGAAAGAATAAAATTAATTTTGAAAACGGCAAAATTGATGAGGATGTACTCCATGTAAGTGAAAAACTATTCCAAAAGTTGTGGAAAAATTATTATGATTCAATAAATATTAAGGAACGAAAGAACTTAAAAGTACATATGCAGTTTTTACCGAAACGATTTTGGAAGTATTTGCCTGAAAAGGATTTTAAAAATAATGTTAAAAAACGAGTGCTTATTCCATAATTTTTAATTTTTTTAATGATTTATTGAACAAAACAGGTTTTAATTTGCTTAATAAATGATTATTAACCACAAAAAATTGATATTATGAAAACCAAGAAATTAATTCTAGCCATGATAATTGTGTTATCCATGGTAGCACTTAATAACCGTAAATCATTTGCACATTGCGAAATTCCTTGTGGAATTTACGAAGATACGCTTCGGATTGAATTGATTAAAGAACACATAACGACGATTGAAAAATCAATGAATATGATTATTGAATTGTCAGAGGCAGAAACCCCCAATTATAACCAAATTGTGCGCTGGGTTGTTAATAAGGATGAGCATGCAAAAAAACTTCAGGATATTGTTAGTCAGTATTTTATGCATCAGCGAATAAAGCCTGTAAGCCCTGAGAATGAAGAAATGTATGAAAAATATATTGAAAGGCTAACACTACTGCATGAGTTGTTGGTTTATGCTATGAATGCTAAACAAACTACCGATCTGTCTTATATTGATAAGCTAAATAAAACCATAAATGCTTTTGAGAAATCATATTTCCATACACATGAACACTGATATTCATTAAAAATCATTTTCATTAAAAAAATTCGTGCCACATCCTGAAAAAGTTTGTGGCACGAATTATATTGTATTGTTCCTGAATATCCTGATAATTAAATTTCTTCAATGGCTGTTTTCATTTTTTTCGCAACTTCTTTTGCCAGCTTATCAAGCTCATCGTTTTTCATCATTTTCATTAACATAGCCGGATTAGAAGAAACTACTTCAACTTTATTTTCGTCAAGTTGCTTAACAATTACCTTGCAGGGTAGAAATACACCAATATTTGATTCTGCCTGAAGTGATTTGTAAGCAAAACCGGGATTACAAACACCCAAAATTTTATATGGCTTCATTTGTACGTTATCCAGCTTTTCTTTCAGCGCCTGGTCCATATCAATCTCAGTAATCACTCCAAAGCCTACATTTTTAAACTCAGCAATTACCTTTTCAGTTACAGATTCAAAATTACCGGTTACGGTCTTACTAAAAAACATTTCATTACACTCTTCCTGTGCTTTAATTCCTGACCATACCACGGATAACAAAATCGATAAAAAAATAATTTTAGTTGTTTTCATAGCTTAAATTTTTTAATTTATTTTACTCGTTGAACAACATATCCTTATTTATGTTCAACAACTAAATTTCTAATATCAAAATACATGTCAAATTTTTATTTAGCCAGTCTTTATGATTTTATCCTTTATCCGTTTTTAAACAAAACCAGGCAAAAAACAGCTAAAATAATCAACCAGCTAAACCCGGAATCATTAATTGATATTTGTTGTGGAACAGGCAATCAACTTAAATACCTAAATCATACTAAAATTAAATTAACCGGTATTGATAATTCGCCTGCAATGCTTGTAGCTGCTAAACATTACAATTGTTATAAGCAGGATGCACGTAAGATTGAGTTCCCTGATGAAACTTTTGATATGGCATTAATCCAATTAGCTTTACATGAAAAAAGTATAGAAGATCAGCAGCGTGTTATTCATGAGGCTTATCGTATTTTAAAAGATAGCGGTCATCTGGTAGTTCTTGATTACCATATTGATTCTCAAACATCTAAATCAGCAAAAAATATAATTACTTTTATTGAGTTCTTAGCAGGAAAAGAACATTACAGTCATTTTAAAGGTTATAATCAAAGCGGTGGATTGTCGAAATTAATTGATGCTAATCGATTTTATACCACACGAACCATTCATCTTGCAGGGAAATCTATGGTGCTGAAAATTTATCAAAAGAGAGATTAATAAATTCATTTAAATATTGGATTTAAAATTATATTTGCAAACCATTTTGAGAATATTGATTACGAGATGTATCAGGTTATAATAAACCTGGAAGTATCATTTAAAATTAAATTTAAGATCACGAATTATTAGACATGGATTTTTTTGGCAGTATCGATACACAGTTATTTAATTATGTAATCTTGCCTTTATTGATATTTTTTGCAAGAATTACGGATCAAACCATTGGGACATTAAGATTAATTTATGCTGCAAAGGGATACAGATACCTGGCTCCTGTAGTGGGGTTTTTTGAATCGTTGATTTGGCTTGCAGCCATAAGCCAGATTATGCAACATCTGGATAATATTTATTGCTACCTCGCATTTGCCGGGGGATTTGCCATGGGTAATTTTTTTGGTATCTACCTGGAACATAAGATTTCAATTGGAGTGGTTTTGGTCCGGATTATTATCAAACAATATGATCCTCAATTAGGAGAAAGTATTAAGGATTCGGGCTTTGGGTTTACCTTAATGGATGCTGTGGGACGCGAAGGTTCAGTGAAAATATTGTTTTCAACCATTCACCGCCGGAATTTGAAGAAGTTTTTAAATATTGTAGAAGAGGTTAAACCGAATGCTTTTTTTACAGTCGAAGATATTCGACAGGTGAAGGGAAATATATTCGAGAAAACGAAACGAACCAGTGTTTTTAGCCGGGTTAACCCACAAAATCGTAAAGGAGCGTAAGGAATTGACTATCTTCATTGAATTAACCAAATCTTAATAAAAATGGAAACACTTCGTTTCGTCATTCATTACGGAATGCATTTTTTATTGCCCTTTGTTATAGCCTTCCTGTTTTTTAGAAAGAGTTTTTGGCAAGCCAGTTTGTTGATTTTATCAGCTAACCTGATCGATCTGGATCATTTGCTGGCCATGCCCATTTTTGATCCGGATCGCTGCAGTATTGGTTTTCATTTGCTTCATTCTTACCCCGCAATCATCCTTTATATTTTATTATTACTGGTTCCTAAAGTACGTTTAGTAGCTATTGGGCTATTGCTTCATATTTTAACTGATTTTATGGATTGTTTGTGGATTTAGCGTTTAATCGTCAAGTAGATCAGGGCGCAATTTTTTGGTTCGTTCCAACGATTGTTGTTCTTTCCATTCATCAATTTTCTTGAAATTTCCCGATAATAGTACATCCGGAACTTTCCATCCTTTGTATTCGGCAGGGCGGGTATAAACGGGTGGAGCAAGTAAATTATCCTGGAAGGAATCGGTTAGGGCAGAAGTTTCATCAGAAATGGCTCCCGGTATTAATCGAACAACACTATCTACAATAATTGAAGCAGCGAGTTCCCCGCCGGTAAGGACATAATCGCCAATAGATATTTCTTTGGTGATTAAATGATCGCGTATCCGTTGATCGATTCCTTTATAATGGCCACATAGAATGATAATATTTTTGAACGTTGCCAGTTTATTGGCTTCTTTCTGCGAATATTTTTCACCATCCGGGGATGTGTAAATAATTTCATCGTATGTACGTTCTTTTTTTAAAGCAGAAATAGCTTTATCAATAGGTTCAATCATCATCACCATCCCTGCGTCACCACCAAATGCATAATCATCAATGCTTTTATATTTATTGGTCGAGTAATCGCGTAAATTATGGATATATATTTCTATCGCCTTTTTTTCTTTGGCTCGTTTAATGATGCTATGATTTAATGGACTTTCCAATAATTCGGGTAACGCGGTAATAATATCAATTCTCATATTTTATATTTTTATAAAAAACAAAAATACAAATTGATTCAAATCATTCCTAACCTTTTTTTACTTGAAAAGCTCCTGCTCGAGACAAAATGACACATAAATCATTCAACAAGAGTCATTTTGTCATTAAAAATAAGCCCTTTATCAGATTTTTTACATTATTTATCTAATGGCATAGGTTTTGAATCATTCAATTTAAAAATAATTAAATTAATTTAAACTAATTAAAAATTACAAAGTTATGACACTAGTAAAAACAAACAGACCCGCATCTCAGATGTATAGAGAGAACCGTTATAGTACATTGTCAGATATAATGAATGACATGTTTACAGAAGAAAAGTTAGGTAATACTGCTGATTGCTCTACTCCTCCAGCAAATATTATTGAATCAAAATTTGATTTCAGAATTGAAATGGCTGTACCTGGATTTGAGAAATCAGATTTTAAAATTAACCTGGATAAAAAAATGTTATCCATTTCTCTGGATAAAAATGTAGATGAAAATACAGAGGAAAAATGTAATTACAAGGAATTTAATTATAACAAATTTTCTCGAACCTTCAGGTTGTCCGATAAGATTGATAAAGAGAATATTAATGCTCTTTATAAAAATGGTTTATTACAGGTTGTCCTGCCCAAAAAAGAAGATGCTATAGAAAAACCGGCACGACAAATTAAAATTTCATAATAACTATATATATTTTCTTTATAAAAAAACATCCTGAACATACATCAGGATGTTTTTTTATATCTAAATAATGTTTTAATGTCTAATAAATAATATATCAGTTAATTACTGTTAAAAATATCTATAAAATTTAAAACCCTAAAAAATATTATACGTATGTATTCATGTATTTATTAACTTATGCATGATTTTTGTATAAAATTAAAAGTCCTTATAATAATTAAATTTTTTTAATACATTTGGAATAGCGTTCGTTATCAAACATGAAATAATATATCAGAAAATGAAAAACATTGCAATTATCATAAGTATTTTTTTACTCAGTCAAAATCTTTTTTCGCAAAATCCCGGTGAAGAAAAATGGAAAGAAAATATTGTAAAAAATCATATTCAGACTCAGGTACAATGGAATCATAAATATGAAAAAGGGAAACCGGTAAAAGAGGGTTATAAAAATTTTAAGAAACGATATGATCACAGAGGAAATGTTATTGAGGAAGTATATTATCATTCCGGTACCATTGATCAGAAATTGAGTTATAAATATGATAACAATGAAAATAAGGTTGAATATAGTAGCTATAAAGGTAATGAGAATGAGTTATTATACAAACAAAATATAACTTATGACAACTTTAATAAAAAAATACGTGAAGAGCGCTATAATGGATCAGATTACCAGATTATTAAATACAATTATGACGGAAAAGATCGTTTAGCCGGCATTACCCGTTCTGATATCTTTGGTAATGTTGAACATCAACGAGATTTTAACTATAAAGGCAATATTTGTACCATCAATATTTTTGATAAAGGGAAAGAAGTTGGGAAAATTATTAACCAATATGATGATTTGGGGAACATCGTTAAAAGTACTGAATATGATATTAACGGGGATGAAAAGGAAAAATATTTTTACACGTTTAACGGGAAACTGTTGATTGAAAAAACAAAATATGTACTTGGGAATTTTATTTATAAAGAGTATTATAGCTATGATAGCAAAGGAAACTTAGTAGAGATTAAGAAAGAACAACCCAAAGGAAATATTTTTGTCAGCAACATATATAAATACGATAATGAGGGGAATTTAATTGAAGAGGAGTGGTATGATGATAATCCTAATGAAAACTCCAAAAAAACATATTTTTATAATGAAAAAGGGATCCTGGAAAAGGTAGAAGTTTACTACGCTCTTTACCGTTACCGAATTCAGTATCGTTATGATTATACTTTTTATTAAAAAATTTAATTAATTTTTTTAAAATAGAAGAAGTAAGCCGGAATCATTTTATTTCCGGCTTTTTGAATTAATCATATTTATTCAGATCAACATCTTTTTCCCTTTTACCTGGAATTACCTCTAATAGTTCCACCTCGAAAATGGTTGAGGTGTATGGTGGAATAATACCTGTTGAAGATCCGGTTTGGCCAAATCCTATATTTGATGGGATAATAAATAAAGCTCTTTCGCCTTCAACCATTCGTCCAATAGCTTCTTCCATGCCGGGAATTACCTGCCATTTTCGTCCATATACAAACTGAAATGGTGAGTTGCGTCGTTTGGTCGAATCAAAGAATTTACCATTCAAAAATTTTCCTTCGTAATGAACCGTTACCGTATCGCCAACGCTTACATTGTGACCGGTACCTTTGTTCAGTGTAATATGATATAATCCTGATTTTGTAGGTTCTTTATTAATTTCTTCCTGTTCTATAAATTGACGTAAAATCACTTTTTCATATTCCCCAAAATCTTCAATCCAGTGTAAAAAGGCTTCTTTTTCCCGATAGTAATCTTCTTCAGTCTGAATTTCAATCATCTCAATTTCTACTTTCATCGGTTCTTCTTTACTTAAAAAATCAGGCAGGCTGGTTTCCAGTGTTTTTGTAAAGAAATCATTTGCAGAAATAATAAATTCAGCTTTTTCTTCCTCTGCCAGCATTAAAAAACATTCGTCAATAGCTCCGGGGAAGGTTGGTTCAGTTGCCTGTATTTTTCTCCTGCCTTCAAAAAACAAGGAGTCATCAATCGTTTTATAGGCAATATCCACCGTTAAATAATTTCCAGGCACCGCTTTTTTAGATTCCTCTCCGAATTTTAGTAATTTATAATAAATACCCGAGTTTGTTTTTGAGTAACCGGGATATTTAGAAAAATAATTGCAGGAAACTATCCCTAAAGCCAGTAATAAAAAGAAAAGCATTCGTTTTATCATAATCTTTTATTTATCAGTATTATATATTTTTCTTCACATCAATAATTTCAACATCATAAATGATGGTTGCTCTTGCAGGAATTTTTTTATTATCGCCAATAAGTCCGTGAGCTAAATGCGGAGGCATAATAAATCTTGCTTTGCTTCCCTTTTTTAACATCAATACGCCTTGTTCAAGACCAGACTCTACACCTCCTTTGCCAGCGATAAAACTTTTTGCTCCTAAGCTGTCAGAAGAATAACAAAGGGTTCCATCCATTAACCACACGCTATAGTTGAGTGTAATATAATCGTTTTCTTCAATAATATCGCCCGTCCCATCCTGATAAACCATATACCACAGGCCGGTTTCGGTCATTTTCATATCCCAACCACGACGCTCAATATAATTTTTAATTACTTCAACGTCTTTATCAACCAACATTTGGTTGATTTTTTCCAGTGATTTTTTCGAATATTGTTGTTTATCGCTGGATTTATCAACATCCTTTCCTTTATCATTACAAGAAAAGAAAATTAAACTAAATATCAAAATTAAGTTACTAACCAGTAACCGATTACAAACCATTATCTAATTCTGTTTTATATTGTGGCAATAAATCACGAAATTTCTGCAAAGTTTTTTCCAAAGATTCGTAAGCGTTCCCTCCTGAAGCATTTTTATGACCTCCACCGTTAAAATGTTTTTCGGCAAATATGTTGGTGGCAAAATTTCCTTTTGACCGAAAGGAGATCTTGACATGTTTATCGTTTTCGATAAATATGGCCGAGAAACGGATCCCCTTAATTGATAGGGGATAATTAACAAATCCTTCGGAATCTCCCGGAGCAAAATTAAACATTTTCAGCTCTTCTTTGGTAATGCTTATAAATGCTGTATGATATTCATGAAATACTTTCATTTTTTTGTGTAAACAATAACCCAAAAGGCGCATCCTTTCGGAAGAATAATTATCATAAATATTCCAGTAGATTTGATCTTTATTAATGCCCAAACCGATTAATTTAGAAACCACAAAATAGGTATAGGGCTGTGACGAATTATAATTAAATGATCCGGTATCTGTCATTATGCCGGTATAAAGACATTCTGCTATGGTTTGGTCAACTAACGTTTCATCACCTAAAGATTCAAATACATGATAAACCAGCTCGGCTGTTGAACTATATATTACATCAGAGATAACTATATCGGCAAAATTTCCCGGCTCAGGATGATGATCGATAAGTACTTTTTTTGCTTTGGCATCTTTAAAATACTTCTCCAAATCATTTACCCGATCGGAATCATTAAAATCGAGTGCAAAAATAACATCTGCTTTTGCAAGGGCATTAAGCACGGTGCCCGATTGTCTTTTATAAACCAATACTTTATCATTACCGGGCAACCAGTGTAAAAACTCCGGATAATCATTCGGAGATACGATAACCGGATTTTTTCCTTTTTTAAAAAGGTAGTGATAAAATGCCAGACCAGAGCCTATTGCATCCCCGTCAGGATTGTAGTGTATCAGAATTAACGGATGTTCAGTTTCGTTAATTAAATGTTGTAAGGGTGATATGATATCTTCTGAAATTGGCTTCACTACTCAATTATTTTTTTATTCTAAAATACCAAAGATAAAATATTCTCATCAGAATTTAACTTTATCCTAAAATAATTTATATCTTCGATTGGCAAAAAAATAAATTTAAAATTATGACTTTAGGATATACTTTTGCAATGATTAAACCCTCCGCATGTCGAAAGAATCATGTAGGTCCTATTTTAGCAATGATAAACCAGTCAGGATTTCGGATCTCTGCTATCCGGTCGACCAAACTTACATTGGAAGAGGCTCAGCGATTTTATGAAGTTCACCGGGGTAAAGATTTTTTCGATAGTTTGTGCGAGTTTATGAGCTCAGGACCCATTATTGTATTGTTACTGCAAAAGGAAAATGCAGTAAAAGATTTTCGTAAACTTATTGGAAATACAAATCCACAAATAGCAGAGGAGGGGACCATACGGAAAATGTTTGCCGAATCCCTGCAAAAAAATGCGGTACATGGAGCCGATTCGGACGAAAATGCCAAAAAAGAAGCCGACTTTTTCTTTAATCAACGAGAAAGATATTAAATAAAGCCTATACTTTCTGATATGATGATTGATTTAGCAGAATAAAGAGCAGGATGCCATATGCTCCCAAAAGAAGATAGCGAAACAGGACAGCCTTGTGGCGGGAAAGAAACAAGAGCTTGTTGCCGTTTCAACAGCACTTGATATTGAGCTACCAAAAGACAATATCATATTTCAACAGATTCTCATCATCATTGTCGAAAGCACAAGAACCTTATTGAAGGTTTAATTATTCGCAGAGCAGAGCAAGTATGGGTGTTAGATATAACATACATTGGCACAGGAAAAAACCCAATGTATTTATTCTTAGTTACAGATTCATATTTTAAGAAAATAATGGGATATAGTGTTTCTGAGACTCTAGCTTTAAGTGGAGCCTTATCAACTCTTGAGTTGGCCTTGAAAAATAAAATCTATAAGGATAAAGTATTGATAAACCGGTCTTCAGTATTGTTTTCATAAATATCAAAAAATACTTAGAAAGCATAATATGAGATGTAGTATGACTGAAAAATACAATTCTTATCAAAATGCTATTGAAGAGAGAGTTAATGGTATATTAAAACATGAATTCATCAATGGCATAAGAATTATCGATAAAAAAACTTTGGTGGCTCTTTATCGAAAATTCGATTAGCATTTATAATGGACGCAGGCCTCATTATTCATGTTAAATGCTAACTCCAAAACAGATGCACAAACAAAATGAAATTCAAATGTGAACATATAAAAAGAGTGAGAATGAAATTAATTCCATTCTCACTTAATATTGTATCTTAAATGCCTTAAAACCTCTAACGGTTATTTAGGTCTACTCACTATTTATTATATTGTTATTTAACAATTAACCTTTTTACTTTACTTTCTGATTGATTTGAAACTTTAACAAAATAAAGTCCATTGTGTAATCCAGAAATGTTAATTTGTTTTTTGTCATTTGTTAAATATCTGTATATCAAAATCTTGCCAGTTACATCAATTATTTCTACAATGTTATATTTATTAGGCGACACTTCAATATAAACAAGTTCTGATGCAGGATTTGGATAAATCTTCAAACTTCCTTTATTAATTATTTTAGCATTTGCAATTCCTGTACTTAGAATAAATTCATGTGCTCCAATATCTATTGCATCTCCTGTAATTCTATCGTTACCAAAGAAATCTTCTGAAGGGATCCAATAACTTATATTTGTATCATCCCCGGTATCTATACATGGAGAGATATTTTTAAGTTTCCAGTCTTCTGCAGATGTTGTATGAGCAGCTCCAGCTCCAGTTGTTGCATTTACAAACTCTGAATTAACATCAATATTATTTAAGTAAACAAGAGAATCTGTTGATCCTGTTTCAATATACATATCAGTTGTATCTCCTTCAATATCACAGTGGTGGAATTCTATTTTTTTAGAATCTTCTGTAGAATTAATATATACCTGACTTCCATCGCCGGATGTTATATTTCCATAGATTATGGAGTTATATATTTTTACTGAATCAATGTTGCATGATGTAAATATTCCACCTCCATAATCAGCTAAATTGTTAACAATTGTATTATTGATAATTAACGGATTTGCATAATATGCTATTTTAATACCACCACCATTTCCGGTATAAGAATCTCCCTCGTATTCTGATACAGTATTATTAACAATAATATTATTAATAAGTATTGGAGAACTATAACCGGCAATCTTAACAGCTCCTCCATCACTTGCCTTGTTATTTGCAAAAAAATTATTTTTAATTATTGTTGAATCAGCATCACCGGTAATTAAAATACCTCCACCACCGCATTCAGAAGAAGTATCAAATGCTTTATTAAACTGAAAACTATTTTCTCTAATTGATGAATTACCACCCCCTCTTACTCTTATTCCACCTCCTGCTAATGAGGTGTTGTTCTTAAAGGTATTATTAAAAAGGTTAGCTGTGCAAGTCCCCGCTTCCCCAGAAACGTTTATCGCACCGCCGGCATCACCGGATTCATTATATTCAAAAATTGAATTTTCGACAAGAATATCAGCATCTTTAACATGTATAGCACCTCCATTACCTGAGGTATTGTTGTACTTAAATAAGCTGTTTTTTATTTCAACTTTATTAAAGAATTCAATAAAAATTACTCCCCCATGGTAATTCCAATAGTCTCTTTCATTAGCATTACCAAAGTAAAATTCACAATAATCAAATGTAGAAGGAACAGCATTTTCATCAGTATTTACAAAGTCGATTCCTAGCCAACCTTCATGTGAATAATTATAATACCCACTTGTATCAGAAACTGTAAATATTACAGGTGCTGATTCTGTTCCTGTTGCTACAATACTTCCTTCAACATCAATATTGTATGCACCTTGAAATTCAATTACAACACCAGATTCAATAGTAAGAGAACCAATCGTGTCAATAGAAACATTTCCAATTATATTAACAGTGTCAATACTGCTATCCCAAGTAACATCGGTTTTAATGTCTCCATTAAAATCAATATTATTTTGTGCCCGGGCAATGGATAAACTGACCATTACGCTAAAACATAAAAGTAAAATTTTTTTCATAGTAAATTTTATTAGTTAATAAAAGATTTAAACATCCTAATATGCTTCGTATATCAGGCATTTACTAAAGTTAGATAAAAAATAAATTATATTACTAAATATTTTATAAATAATTATTTAGATAAGATAAACGTATTAATTTTTGGGATAGCTAGATATTACCTGCCCACGAAATTTTAATTATTTAATAAATTATTTAAAGGAATGGAATGTATTCAGTAAAGAAAGTGAGGGATACTTTATTTTTTCAATTAAGATTCGGTTTTTAGGGAAAAAGAGAATATTATTTTAAAATTATTTCGTCAATAATTGATTCCCCAATCTGCTCATTTAATGCATCTTTTAATTCATCCCGTATCATAAACAACTCGTTTCGTATAACCGAAGAGTTTAGTTTTACAAATAATTTACGGTTTTTAATATAAACATCTTTGGTTGACCGCGCAATGGTTTTACCTACCATTTCGTACCACGAACGGATTAATCGAACTTCTTTTAGTTTATCATCTATCTTTAATGCTTTAAGATATTCATGAATCACTTCGTCGAGTTTTTGTGTATTTTTTTTTCTCATCGTTACCACCCTTTTTTACTCTGCCTTTTTTATTTTTATTTCTCCGTTCTGCTCAATCACGAATAAGTGATGTTGAATTTTTATTTCATTCAGGATTTCTTCTAATCGGTCACGGCTGGTGTCGGTTATAAAGATCTGACCAAAATGATTTTCAGCTACCAGTTCAATAATTTGCCGAACTCTTTGTTTATCAAATTTATCAAAAATGTCATCGAGTAACAAAATAGGTTTGAAACCACTTATTTGTTTTATAAAATCGAACTGTGCCAGCTTGAGCGACACCAGGTAGGTTTTTTGTTGTCCTTGTGATCCGGCTTTTTTTATTGGATATTTTTCTAACGTTAACACCAGATCGTCTTTATGAATACCTACTGTAGTATACTGAACCATGCGATCTTTTTCCAATGCATCTTTTAAAAGTTTTCGATACTCATCTTCGTATAACTGCGAATCATAAATAAGTTGTACCTGTTCTTTATTTCCTGAAATCCTGGTATAGTAATTCTGGAAAATAGGAATTAGATCCTCTACAAATTTTACCCGAACGGAATGTATTTTTTCTCCAAGGTTAACCAGTTGTTCATCCCAAATATCAATCGATTCTTTATCGAATGTTCGGTGTTGATAAAAATCTTTTAATAATTTGTTACGTTGAGCCAGTGCGCGATTATATCGGATTAAGTTATCGAGATATTCTTTATCATACTGTGAGATGACGCTATCCATAAACTTACGCCGCTCCTCGCTTCCTTCAAGAATTAAACTGTTATCTGTGGGTGATATCATTACAATGGGCAAAAGGCCTATGTGGTCGGATAATTTGGGGTACTCTTTTTTATTGCGTTTAAATTGCTTTTTCCGGTTTCGTTTTAATCCGCAATAAATATGCTCATTTTTTTCCTGTCGCAAGTAGTTTCCCTGGATAACAAAAAAATCCTGGTTGTATTGAATGTTTTGACTATCTACCGGATTGAGATAGCTTTTACACATCGATAAATAATATACAGCATCCAGCAGATTAGTTTTTCCTACACCATTTTGACCAATAAAACAATTGATTTTTGGAGAAAACTCCAATTCAATCTGGTTGTAATTTTTAAAATTAATTAGTGATAATTCCTGCAAATACATGCTCAAAATTTTATACAAAGATTCGGATTTATCCGTTAATTAAAAAGCAAACGAAGCAATAAATATCAATTTTTATAAACAAAATATTTTAAAAATACACCAAAAGAATTACATTTGCGGTTTAGTTGTTTACGCAAATAAATTAATATTAATAAAATGAGTAAAAAGAAGGTATCAGAACAAGATCAGTTTGAATCAGTAGAAAATGCGTTAAGCAGAACAGAGCATTATATTGAACAAAATCAAAAAAGCTTAACTATCATTGTATTGGCAATTATTGTAATTATTGGTGGATATTTAGGTTATCAAAGGCTTGTAGTATCACCCAAAGAAGATGAAGCTCAATCGCAGATGTGGATGGCAGAGCAATATTTTGCCCGCGATTCGTTTAACTTAGCTTTACATGGGGATGGAAACTATCTTGGTTTTTTAGATATTGTTGATGAATATAGCATTACTAAATCGGCTAATTTAGCCAATTATTATATTGGGATTAGTTATTTGCACCTTGAACAGTATGAAAATGCGATTGAGTATTTAAAGGCATTTGAGTCTGACGATGAGATGGTTGCCCCTATTGCTTTTGGAGCAATTGGAGATGCTTATATGGAGCTTGATAACCCATCTGAGGCAATAAAGTTTTATGAAAAAGCAGTCAATAAATCAGAGAACGAGTTTACAACACCTATTTACTTAATGAAACTGGGTTTTGTATACGAACAAAACGAAGATTATGAAAAAGCTTTAGAAGCTTATCAAACCATTAAAAATGAATTTTCTGAATCTGCTGAAGGCAGACAAATTGATAAATATATTGCTCGGGTAGAGACTTTAATCAATAACTAAAATATTTTATCTATTTTATCTTTAAAAAATCCTGAGCGATCAGGATTTTTTTATTTTTGATAAATAAAACCAACAACCTTTAAATTATGGCAACAAATCTTAAGAATCTGTCCGATTACGATATGAAATCCGTTCAATCGGCAAAGGATATGAAATTCGGTATTGTTACTTCCGAGTGGAATAGTGAAATTACCAATGCTTTATTAAAAGGAGCCTATGAAACACTATTAAAACACGGAGCTAAAGAAGAAAATATTTTAAGGAAATATGTGCCTGGTAGTGTTGAATTAACCCTTGGAGCCCAGTTTATGGCAGAATATGCTGATTTAGATGCTGTTATTTGTCTGGGATGTGTAATACAGGGAGAAACAAAACATTTTGATTTTGTTTGCCAGAGTGTTACACACGGAATAACCGAGTTGAACATGAATTATAATATACCGTTTATTTTTGGTGTGCTAACAACTAATAATCAGCAACAGGCTAAAGACAGGGCAGGAGGAAAACATGGTAATAAAGGGACTGAGGCTGCTGTTACGGCCATTAAAATGGCACAACTTCAACGGGAGATGGAAAAATTAGATGAATAATAAGCTGGTTTTGATTAATGATCTCATTTTCAAAAACATCAGTGTATATAGTGCTTGCAGAGTTATTTTTTCTTAATATTTTTTGATATAAAAATTTTTTATTACAATAAATTTAATACTTTTGCAATCGCAATTCAACCGAAGCGTTCTTAATAATACAAGCCGATGTAGCTCAGTTGGTCAGAGCAGCTGATTTGTAATCAGCAGGTCGGGGGTTCGAATCCGTCCATCGGCTCATCGGTAAATATATTGGGGAGATACCAAAGTGGCCAACTGGGGCAGACTGTAACTCTGCTGGCGTATGCCTTCGTAGGTTCGAATCCTGCTCTCCCCACTCTTCCTTTGCGGGAGTAGCTCAGTTGGTAGAGCATTAGCCTTCCAAGCTAAGGGTCGCGGATTCGAGTTCCGTCTCCCGCTCAAAATTAAAGATTGGCCCAAAACCAATCTTTTTTTGTATCTATGAAGTACTACGTTTACATACTGTTTTCATTAAGTATCCGGAAATATTACATCGGTCAAACAAAAGATGTTAAAGAAAGATTAAACCGACATAATTCCGGAAGAGAAAAATATACATCCAAAGGTAAACCCTGGCAATTGGAATTTTATAGTTGGTGCGATTCTCGGGCTGAAGCGATGAAGCTTGAGCGAAAATTAAAAAACCTGAGAAGCCAGGAACGGATAAAAGAATTTATTGAGGAGGAGTTATCTAAGGGTCGCGGATCCCGAAAAATAGAAAATTAAAAATTTTCGTAATTTTTCGAGGATGCACGAATTTCTACCCAAACGAAGTTTGGATAAATTCGGCATTCGAGTTCCGTCTCCCGCTCAAAATTAAAGATTGGCCCAAAACCAATCTTTTTTTGTATCTATGAAGTACTACGTTTACATACTGTTTTCATTAAGTATCCGGAAATATTACATCGGTCAAACAAAAGATGTTAAAGAAAGATTAAACCGACATAATTCCGGAAGAGAAAAATATACATCCAAAGGTAAACCCTGGCAATTGGAATTTTATAGTTGGTGCGATTCTCGGGCTGAAGCGATGAAGCTTGAGCGAAAATTAAAATTTCAGGGTCTGGATGGTTAGAATAAACTATTCTATTCCTGCAAAAAATGACCTACCATGGTTATTTTAGGACTGCACAGAAAATTATATGAGTTAAAGTAATTTTTATATACGATGAGAAATTTTATTAAAAAAGTGTTCTCTAAAGGTTATTCCAACAGGAAGGGCCTTTTTATTGATAACTATCTGATGTTTCTCAATAATATCAATATGTTTGAATGAAACAATATAGGATTTATGTATTCTAATAAATTTGTCGGGAGGTAAAAGATTTAGTATATCTGTCATTTTTAACAGGGTGAGAATTTTAGTGTCTTTTAAATAAACGGTCATATAATTTCCGGCACCTTCTACATATAGGATATCATCCATATTTACTTTGTGAATTTTTCTTCCGCTTTTTATATATAGCTCATCCTGATCTGGTTTTGCAGTTTTATGAACTTGATTTTCTGGCTTTGTTGCACTAGTTGGATTCTGCACTTTATTTACTGCTTTTAAAAAACGTTCATATTTAATGGGTTTTAAAAGATAATCGACTGCATTATATTCATAGCTTTCTGCGCCGTATTCCGGATAAGCTGTTGTAAATATTACTTTAGGTTGATAAGGTAGTGATTTCAATAACTGAATCCCCGATAGCTCAGGCATATTGATATCAAGAAATATAAGGTCGGCATGGTTATTAATCAAATAAGCCAGGGCTTTAAAAGGATTCGTAAATGTTTCAATTAATTCCAGATATGGTGTTTTTAGAACATAATCCTTAATTAAGTTTAAGGCAAAAGGTTCATCGTCAATAACTATACATTTCATGTAATTGAGTTTAAAGTGCTATTTTTAAATCTACACAGAAATTATTATTTCTGGTAATTTTTAATTGATGTTTATCAGGATAAATAATCGACAGTCGTTTTATTGCATTTTTTAATCCAAGCCCTGAGTTATTCTTTTCTGTATAATCAGGTAAATTAAAAATAGTATTCTCTATGGTAAACAGGAAATCATTATTCTTGATGTTTATTTTAATATTAATATCGGACTGATGGCCAAGCTTAACACCATATTTGAATGCATTTTCAACAAATGGAATTAATATTAAAGGGGCAATTTTATTTTTGTGTACATCACCATTAACATTAAAATTTATATTCACAGGCAGATCATCAGATAAACGCAACTTTTGAAGATTAATATAGTTTTCGATGTATTCGATTTCTTTGCTTAGCTCAATTTTATCTACATTACTTTCATACAGCATATATCGCATAAGACTCGATAGTTTTTCTATCATATCGGCAGTTCTTTCGTCGCCATGGCTTGTAGCACTCGAGAAAGCCATATTTAATATGTTAAAAAGAAAATGTGGATTTAGCTGAGCTTTAAGAAAATCTAATTCTGCTGTTAGTTTCTCTTTGGTTAAGATCTGATTTTTTTTTTCATTTTTTAACCAGTTTTTACCTAGACCGTAGCCTAAAGAGAGTGCTGTAATAAAAAGGTTTATGGTAAGATTAGTAGTGAACTGTATTAAAAATGGTTCCTTTTCTGTTGAGTGATAAACATCGAAACAATAATAATCAATAACTGCTTCGAAAACCGTAATCGCCAAAAGGAATAGTATAATAGATGCAAAAAGTTTAAAAGCATTTTTATGTTTTGAATATCTGGGAATCAAAATCAAAACATTGGTATAAAAAAGCATAATGCTATTAATAGTTCCGAAAATAATTGGATATAATATTGTACCATCGACTTTTCTGAACGGCCCAATTGTTCGTACCTGTGTTACGATAAGAATAAACCCTGACACCCAGATTAATGCATGGAGGAATGGTTCAATGTATTTTTTCATGATTTTGTAATAAACAATAATTTTCTAAAGATATGCAAACCCGATGAAATAGAATTGACATATGGATGTATTACATCATTATCAGGGTAAGTTTATTAAAAAATTATGTGAATGATAATTTGAATAATGATTTGTTTAGTTCAGATAAATTACTTACCAGGATGTTGATTTTATTTTATTAATCGTTAGGAATCTCCGTACTTCGATTCAAATTAATTTTAACTTTTTACTAAAAACAAAAAAATGATGAAAACAATAATGAATTATAAGATTCTTGCATTAGTCGTGATAATTTTATTAAATGCAAATTATCTATACTCTCAGAATAATGAATCAATTAAGGGAATATGGATTGGCGATATGATTATTAATGAAAATGTTCAACTGCAAATGGCTTTTGAAATAATCCAAATGCCGGATAAGTCGATTTCAGCGGTTATGCATAGTCTCGATCAAAGTGCTTTTGATATTCGTGTGGAAGAAATTGAGTTGGAAAAAACGAAACTAACCATGCGAATAAAATCACTACATTCTGTTTTTAACGGAACCATTGTATCGCCCGATTCAATAAACGGTAGTATTGCCCAGGGAAAAAATACCCCCTGGAAACTGGCATTAAAAAAAGTTGATAAACTTCCGGTTGCAAAACCAAACCGACCGCAAGAACCTGAAAAGCCGTATTCTTATTTTGTAGAAGATATTACGTATCAAAACGTAACGGCCGGAGTTACTATTGCAGGTACTTTTACGCGCCCAAAAGAGATGGGGCAATACCCTGTGGTATTATTAATTTCGGGCAGTGGCCCTAATGAGCGTGATGCGCGGATTTTTGGACATAAGGTTTTTCTTGTGTGGGCAGATATGTTAACTCGTGCCGGAATTGCCGTGTTGCGTGTCGATGACAGGGGAGTATATGAATCAACCGGGAAATTTTATACTGCCGATAACAGAGATTTGGCAGATGATGTGGTTGCCGGAGTACACTATTTAAAATCACGTAATGATGTAGATGCAAACAGAATTGGTTTGATGGGGCATAGCCTGGGAGCAGATATTGCACCGATAGCTGCTGTAAAATCGAAGGATGTTGATTTCGTTATTTTGATGGCTGGCGCTGCTATTCCTATAGACCAAAACATACATGAACAATGTAGAGCTATTTATCCGACCATGGGTGCAAGTGATTATGGCGTTGACCTTAACCAGCGAATCAACGAATCGGTTTTTGAAATAGTTAAAACCGAGTCGGATGATAGCATTGCCCAAATAAAAATTGCTGAAAAACTTGCTTCATTTAATCACGAAGCCGGGAAATTAGATGAAAAAGATGCTCAAATACTAGAATTATCAACTCCATTAAACCCTAAATTTTACTATCATTGGCTTAAACCAAACCAACGGTTCGGCCTTTTTCATAATCCATCCGATTATATAAGTGAATTAACTTGTCCTGTTCTGGCACTTAATGGAAGTAAAGATTTGCAGGTTTTGCCGCATAATTTGCAGAAAATAGAGAAAGCTTTAATTGAGGCAGGAAATACAAATTATAAAATAAAGCTTTTCGAAAATAAAAATCATTTATTCCAAACATGCGAAACAGGAGCAGCGCATGAGTACGCAAAAATAGAAGAAACAATTGCTCAGGAAGTTATGGATTTTGTAATCGATTGGATTCGTAATCTTTAAAATGATATATTTTTATATTGCAAAGGCTGTTTGAATTTTTTCAAACAGCCTTTTTTTAACTATTTTCTATGCAAATACCTATTAATATGCCAAATAAAGAAATTAGTTTAAAATAAGCTTACATCAGAATAAACAATTCTTTTTAATTCAGACAAAAAAAATTATAAAATTAAATTCACTGATATTCTCTATATCGAAAGTTTAGATAATTACATTAAAATACATACACAGGAGAGGTCTATTGTTTGTTATGTTAGTTTGACAAAAGTTTCAGAACAATTACCTGCAAAAGATTTTATCCGTATCCACCGGTCATTTATTATTAACCTGACTAAGGTGGATGTATTTACCTCTGCTTATGTAGAAATCAATCATCAAAAGTTTACGATAGGCAAAAATTATAGAGAAAAAGTTGCTAGAAGATTAGCTTAAATCTTTGTTTTATAATCCAAACCTATTCTGTTACATTCTTTTTTTCAATGGTTGGATGTATTTCTGGTATAGCCATTAAAGCAGCACTTCCATACCATTGGTGGAGTTCCATAATCAAACTGCCCTTCTGAATAGCCGGGTCTGTTTGGGTTAACTTTTGTGCTTCTTCTATCGTTTTTACATTAAAAATATAGATACCACGAATATCACCGTCATCTAAAAAAGGGCCGGCAAGTATGAGTTTACCTTCTTTCCCCAGGCGAACAATATTTTTTAGATGTGCTTTTTGCAACCTCTCAGCTTCAACCGAATCCATATTTCGGTTAGGCCCTCGTTTTAAAAAGGCCACAACATATTGTTTCATCCCGTAATTGTCAGCACCATATTGTTTAGCTAACAATGAATCGTATGGAGTTAAAGTATCTTGTTTATGTTTTTTATCTTGTCCAGAATTGCAAGAGAATGCAAAAAGAGTAATCAAAATGAATAGGAAGTGTTTCATATCCATAATTATTAACTATTTATAGTTTAAAAAATTCGATTAATTCATTCAGCATTTTCGACTTTGCAGTCAGTTCCTCTGCACTTGAAGCAACCTCCTCTGCGGATGAAGCATTCTCTTGTGTAATATTATTTAATTGCTGAACTGATTCGTTTACCTGTTCTGAGCCGGATTTTTGTTCCAGGCTTGATGCCGTTATTTCTTGTATTAACCGGGATGTTTTTTGCATTTCAGGAAGATTTTTATTCATCATTTCCCTGGCTTTTTCAGAAATATCAGACCCTTTTTGGATTACTCCCATAATTTCGTTTGCTGCATTACGGCTACGTTCTGCTAATTTTCTTACTTCGGCTGCTACTACAGCAAAACCTTTCCCGTGTTCACCTGCACGTGCAGCTTCAACAGCTGCATTAAGGGCTAACAGGTTTGTTTGGAAAGCAATATCATTAATAATCGTTATTTTTTCAGCAATCTCTTTCATTGAGTCCAATGCAATATTGGTTGAGTTGGTCCCTTCTTCTAAACTTTTGTTGGTATTTATAGCAATCCCTTCTGTTTGTTTAGAGTTATCAGCATTTTGCTGAATACTTGAAACAATCTCTTCCATGGTAGATGAAATTTCTTCTAGTGAAGAGGCTTGTTGATTCGTTGAATTAGATAATTGTAATGAACTCGAATTGAGTTGCTCACCGGATGATTCAATTTCTACTGCGGCATTAGAGATTCCCTGAATTACTTCTTTTAATTTAGATGATAATCCCTGAATACTTCTTGTTATTCTACCTAGTTCATCATTTCTATTCAGCAGATTTTTATTTATTTTTATATTTAAATTTCCTTCTGTTAATTTTTCGAGCAACGAAATGGATTCATCCAGTGGTTTTTTTAACTCTTGAGTTACCCGATAAAAGAAGTATATAACGAAAGGAATCCCGAAACCAATAAGCATAAATTTAGAAAATATGTTAGGATATAAACAGTTTAAGTTTGCTAAAACATCAATGGTAAGTACTGTTATTACCCAATAAATTGTGATTCTGAATAATATAGAACCTTTAAAAAAATACCGGATGGCTAATATGGCTGCTGGTATTCCAAAAATTAAAGGTAATGCTGCAATAATTAATTCCTTGGACATAGCTTGTTTATTAAATTTTCATAACCTTTTAAACGAAATTTTAACCTAAAAGTTATACTTATCTAGATAGTTTTAGTTGTTGTTGTTTGTTGGTGCAAGATTAGAGTTACTTAAAATTATATGTTAGAAATTTATTTTAATAACCGGTCTTTCGCCCCTTATGTTCACGAAGCATTTTAAATCGCCTGAATCCCATGGCATAATATTCGTCCAGGTCGAAATCAATGATGCCATGTAATTTATGTGGTTTTATTTTGTGTTTAAAGAATTGGAAACATAGGAGGTAGAAGGTTGAAAGAAAAAAAGTAAGCAGCTTACAGCAGCAGTAGGCAGGTGGCAGTTTTACTCATTTAATCTAAAATCATTTTTTCCAACGTTCAAACTTTGGAAAAGATTAGCCCTATGTTGCGTCAATCTGTAATGGGTAGTGACCTTTCGTATGAAGACATGATGGAGAACTCTGAGTTACTCGAGAATTATAATGCTGCTGTTGTTGATTCTGAAGAAATTGATGGAAGAGACTGCTGGATTCTTGAATTACATGCAAATTCTGATGATGTAAACTATCAAATAAGAAAAATTTGGGTTGTTAAATTCGGTTTGTTCCATTAAAAGAAGAATTATACGCTAAAAGTGGCAAACTGTTAAAGAAAACAGAATTGTCTGATATTAAGAAAATTGGAAATCGCTGGTATCCTATGCGAATTGTATTTAAGGATATGTTAAAAAAGGCGATGGTACCGAGTTTATTGTGGATGAAATAATTTTTAATCAACCTGTTGATGATTATATTTTTAGCAAGGCTGCTTTAAAATAATTTTTAATTGGTAAATTAACTTTTTTGTAGATCCTGTTAGAGTTTTAAACTTTAACAGGATTTTCTATTAAAAATATTATATAGTGTATTTGGAATATATAAGAAACTTATATATATTTGTATTATGATATCAAAAGATTTACTTAAGGGTTCATTAAAGTCAATTATTTTAAAACTATTGGCTGAGAATGAGAAAATGTATGGTTATGAAATAACTTTGAAAGTTTCTGAACTATCAGGTGGTAAGATTAAGCTTACCTATGGAGCACTTTATCCGATACTTCATAAATTAGAAAATGATGGTATTGTAAAAACCGAATCGGAAGTAGTGAATAACCGAAACAGGATTTATTACTATCTTACACCGAAGGGTAACAATTTTGCTGCTGAGAAAATTAAGGAACTGGAAGAATTTATTGACACCATGGGTATTTTTCTAAAACCGAACTTAGGTTTAAGCTATGGCTGAGTTAACTCAAGAGCAATTACTCACAGTAAATGAGATTGTAAGTAATTCAGATATTACGTATTCTCATCTCCCAGATGATTTAATTGATCATATTTGTTGTGATATTGAATCAGAAATGTCTGTAGGTTTATCATTTAATAAAGCGCTGGAAAGGGTACAGTGTAAATTTGGTGATTCCGGATTACAACGAATCCAGGAAGACACTATTTTATTAATCGATCAAAAATACAGATTTATGAAAACAACCATGAAAATTTTTGGAAATGTATCCTTAGCGTTAATTGGATTAGGAACTATATTCAAGATTCTGCATTGGCCAGGTGCTTCTATTGGCTTAAGTCTTGGATTTCTTTTGCTGGGATTAATTTTTTATCCGGCAACTATTTTGGCGAGTTATAGAAAAAGGGGGCGAAAAAATCTCTTTTTGCATATTTTGGCAATATTAGGCGGGATATTTTTAATGTTTGGAATTTTATTTAAAATACAACATTGGCCCGGTGCATCTAAACTGTTAGTTAGTGGATGGGTGATTCTTTTATTATTATTTCTTCCCATATGGTTTATTAAATATGCTATTCAGAGTAAAAACAAAAAAGAAACTGGGATCTATGCTATGGGGGTAATTGGCGTAATAATTTTTGAGTTGTCGGCACTTTTTAAAATACAACATTGGCCCGGTGCATCAATAATGCTAATCGTGGGAGCAATATTAATTGGTTTAGTATTTTTACCCTTATATGTAAAAAATATTTATAAAAAGACTGATTTTGTTAGTGGGCGGTTTATTTATATCATTATTGGAATTTCTTTCTTTTTAATGTTTGGGACATTAGTCAGTATTAATTTCGAAAAGAAGGTTTGGTCGTCTGTATCTTACACCGATTACTATGCTCAAATTGAAAAGGATTACTTCAGTAAATCCAATCTGGAATATTTTAATGCGAATAGTTCCGATCAGTCCTTAAAAGAAATACATCAAAAAACCGAAGAACTAACTACTTTAATCAACAATATTAAACGAGAATTAATTGTAAAATCCAATGCTGATGTTGATACCTATTTAAACAATATTGATTTAATATCGGACAAAGGACAATATGCGATTGTCGATCAATTGTTTTTTAGCGAAGAAGGCGAACAATACGCGAAAAAGCTAAAACATGATTTATTAGCTTATAAGAGTGTTTTGATTAAAGGATTAGATCAAAATCAAATTTATATTCAAGAAATAAATCATTTGTTTAAGCTTGATGACTCTGAAAATGAAGTTCTAAAAACCTGGGAAGATAAGGTTTTTAAAGCTAGTAGTTTATACACTACGCTTATTAAACTATCGAATATAGATAGAAATATTCATCTTGCCGAAAACTTGTTTATAAGTTACCATGAAAATAACCAGGTTGATGTAAAAGAATAATTAACATATAATTAATAAGTTTAAAAAGATGAAAAAAATAATATATATATCAGGCGTTATCATTGCAAATCTATTGGTAATAGGTAGCATTTTTAAAGTGAATCACTGGCCCGGGGCTGGTGTGGCAATTACCTTATCCTTACTCTTATTATGTTTTTGGTTTTTACCGGTAGCATTGATAAATCATTACAAAGGACAAAAAAATAGAACCAGTAAATGGCTTTATATTGCTGCATTTATAAGTTTTTTTATGGTTTTTATATCCGCTTTGTTTAAGATATTACACTGGCCCGGAGCTGGATTACTTTTAATGATTGGGGTGCCAATACCATTCTTACTCTATTTACCTGTTTTTATTTTCCACTCCGTTAAAAATAAAGAGCAATCATCAGTCAATTTTACAGCCATTATATTGGGTTTAATTTTTATTGCTGTTTATGGAGTTCTATTAAGTATAAATGTTAGTAAAGATGTATTATTTCATGGCATAGCCCTAACTAAAAGTAATGAAAAGGTGATTGATTATTATCAATTTGAGAATAAAAGATTAGCCGGTCAACCGAATAAAGAAATTCAAGAGTTTGTAAAAGAAAGTAATCGAATTTGTGATTTAATCCATCAGGCAAAAAAGAATTTATTAGTTTATTCGGATAATGCCCAGATAAGTCCTGATTTAGGCCAGGAAGAGTTTACAATGGAAAAATTGAATAATGTTGATTCAAAAGCCATGAGCCAATATGTGCTGATTTGGAAAGAAGGGGCCTTAGTTCCCATTCTGGAAAATGAACTAAAATCATATAAAGAATATGCATCCACATTACCTTTAAACAAGGAAACGCTAAGCAAAGTAGAAAAGGTTATTAATTTGGACAAACAATTGATAAACAGTGATGAATATTCCTGGGCAGAAAGAGAGTTTGGGTCAGATTATTTTGTGTTTGCTTTAGAAAGCCTTTCGCGTTGGGAAAAGAATATAAGATTTGTAGAACACATTGTACTTTCAGATTTATCCGATAAAGGAAAAGATGAATTATAATAAAATCATTTAAGAAACCCTTTCTGGTCTTTATGTTAAATAGAAAGTAATTTTCTGTTTTTGATGAAAACCAAAACGAGTGCTTATTTTGCACTCGTTTTTTAATATCCTGTTTTTCTTCCCGAATGCTCACGAAGCATTTTAAATCTTCTGAATCCCATGGCATAAAATTCGTCCAGGTCGAAGTCAATGATACCATGTAATTTGCGTGGTTTTATTTTGTGCATGCACCATTTTTGGTTTAAATAGAAGTAAATGTAGTGGTAAATATACCGTGGAATAGCTTTGTTTTTCCCCAGAAATTTATTTCGTTTTGAGATATATTCGTAACAAATGCGGTTAGGGCAGGTTAGGGCACAGCCTGCATTGCCGAAAAGGGTAATGCGGTGTTTTTGCTTAATATTTTGGAGCAGATCCTTCTTTCTGTTCACATTCATGGGTAAAACAATCGTATCGTAAAGGTTTAATGTAGTATCTATTTTTTCCAGCGTATCAATTTCTTTTAATATGCTGGCTTCGATATGATATTTCGGGTAATCATTTTTTATTCTTTGGGCTAACTCGTTGTTTGTAATGATTAATGAATTTCTATCTTTATGATACTTTTCAAGAATTTTCCGGTTATTTTTATATTCATCATCTGTAAAAAAATGGTTCGTAAAAGGGATACGCACTCCTATATTTTTGTCATATAAATATTGAATATCTTTTTCAGAGAGTTGAGGATGTAAAAAAGGCCTTCCGCTATATAATGTAGATTGTTCTACAAATCCAAAAACACTGTCTATCTTATGTAAAGGTATGTTAGGGAAATTTTTATCCAGGTATTTTTGAACCGGGAAATTTTTTTTCTTTCCCCTGGCCGAAATGGTATAAATGATATCATTCATTGAGAAGAATATAAGTTATTTTCTTATCTGGTAAAACAGTCCGCGATCCTGTCTAACGATTTTAATCTTATTGTCTCCTTCTAAAACATCCAGGTATTTATTGATTTCGTTTACATGGAGGCCTAATATATTTGCTAAATCTTCTAACGTACAAGGCCTTCTCGAAATAGTTTCAAGAATAGCATTTTCAATATCTTTCCTAAACGATTTTGTTTCTTTTCTTTTGGCCGAAGCAGCAATAATCTCAACATTATCCAGCTCCCATAAATCAATAATGTTTTGTAACTCCAACCTGGTAGCTGCCCTTATATTTTCGATGGTCCCCGGACGGTCAAGTGTGTTTAGCTGTACCTTTTCAGGGTTAATTTTTAAGATTGCTTCTTTAAGCAGGTTTAAATTTTCCATATCATCATTAAATTTGGGTAAAATCATTATTTCGAGCCATATTTTCCCTGCAAACTCCTGACTAAATTTTATAAGTCCTTCGATATAATCTTCAATTTTTAAGTTTCTTGAAGGCCTGTCAATTTTTTTAAAGGTTTTATTATTACCAGCATCTAATGATGGGAGCACCAGGTCTGCTTTTAGAAGTTCTGATCTTACGTTTTGATCGCTTAATAAGCTGCCATTGGTAAGCACTGCAATGGGGATATCAGGATAACTTTGTTTTAAAAAATCAATTACTTTGCCAATATGGATGTTTAGGGTTGGCTCTCCGGCTCCTGAAAAGGTTATATAATCTGGTTTTTCGTTTTTAACAAAATAATTGTTAAGCTCGTTAATTATTTCGTTATACGATACATATTCTTCCCGGGATGTTGTTAAATTGGTTGTTGCCCCACATTCGCAGTATACGCAATTAAGGGTGCAAACTTTATGGGGAACCAAATCTACCCCTAAAGACATTCCCAATCTTCTCGATGGTACAGGGCCAAATAAATGTTTGTACATTCGGTATCAATTTTTAATTTTAACAAAAATAGCAATCTTTGCCATAAATTTAAAGATGTAAAAATTTATTTTGTTATTTTTCAATTGTTGTAACGCTTAATATTTTGTGTGATGAAAAATATTGTAAATGGAATATTTAATGCAATGAACCTGAAAGACTTTTCGGAAATGGAACCATATATGGACCAGGATATTGTTTTCGATTTTCCGGGAGTTGAACCTGCTGTTGGAAAAAAGAGAGTTTTGTTATTGCTTCAGGTTATTCTAAGAAACTATAAGGAAATACAATTTGATGTACAACATATTATCCTTGAAGATAATAAAGCAGTAGCAATCTGGTCGAACAAAGGATTAACCAAAGATCATACACATTATTCCAACAAGGGATTAACGTGGGTTGAATTTAAAAACGGGAAAATAGTTTTATTAAGCGATTATTTTAAAGATACTTCGTTTACTCAAAAAAAGTCATCATAAAATGAAGAAGGTACTGGTTCTGGATGGTAGTATGCGCAGAAACGGGAATACGTCCATACTTGTCGAAAATTTTTTAAGGGGTAGCAGACAAAACACAAACCAAATTGATCATGTTATTGCCAAAGATACAAACATAAAATACTGCACAGGATGTTTGCGATGTAATTTAATAAAAAGGTGCTCTATAGCCGATGATGATTGGACAGATTTAAGTCATAAAATTCTGGAAGCCGATGTATTGGTATTTGCTTCACCCGTTTATTTTCATTATACAACAGCCGCATTAAAAAAGGTTATCGATCGTTTTCGTTCTTTTGTACATGTCCAGATTACCGAAACAGGATTAATTCATACACCCTGGCAAACGTGGGAAAAAGATTTTGTTCTTTTACTTTCAATGGGGTCATCCGATGATTCTGATGCACAGCCTATTATCGATTTGCTGGATTATATGAAAAATGTATTGGGTGAAAAGAATCATTTGCATGTTATTAAAGCTACACGACTTGCTGTAATTAAGCAGATTAATAAACCGGAGGATGAACTGGAAATGTTGTATCGAAAATTAAACATCCCGGAAAAGTTTGCTAAAAAAGATGTTAAAAAAAATAAGGAATTATTACATAACGTATTTGAATTGGGTGCAGCGCTTAGTATCGGGTAATTTTACATTTATACCTGCAATCAATCATTCGGTGGAACATGAGGGAAAATAATAGTTTGACTACTACTTTTTAAGCTTTTTCAAATTTTCTTCAAACTGAGACGACCTGTAATTAAAGTCAAAATCAGGGTTTTTAACGACTGTCCCTTCCATGTAATTAAAATAACCTTTGATAAATTGTTTGGGGAGAGTATAAATTTCATCATAATTTTCGTCAGTGAAAGGAGGGGTTTCAGTTAAAATTTGTTCTACGGATTTATTTTTTGCTTTCATGTTGTATAGTGCCTCGGAATAGTGGTTGAAAATTTCTTTTGATATGCAAATAACAATTACATATTGTCCGTATTGCTTATGTTCGTGATGACGATGAATTAAAAATAACTCGTCATTGTAAATGTTCTCGGCTGTTTTGTAAAAGGAATTTACAAACTTAAAACCCTCGCGAATAATTTTTTTGGCTACAGATTCTTTCGCTGTATAATGCAGAAAAAGTTTAATATGATCATAATCTTCAAATAAAAAATGGCTGAACTGCCGGTCAAGCATTTTATCCTTAGGATATATTCCTTTATATTCGGGATTCCTAAGACGTTCTAATATTCTGATAATATCTTTTTTTTCGATTTTATCGTCTGTTATTCCTTGTTTTTGAAGGTAGGATTTTATCATGAAATTTTTTTTCGATAGTTGAAGATGTATGTAAATAATATAAATGAATAACAGAATGATGATTAGAAATTCGAATGAAATACTAATACTAGATTGGCTTAATATTAAAAGATAAATCATCTTGTATTAAATAAATTTTAATAAAGATATTGAAATATTCCTATAAATTAAAATACAAGGTTAAATTTTATCTTTTGAAAATGAGATTCTTAATAGTTATTCGTAAATAGTTTCTTTCTGAAAAGACCGATGGTTAAAAAAGTAAAAAAAATTAATCAACATCCCCTTTATCTATTTTACTTTCTATAAATTGAGAAACTTTTGCAATCATATGGGCGGAGATGGGAGAGAGGAAAATTAAAATATGAAAGATAATTAAGGTAAGTAAAGCTATTTTCCAATGAAAAAATAAGATGTTTAAGGCTATTAATAATAAAACAAAAGCGAAAGAAGATACTTTTGTAACTACATGCATTCGGCTGTAAAGACTTTTAAACCGCAAAATACCAATTGATGCGATAAAAATTATTATTGCACTTATTAATACTAATATTCCAACAACTATATCAATCATTTTCACTTTGTTTTTTATATAAATAACGGGCAATAATCATTGAACCAAATACAAGTAATAACGAAACGGTTAAAACAACATCAAGTAATGTAGCATTTCGTGTATAAAAAACATCACAAATGATAATCCCTACAATGATAAAAGCAATTTGGTCAAGAGCTACTACCCTGTCGGGGAGGGTAGGCCCTTTAAATAGCCTGTATAATGGAAATATTAAACTGACTGCCATAATCCATAGTGCTGCCAGCGATGCATATTCCAAAAATAAAATTCCCCATTCATTCATGATTAAAAAAGCAATTAAATATTAATTAAAACTTCTTAGTAACATTTTTTCTATCTTCTGTGTTGTATTAAAAAAATTATTTTTATCCCGGCTATTTAATAAATGCACAAAAATTGTTTTATGATCGTCCGATAAATCTAAACTTAAGGATCCGGGGGTCATACTAATCAAGTTAAAAAGTAAAATAATATGCCAGGGTTTTTTACTTTGCGGATGATATTCTACAATTCCTTCGTGTTCTCCACGATATCCTTTAATAACCAGCCATCCCACTACCCAACCTGAGTTGATTACTTTATAACTAAAATAAAAAAATAAAATAAACAGGTTAAAGAGGCTAAATATAAATGTTAAAAATGAATTAATTATTTTCATTGCAATACAAAATTGATATACTTTTGGTTATTAAGCAAATCGGTTGCTGCTTTTTCACAAAATCCTGCAATAGGTTCGGCCCATACCCCCATTACAATGATTGACAACGCTAAAATTATTGAACCGGTTATCATGAAACCAAAAGGTAAAAGTTTAGCTTTGTTTTGTGCTTTTTCCGGACTTTCCTTTTCAGGTGTATTTTTCCAAAATACTTCAATCCAGATTTTAACCATCGAAAATAATGTAAAAAGTCCAACAAATAAAGCAACCATAGCTACCATGATTTGATTATTTTCAATTCCGGCCTTTATAATCAGATATTTTCCTGCAAAACCACTTAAGGGTGGTAATCCGGCTAAGCTAAATGCAGAAATAAAGAATAGCACACCCCACATTGTATGGCGATTAAACATATCGCCTAAATTTTTTAAATTTAATGTTCCTTTTTCCCGGTGTACCCATCCGGCAACAAGAAAAGTATTTGTTTTCGAAATCATATTATGTCCCAGAAAGAATATAGCTGCAGCTAATCCGGATACCGTAAAAAAAGCTAGCCCAATAATTACATATCCTACCTGACTTATAATATGAAAGGATAGTATTTTTCTAAAATCGAATTGTGAAGTGGCGGTAATTACCCCAATTACCATGGATAAGATTCCCATCCATAAAATTATAGGATTCCAGAAGTAATCGTAATAATGTAAAAATAAAGTATAGATTCTAATAAGTGAATATATTCCTACTTTTGTAAGGAGACCTGCAAAAAGTGCTGAAACAGCAGGAGGAGGAGTATGGTAGGATGCGGGTAACCAGAAAAAGAATGGGAATAATGCTCCTTTAATCGCAAAACCGACTAATAATAAGATGAGCGATGGCTCAAAAAGACTGGGGAAATCGCCTGTAAGAGAAAATTTATAAGCCAGGTCAGCCATATTTAAACTTCCCATTTTGCCATATAAAATGCCTATTCCGGCTACAAAGAAAAAAGAAGAAATAAGGTTTAGTATAAGATACTTAATAGCTCCCTCAAGCTGAGCTCTTTCCCCACCAAAACTGATGAGGATGAATGAACTCATTAGCATAACTTCAAACCAGACATAAAGATTAAAAATATCACCGGCAAGGAAACTGCCATTTACTCCCATTAAAATACCATATGTAAAAAGGAAATAGTTATTTTTTAAGCGCTCATAATCAATCGACTGGACAGAGTATATCGTTACAGCTAAAAACACAACAGCTGATATGAAAAGCATGAAAGCACTGAACCGGTCAGCAATGAGTAAAATACCATAGGGTGCCGGCCACGACCCCATATGGGTTTTTAACATCTCGGAGTCATTAACGGCAGATAAGATATAGATAGCAATCCCTAAATTTATAATGGCAAGTGTAACCGACAAAAAGTTTCTTGCACTGACATTTTTTATAAATAATGCCAGAATAATAAAAGTGAACGGTGTTAATATGGCTAAAGGGAGTAAGCTCATTTTTGGTCGGTTTTACTAAGTTGATCCAGATCGTGTGTCCCGGTTACTTCAAAGTATTTGTATTTTAAAGCAAGAATATATGAAGCAATACCTAAACTGATCACTATTGCCGTAAGTATTAGCGCTTGTGGGAGTGGGTCGCTAATAGTTGCCGGATCAATTTTTTCGGCTCCTTCGGGTATAAATGCTGCACCACTTCGCTTAATTCCTCCGGCTAAGAAAATAATAAGATTTGTAGCGTTTGACAGCACAAAAATACCCAGTATTACTTTAACAATACTGCGCCTTAAAACCAGGTAAACGCCGCAGGCA
>Ga0209936_1000026_pt1 | contig 102389 bp, 82 predicted proteins | sample SalPonR1_A_D1_MG_FD_185694 | JGI IMG/M metagenome (GOLD analysis project Ga0209936, IMG submission 185694) | Salt pond soil microbial communities from South San Francisco under conditions of wetland restoration - Salt Pond MetaG R1_A_D1_MG... ...
TCGCAAATAGCCAATTTAATGACACATTCGTTTTTGGCGGAACCAATACAGATACAGAGCCTTTCTTTGTCGATGCCACAGCACCAGGTGGAATTGGAACAAACAGTACCGATCGTCCGCTTAAAGTACAGGTTGGGAATAATACGGTAGTTGAAACCAGTATTACCGGTATTGAGCTAAGAGATACGCCTGCAGGAGATCTTTTTGAGTTAATTGATGATGCAATTACGGCTCTTGAAACAGATGATCTCGCAGGAATTCAGGCCGGCATCGACAATGCAGATGAAACTGTTAAACACCTGATTACACAATCAACGAAAACAGCCAACAGCATTAACCGGCTGGACTTTGTAGTGGAGAGGCTTGAGGGCCGAATCATAGATCAATCAGGAGAGTTAAGCCGGCTGGTAGATGCTGATATAGTGGATTCTATGATGAACTTTCAAAGTGCACAGTCAACACTCGAAACAGTAATGGCCACACAAGCCAGAATGTCGCAGACGACACTGCTTAATTTTTTAAGATAATTATTCATGTTGGTAATCAGCAAAAGTGAGATATGAACTGTCAGAAATTACAAAAGGTATCAAAATCAAAGTAAAAATAGCTGGAGATAAAAATGGATACAGGATTAATTTCGGTGATAATTCCAATGTTTGGCAATTCTTCATCAAAGCTCAATAAAGTCTTTATAGAAAGTTTGTCAGTTTTCGGAGAAGTGCTGTTCGTCTCGAATAAAAACACGGACCCGGAAAAAATTTCGCATTATCCGCTTCTTATATCAAATCATGTTTGCGGCACGGAAACTTTAAACCGTGCTTATCATGAAGCAAAAAGCAAATGGATATTAATATTGGAGCCGGGTGAGGAGGTATCGCTAAATAATCTTCAGAAATTGCACCCCGAACAGGGGTGTTGCTATAAAGCAGTTCTGGAATCAGGAGAGAATGAATTTGCAAAAAGAAATTATGCAATCAGAATGATTCCCAAAATTGAGAATAATTCTGTTCCGTTTAGCGGTAATCTGGTTCCGGATGTAACTGAATTCATTTATTCTAATAAATTAAAAGTATCCGGAAGTTCAATTATTATTAAAAGATCGAGTGAACTGTCAGATTTGAATTATTTGGAAGAAGTGCACGAACTGACTCCTGAAACACCGATGGACTCATTTTGGCAAGCCGTTTACTGCGCTGAAAGACAAAAGTTTTACAGGGCTGAAAAGCTTTTTCGTCAGTCGATGAATACAGACTTTCTGCTGGAATTTTACCACCTGGCTGCCCGCAACGGGTTGGCTATTTCACTGTTTGAACAACATCGCCTGGACGATGCTTTTGAAGTAGCAGATGAGTCCGTCTTATTGAATAACAGGCAATATACGCCCTGGATACTTATGCATAAAATCTGCTGGATGAAATCGGACTGGATCGGGGCCTACCAGTATCTTGAAAAATACCTCGAAACTGAAAAATATAATTCGGAATCAGGTTTTGATATCAGGATGAGCAGATCGGATTCATTTTACCTGCTTGCTGAAGTATCTCTTTACAATGGTGATTACAGCAAAGCCTTCAGGCATCTTGAAAAATTCTTTGAAATAAATAACGGAGAGGTAAGTGATGAAATACCGGAAAAACTGTTAATATTTGCAGCTGAGTTGAAGTTAAAGGAAAAGGCAATTTTTTATTTTAACGAAATATATAACCGGCACACTCTTGAAAAACCTGATGAAAAGGTAATGAATCGATTACTTGAGACACTTTCTCTGATTGAAGATAATGGCTGGAATGATTTTGCAAGTAACATCTATGAGAAACTGATAGCCGTTTACCCCGGTAATCACAAAATTCTTCAGGGTTGGTTAACATCACTAATCCGAAGTAACCAGCTGCAGAAAGCAAAAGTGCTCATGGAGAATATTAAAAATCCGAATATAAAAGAGCCTGTTGCAGAAAGCTTTCAATTCTTTCAATGATTCATTTTCTAAGTATCGGAATCCCGGTTTATTTCTGACAGATTTAGGGTTTGGAGATTAAGTTTATTTAATTTTTCGGGAAGATTGTGGAGGCTTCTCTATCTTATCGATGGAATTTATGCAGGTGGTAACAGGAAAGAAACTGAACCACGCAAAATCACTTTGATGAGAAAACAGATGCCGGAAAAAAAAGAAAGAATTTATCTATCACCTCCGCACATGGGGGGTGAAGAGGTCAACTTTGTCGGGGAAGCATTTGATAAAAACTGGATTGCTCCGCTTGGACCTAATGTAAATGGATTTGAGCAAGACCTGGAAAATTACACCGGACGAAAGCATGCAGCTGTAGTTACATCAGGGACAGCAGCCATTCACCTGGCTTTGATTCTGAATGGTGTGGGACCCGGAGATGAGGTGATCTGTCAGTCGTTTACATTCACGGCAACGGCAAACCCTGTCAGGTACCAGGGCGCCATACCGGTGTTTATAGATTCAGAACCGGAAACCTGGAACATGGATCCGCAATTACTTGAAAAGGCTATTCTGGAAAGAGAAAAAAGACCAAAGGCAATCCTTGTGGTACATCTGTATGGAATGCCGGCAAAGATGGCAGAGATTATGCAGGTTGCAGAGAAGTATGATATTCCGGTGATTGAGGATGCTGCAGAGGCTTTGGGCTCCTCAATTCGAAATCGGAACTGTGGAACATATGGCAGTCTGTCGGTACTATCGTTCAACGGAAATAAGATTATTACAACATCGGGCGGCGGAGCACTGCTGAGTGATGACGAAAAAACGATTCAAAAAGCGCGTTTCCTGGCAACCCAGGCCCGTGATGATGCACCTCACTATCAGCACTCTGAGTTAGGATATAATTACAGAATGAGTAATATAGTTGCAGGTATAGGACGCGGACAAATGAAGGTTGTTGATCAGAGGGTACTGCGAAGGAGAGAGATCCACGAATACTATTTTAAAAAACTGGGCGGTACCTACTTTACAGTTAATAGTGAAGGAGCAGCATACAGGGTTCAGGATGTTTCATCCACAGGGATCTATTTCCTGAAAGAACCAAAAGGTTACGTAAGTAATCGCTGGCTTACCACCATTCTTGTTAATCCGGCTGAAACAGGAGGTGTTACACGCGAAGATATACGTCTTGCACTGGAAGCTGAGAACATTGAAAGCCGTCCTTTGTGGAAACCAATGCACATGCAGCCACTTTACCGGGAATTTCCCTATGCAGGATCTTCTTATAATGTATATTGGAAAGCCGGATCACAAAGTCAGACTTCCGGTGACGAACAGGGTATTTCAGATTTCCTGTTCAAATACGGTCTTTGCCTGCCATCAGGCAGTGCTATGGATGAAAAAGATTTAAAACGTATTACTGATATTTTATATAATCTATTGAGAAAGTAACCCGAGATTAAATAAAATGAGATTTTTGCAGAAATATTTCGCATTTAAAAAGCAGATGATTTCAATTGAACCTGACCGGGATTACAGAAAGTAATCAGCATAAAACATGCTGTCAGGATAGATGAAAATTATATTGTTCAGGCAACATCAATTAGCTGTTTATTTGTATTATAAAATTGTAATCGGTATTTATTGAATTATTAAATAAGTTAGAACTGTACAAAAGATGATAAATAGAGTAACATAATATTTGTTTAACATCTGCAGGATTTAATAATAGTATATTGGTGAGTAGACAATTGGTTTTTTTGGGGTGAATAAATAAACTGGGGGCAGACAAGATAAACTGTCTTCACATTAACAAAACTGGTAGTCCAGTTTAAATGTTCTTTATAAATATTCATTTATAAAGGGCAGGGAGATTATTTGAGGATGATGACTAAACTGAAAGATTTACGACCGAACTCTTTTTTGAGATCGTTGTTTTTTTACATTGGGGACGCTTTGTCATTGATACTTGCATCAATCGTAGCATTTGCAATTGTATCAAATTTTTCTGCGTCGGAAAGAGCTTTTCCATTTTTAAATACAGTGCTTCTTATTGGATTTTTGATACTGGGACTTACGCTCTATAAAGTTCACAAAGCAAACTGGAGATTTGTAAGTATCAGGGAAATGACCCGTATTGTACTGGGTATGACGGCGGGATATATTATGTTCATTGCCGTTGCCGGTTTCTTATTGGAAATGGGTAATTTTGAGTATGCTTTTTCAGCTCTTGTTTTAACAAACGGTTTACTTATAGTCGGCGGATTCAGAATAAGTAAACGGATCGCAAGTGAACTTGTGAGCTATCCTGTTGTAAAAAAACGGGGCGACGACAAGAAGAAAAAAGTTGTCATCTTTGGTGCGGGGAGTGCCGGTGACCAGATTATGAGAGATATTCTTCGAAATGATGAGTGGAACCTGAAAATTTTGGGTGCTTTTGATGATGAGGCTATTGCCGGTACCACAATGCAGGGAATTAAAATCCTGGGAGACAGAAATTACCTTCTTCAGTTTATCCAGTCGAACCCTGTGGATCAGCTGATCATTGCAATTCCTTCGCTTCCCAAAAAAGAACTGAAAGAGTTCACCGATCTTGTAAAAGAGATCTCACCCGACTTGAAATTAAAAGTCATACCATCATTTCACCTTCTTACTGATAACCCGATAAGCATCAAAAATATTCGTGATATCAGCATTGATGATATCCTGGGTCGCGAGCCTGTTAAAATTGATATCGACACAATCAAAGAGAGTATCACCGGGAAAACCGTACTCGTCACCGGTGCCGGCGGTTCTATAGGAAGTGAAATTGTACGACAGTGTGCTCATTTAAAACCGGCAAGACTTATTGCACTCGACGTTGATGAAACTGAATTATTTCATCTTGAAAATGAACTGGCTAAGAGAAAATTTGAGATCCATTCATGTGTGGCTAATGTGGCAGATAAGAAGAAAATAGACCACATTTTGAATATGATTAAACCGGAAGTCATTTTCCATGCTGCTGCCTACAAACATGTTCCCATGATGGAGAGTTTTCCTGAAGAAGCTATCAAAGTAAATATCGGCGGTACCCGTATTCTTGCAAGCCTTGCATGCAAGCATAAAGTCGAAAAATTTGTGATGATTTCAACTGACAAGGCGGTAAATCCTACAAATGTCATGGGGGCTACTAAACGGGTTGCCGAAGAAATATGTATGTCTCTCAATAATACGTGCTTAACCAAGTTTATTTCTGTCAGATTTGGAAATGTACTTGGTTCAAGAGGGTCTGTTGTTCCGATATTTATTGATCAGATCAAGAACGGAGGACCAATCACAATTACAGATCCTGAAATGAAAAGATACTTTATGACTATACCGGAAGCCGTTTTGCTGGTTATGCAGGCCGGTTCGATGGGAAGCGGTGGTGAAGTTTTTGTTCTTGATATGGGTGAACCCGTAAAAATTATGGATATGGCCCGTGATCTTGTACGTCTGCATGGCCTTGAGCCGGATAAGGATATTCAATTTGAATTTACAGGCCTCCGGCCCGGCGAAAAGTTATTTGAAGAGTTGTTGAATGCTGAAGAGGGTGTTGAAAAAACCGAACACACAGAGATATTTAAGGCAATCTGCAGCAAAAAAATGACGAAGGATGATCTTCAACGACATCTTTCCGGACTCTTCAGATGCATTGATGGCGGAGAGGTTGAGTCCGTTCGATACATTCTAAAGAAAATGGTGCCTACTTATAGCTATAAAAAAGAGGCTGAAGATGCAGAAAAGTTCTTTTTGCCGGCACACGGTAATGGCCACAGAAAGGTCAATGGCAATGGCATGCATGCCGGAGACATGGCAGGAATAGAATCAACAGGGAGTTAACAGTACAATACAAGTATCTTCTTTTTGCAAGGGTTCAGCCCGGCTTGCCTATTTGCTCAAGAATTAAACTACTCTCACTTCTACTGATTGCCTTATGCCCCCCTGTCAACAAATTAACTGGCTGTAAGTTGCCGGTATCTTGCCGTCATTACAATTGCAGCGGTTTCTGTTCGCAGCCGGTGCTTCCCGAGTGAAATTTTATCAGCATTGAAGGAACTGAGGAGTCTTCTCTCACTTTCCGAATATCCACCTTCGGGGCCAATTACCAAAAGATGATGGCCGCTTACATTCACGTTTGCTGTTTTTACTCTCTTTTTAGTTTCATCTGCCGCAATAATTCCGGTGAAATTTTCACTGTCCAACGCATCTTCAAGTGAATTTTTTATCACTGCTTTTGGAAGATGGAATCGTAAACTTTGCTTCATCGCACGCAGGATAATTCTATGAATTCGAGCTTCCCGGACCCCTGTCTTTTCACTGTGATCACCCCGGTAAATCAGAATTTTATTGATGCCCAGTTCAACACATTTTTCGATAGCAAACTCCAGTCTGTCTCTCTTTTTTACTATGCCAATTGCCAGAGTAAGCTGCGGATTATCGGGCGGATAATTTTTTATATTCATAATCTCAGCCGTGACAGTTTGCTGATTTATATTAGTGATAACGGCCTCGTAAAGAGATCCTTCTCCATCAGTTACAGAAATTATATCTCCCGTTTTGTGGCGCAGTACACGTATCGCGTGCCGGGCTTCTTCCTCTCCTAAAACAAGTTTATTTTTAAAAATTCGGGAGTGATCGCTATAGAAAAGATACATTTATCTCTCTGATTTATGATATATCGACCCTGGAGTAAAAAAGGTTTTACCCGTTTTTAAAACCTCTGATACATAAGGCCCGCAAATTTTACAGCTATTACTGCATATGTTATCTGATTGCAGTTCTTCAAGGCTATAAAATCCCCGGTTATCAGCAATTCTTTTTATTTCTTCAAATGAAATATTGTGACATATGCATCGATCAACAGACATTTAAAGCAGGTTTGATTAAATTAGGTAACAGATTTTGTTTATTAATAACGTTTTTGAGTCTGAACAGGTATCAGTATGACACTACGAATCTTTAAAATGTTTACCCAGCTTCAGACCCTGGCCCTGGTAATTGCTTTTGATTCCGCCGCTTCCGTACACAAATTGCGGAGCTTCTGTATTTGGTTCAAATTTCATACTGCAGAATGTCTGCCCGTGCTCAATTAGAAAAGGGACATCATGAGACCGTACCTCAAGTACAGCTCTTGCTCCTTTGTCTTCTACTGTGCCGCCAAATCCGCTGTCAAAAAAACCGGCATAATGAGTTCTGAGTTCACCGGATCCTGTATCGTAGGCGATCATCTCTGCCGCAAGATGTACAGGTATCCTGCACCTCTCCCTGGAAGCGAAGATATAGAATGCTTCCGGTTCGAGTATCAGGTGTTCGTCCGGCCTGGCCTGGATAGGTTCCCAGAAGTCGGATATAGAGTAGTGATTTATCTTGCCCAAATCGATAAAATCTCTGTGTTTTTTGGCCTTATAGCCTACAATGTCGTCTTTATTTCCCAGGAGGTTAACTCCGAGAAATAGCCCCCGGTTCACTTTCAGAGAATTCAGAGAAACAGGAGTACCCTTTTCGTTAAAAAGAAGAGGGTCGGTTTCATGTATACGCAAAAGATCCTGGTCACTTAATACAGTATAGCCGTGACGTATCCGAAGCTGGTTCAGCTTCTGTCCCGTTTTTACTTTTATCGGAAATGATTTCGGAACAACTTCAAGATAAAGCCTTCCCTGGTAACCGGGTTCAATTTCTTCAAATCGGTGAGAGTAGTCGGTAATCACACGTGTAAATATATCAAGCCTTCCGGTCGTGCTTTTTGGATTTGCTTTGGCAGACAAGTTCTCTTCCGAGAAGAGCGGTACAGGATCTGTGGGATTATTTCCATTGAATAATCTTTTTTGCGAATGATAGTGTGAATGCGGAAGTGCAAGTGATTCAAGAAGCGGGATGATATAGACACAATTGGGCTCCAGCACGGCTCCGTTTTCAATAGAAAATGTGTACTGATGCAGTTTGTCAATTTTTTGCTGAACAGTTTCATCTTCAGGTAAAAAACTGCACCTTACGCGATGTGCTGTAGTACCGAGGCGCAAGTCCAGTGAATTTGGCTGAAACTGATCTTCTCCGATCGGGAAATCACTATCCGCCGAAATAATACCAGTTTCGCAGAGCAGCCTTAATTTTTGGACCGGAAGAATTCCTTTTGTCCGCAGCCGCAGTTCTTTGGTGCTTTTCTCCATATTGATAATAAGTAATGAAAATTAAACAGGAGAAAAGGTAAGAATTTATTATCTGAAATTTCCAATTTTACCAACAGCTTTTCCCTGGGCAAGGGATTCAAGTCTTGCTACCTGATCCCACAGTTGCATAGCTTCTTTTAAAGTGTCATTAAATTCATCATTGACAATCGGATAGAAATACTCGGCGCCCCAAACCTGCCTTGCCAGTTCAGCTTTCATCCGACCGTAATTGAGCCATGAATTTTCCTTATAAAATTTATTGGAGACGATCAGTGTGTCTCCTTCAACTTCCGGCTCTTCAATTTGATCGGAGATCTGCAACCCTTCATCCTTCATTGATTCCATGAATTTTTCTTTGTCCTGTTCACTCCAGGAAAAATCAGATCTGAAACCCTGGAAATCATCTTCCCATCTGTTCCTGAATTCCTCTCCATTCTCATCCAGGTAATCTCTTACGAAGTTGAAGTCAATTCTGTTAGCAAGCATAAAATTAAACAGATAACCGGAAACGGTTGTGTCTTCCTGAACAATGTAATCGGGCACGATTCCGCCACCGCCATAAACGGTTCGGCCTGCCTCGGTAGAAAATTTTAAGGAGTCAGGAACGTGGTCTATAAACTCATGAATATCTGCCGATACATCGTTTTCTCTTCGTACAATTTCGTACGAATAATCCTCACTTCCTCTGTCGAACGGTTTTTGAATTAGCCGGCCGGAAGGAGTCAGGTATCGAGATATGGTTACCCTTATATTGCTGTTATCGACCAGTTCATACTGCTGCTGAACCAGGCCCTTGCCAAAAGTACGCCTGCCAACCACAAGCCCTCTGTCATGATCCTGAATAGCTCCGCTTACGATCTCACTTGCAGATGCGGACCCCTCGTTCACCAAAACAATTACAGGCATGTCGCGCAAAATACCGTTTTTCCTGGATACAACTTCACTATTAAATCGTGAATGCCGGCTCTTTGTTGAAACGATTTTTGTTCCGCGCGGGAAAAACTCTTCCGTTATGGCAATAGCCTGGCTCAAATAGCCTCCGGGATTATTGCGAACATCAAAAATGAGCCGTTCCATCCCATTTTCATTTAATTCATCTACTGCATCTACAAACTCTTCATGGGTGGTAGCTGCAAACCTGTTAAGTTTGATATAGCCGGTTTTGTCATCCAGCATATAACTGGTATCAATAGTTGTTAAGGGAATATCATCCCTGACAATGGTAAAATTAAGCGGGTTCGAATTATTGGGCCTTTTGATAGTTACATCAACTTCAGTTCCTTTTGGCCCGCGCAGCTTTCTGACTACATCTTCATTTTGAAACCCGATGGCACTGCTGTCATCTATCGATATAATTCTGTCGCCCGACATAATACCCAGCTGATCGCTAGGTCCGCCTGAAATTGCAGTAATCACAGTAATCGTATCCTGTATTATATTGAACTGAACCCCGATTCCCTGAAATTTGCCGGAAAAGTCTTCCTGGATGCGTTCACTGTCTTCAGGCTCAATATAGACAGAGTGCGGATCCAGGATTGATAGCATTTCACGAATGGCAGCTTCAGTCAGTTTACTCATGTTTTCATCCGGATAATTATTTGCTACATAGAGGTAAGCATCTTCAAACCGGTTATAGGAGTCTCTTAAATCTTCAATCTGAATATCAGTGAAGGTAGTATCGATCGGGGTGTTCTGAATTGTTATGGTTGTATCTTTAAGATTTTCAACCATCCCGATGATGCTGCTTTTATAAAGTTCTGAAACATCAATCTCCCCAAAATAATTGTCAACTACCCGCCGCTGAACCTGAAGGTATTTGTGAAGGTTCTCCTGGTGAACTTCATTTTTAACGTACACATTATCAATGCCGGCATAAGATATACCCGACAAGAGCAACAATATTACAAGCTGGGGTGCAAAGAACTTTCTCACAGTCATCAAATTTTATTTTTTAATGTTCATATCAGATAACGAAACAAGCATAGGTATAATTATACAGAACCAAATTTCGAACTGTTAACGATTATCTTATCATTTTATAAAATGGAATTAATAGTAAATCTGCAAGTGAATTACAGGATCTTAACATCAATAATAATAACGTGCATTAATAAGATACTCATATTCATATTGAGTGTTAAAGAATGTAATGACTTAAATCTTTGTCCTTAACAAGATTATTTAACTGTTTGTTCACATATTCCTTATCAATATTTATCTCACCGGAACTGATATCATCGGGTACTGCAAAAAGAAGTTCTTCAAGAAGCGATGAGAGGATTGTGTGAAGTCGTCTCGCCCCGATATTTTCAATTTGCTGATTTACCTGTGCGGCAATTTTTGCAATTTCCCTTATGGCTGATTCATCAAATGTGATAGTTACACCCTCGGAAGCAAGCATTGCCTGGTACTGTTTTGTAAGAGCATTTTTTGGCTTGGTTAAGATATCAAAGAAGTCTTTTTCGGTAAGTGAATTGAGTTCAACCCGGATAGGAAACCGGCCCTGGAGTTCCGGAATCAGGTCGGAGGGTTTTGATACATGAAATGCCCCGGATCCTACGAAGAGTATATGATCCGTTCTTACGAGACCATGTCTTGTTGAAACGGTGCTTCCTTCTACAATAGGAAGCATATCACGCTGAACACCCTGCCGGCTCACATCAGGACCGCCTTTGCCGCCGCCGGAACCTGATGATGATTCTGCAATTTTATCTATTTCATCTATAAACACAATGCCTTCGCTCTGAACCCGGTCGAGTGCTTCCTGTACGGCTGCATCATGATCAATCAGTTTTTCAGATTCTTCTTCCAGTAAAATTTCCCGTGCTTCTTTAATCGGAACAGAGCGTTTTACTTTTTTCCCGCCGCTTGCAAGATTGCCCAGCATATCCTGCAGGTTTACACCCATCTCTTCCATTCCCTGCGGACCAAAAACCTGCATCATTGGAGTCTTCTTAGACTGTACTTCGATTTCAATTTTACGATCTTCCAGTTCTCCGTTTTTTAGTTTTTCACGAAATTTTTCCCGGGTGCGTTCATTTAATTCGGCATTGCTTGCCTTGTCTGGGTCAAAATCACTTCCGCTGTTAAAACCTGTAGAGGTGGAAGGCGATTTTTTAACAGGGGGAATCAGAATGTCCAGTATTCGGTCTTCTACAATATTTGCCGCTTTCTCTTTCACTCTTTCCTGCATCTCCTGTTTCACCATATTTACAGCGATGTCGGTGAGGTCGCGAATCATTGATTCCACATCCCGTCCTACATAGCCCACTTCTGTAAATTTTGAAGCTTCCACCTTCATAAACGGAGCTCCTGTGAGCCGTGCAAGCCGGCGGGCAATTTCTGTTTTTCCCACACCGGTGGGACCGATCATGAGAATGTTATTTGGTATAATTTCTTCTCTTATATCTTCATCTGCCTGAAGTCGCCGCCACCTGTTTCGAAGGGCGATGGCAACCGATCGCTTTGCCTCGGATTGCCCGATAATATACGTATCGAGCTCGGCAACAATTTGACGTGGTGTCAGATTATGTCCTGATATTTTTTTCAATTCTTTCATAAAAAATAGTTATTCAATTTCTAGTATTGAGAGATTGTGATTTGTGTAGATACAGATATCAGCCGCTATATGAAGTGACTTTTCTACGATTTCCCTGGCAGATAAACCCGGGGCTTCACTCTTTAGTGCCCTGGCTGCTGCAAGAGCATAGGAGCCCCCGCTGCCTATGGCAAGTATTTGATCATCCGGTTCAATAACATCCCCCTGTCCGGAAATTACAAGTGCGGTCTCTCTGTCAACCACAACAAGCAGTGCTTCCAGTTTCTGGAGGAATTTATCTTTGCGCCAATCTTTGGCGAGTTCAACGGCTGCCCTTTGCAGGTTACCGTTGTAGCTGTTTAGTTTCTCTTCAAATCGTTCAAATAGTGTAAATGCGTCTGCTGTAGAACCGGCAAAACCGGCAAGAATGTTACCATCCTGAAGTTTTCTGACTTTCCGCACGGTTGCTTTCATTACGGTTTTATCCATCGTTGCCTGACCATCGGCGCCGAGGGCAATTTTGCCGTCATGAATGATACCGAGTACGGTAGTTGCATGGAGATTCATTGTATTGCTCATGGTGTTAAGTAAAAAAATTAATGAAAGTTGACTGCGGAGGCTTAACTGTTTTGAGGCTGTCTGCGGTTCGGACGCTTTCCTCTATTCTCATAACTTCCGTTTTCAGAACCTTTTGAATAGTATTCAACATCCCTTTTTTCACTGTCGCTGCTTTCAAGCTCCCGGAGCTCTATATGGGCTTTTTCAATAATTTCATCTACAGACTCACCCTGCTGAACCACTTCGGTTATGTCAATATCTGAACCGGCAAGAGTAGCTTTGAACTCATTCAGAGAAACGGATTCATCAGCTACAAGACATATTTTCAGCCGGTATTTAATCATCCAGCGCCATCTGAGATTAAAAAATCCGCGTTCCAGAAATGATTTCAGATATGGGTTGATATAGAGATCAACAGCGCGGAAATCGGATGTGGATCGAAAGGTGCTGATCCAGCTTTCAATATCGGTGACGATCGTATCACGTGTAACAACAGAGCCGGAACCGCCGCACATGGGGCAAACTTTTGATACAGAATTTACAACACTCGGGCGGATACGCTGCCTCGTAATTTGTACCAGTCCGAAATCACTCATCCCGATTACATTTGTTTTGGCACGGTCTTTTTTAAATTCCTTTTTTAATTCATCGTAAATTTTCTTTCTGTTCTTGTCAATTCTCTGATCAATAAAATCGACAACAATAATACCGCCTATATCACGCAGACGCAGTTGTTTCGCGATTTCCCGGGCAGCTTCCAGGTTTGTTTTCAGGGAATTGTCTTCCTGTTTCTGTTTAGCCGCATAAGGCCCTGAGTTCACATCCACCACATACATGGCTTCAGTCTGTTCAAAAATAAGATATCCGCCGGATTGCATCCGCACCCGCGGGCTGAATATGGAATTCACGTCACCCGCAATATTCATGTGATCAAAAATATGCTCTTTCCCCTTGTATAACTGAACACTGGGTAACATTTTCGGAGCTACATTTGAGACATACCCTTTAATGGATTTATAGAGCTGATAGTCATCAATCAAAACACGGTCATACTGTTTTGCAAAAAGATCCCGTATCAGGCTTTCAGTCATATCGAGATCTTTGTATAAAAGAGCAGGTGGTTTGGCGTCTTCCAGCTTATTGAGTATTCGCTCCCACTTTTTCAGAATGGTTCGCATATCCTCTTCAAGAATTTCATTATCCTGTCCCTGTGCTACGGTACGGACAATGATTCCAAATCCTTCCGGCAGCATGGAACCGACTACCTGTTTCAATCTTCGCCGTTCTTTGTGATGGCTTATTTTCTTTGATATCGCAATAAACTTTCCCATCGGAATAAGTACAAGAAAACGGCCGGCAATAGTTATATCTGTGGATACTCTTGGGCCTTTTGATCCGATCGGTTCCTTAACGATTTCGACCAGCACCTGCTGGTCGGGACGCAATAGTTTACCGGCCAGAATCTGCTTGTCGTAATTGGACAGTTTGTCGAAGTTATCAAGTTGTTTCTGGGCTTGTTTGGTTATCGACTTTTCACCATTCAGCATTTTGATGTAAGACCCCAGGTTGTCACCTGCGTCAGAGAAGTGAAGAAATGCATCTTTTTGCATTCCCACATCAATAAATGCAGCCCGTATTCCGCCCATAACTTTATGGACCCGGGCCAGGTAGATATCACCAACGGTGCGCTGGTTCTCTTCCGATTCGATGAATAGTTGAGCTAATTCGCCATTTTCCAACAGCGCAATCCGGGTCTGTTTGCCCGAAGAGTGGATTATAATTTGATTCTTCATGTACGATACTCAATTTCGTAAGCAATCGACCTGGCAGGCATTTAACAAAAAATAAATCTTGATCTATACCATCATCATAAAAGCGGTGCAGCAGTTGTTCTAAAAATTTGTGCTCCGGCAGACCGACTGCGGTGTTAAAATTTCTGTTGAATAATAAATTCCGTGAACTAATTCTATTCAGGTTGGTCTCAGACGATACATCATGCATATCAGGTACGGGAGCCGATTCCGTCTGTAGTTTCTGAATATGCCAGATTAAAATATGTAAGATCCTTAAAATCAATTTGGTAAGACTTTTTTAACTAACCTGAATAGGCTAGAAGCGTTTTCATATAATATAGCAGAAAGATAGCAAACTTTTAAACGGCTATTTTTCATTCTTATATTAAACTAACGGTTAATATGTAAAATGATTATACACCGCCGGAATACAATCAGAGAGGATAACAAAAAAGCGGAGCAGGAAACGGATTGAATAGAGTAACGTTTAACAAATCTCTTTATTGATTAAAAAAAGCTATGTTGCGTCAGTTTGTACCCTTTTGATGGATGCTCCGGCACCACTCAGTTTATTCTCAAGTTTTTGATATCCCCTGTCCAGGTGGTAAATTCGTAGCACTTCTGTTTCACCTTCCGCACAAAGTCCGGCTAATACAAGGCTGACACTTGCGCGAAGGTCGGTGCTCATTACAGAAGCTCCTGAGAGAGGCGTTCGTCCGTGAACTGTTACCTGGTTTTTCTGAACGCTCAGATCCGCCCCAAGTCTGTTTAATTCAGGCACATAACTAAACCTGTCGAAGTAGATATTATCCGTGATCGTACTCGTTCCGGCAGCTTGAGTCATAAGTGTTGACCATTGCGCCTGAAGGTCTGTGGGAAATCCGGGGTAGATTTTTGTTTCAATGGAAACCGGGCAGATTTCATCAGGTGCTTTAATATGAATTTTACTTCCTTCGATTTTCAATCCGGAACCAGTTTGCAGAAAGTGTTCAGGAAAATTTCCAAGTTCAGAAGGTTTACAGCCTGTAAGTGTCACGTCAGATTCAGGATGCATTGCAGCTGCAATGATAAAGGTTCCTGTCTCTATCCGGTCGGGTGTGTTGTTTAGAGTTGCAGGTTTTAGTGATGAGACGCGCCTGATTGTAAGTTTATCTGTGCCGATGCCTTCAATATCAGCGCCCATTTTTACCAATGCATTGCAAAGCAGTGTAACATCAGGTTCGAGGGCGGCATTATTGATAGTGAACTTGTCGGCTCTCAAAACTGCGGCTAACAGTAAATTTATCGTTGCACCGACACTGCTTGGTTCAAGTGTAAATTCACCCCCGCTGATTGAATTGTTATCTATGGAAGCAATCACATAGCCTTCATCCAATTCAATATCAACACCCATTGCTTTCATACCTTTTAAATGAAGGTCAACCGGCCGCGGTCCCCATGCACAGCCTCCGGGCAGAGACACCCGTGCTTTTTTTGAACGTCCGATCAGTGCTCCCAGCATATAGAAAGAAGCCCGCATTTTTCGCACCAAATGATAAGGAGCTTCGGGGTTTGAAAGGTTGCCGGGGTTAATATCCAGAACGGATTCCGGTTCATTAAAGTCTGCACTTATACCTGTTGCACGCAGCACATCATTGAATGTAAAGATATCTTTTAGAGATGGCACATTTTGTATTCGGGTTGTGCCGTCAGCAAGTACGGCGGCTGCCATAAGAGGTAGTGCGGCGTTCTTGGAGCCGCTGATGGGAATTGTTCCTTTTAAGGGAGAGGGACCCTGAATTAAAAATTTATCCACGAGGCTCTATCTCTAAAATCGGTTGATTTTTTTCCACAGATTCGTTCACCGAAATAAAAATATCTGAGATTTTGCCACTGCAGGGAGCTTTAAGTTCATTTTCCATCTTCATAGCTTCCAGGATTGCAACAGGCTGGCCTATTTCAACTTCTTCATCTTTGGATATAAGCAAACCGAGGATTTTCCCGGGCATCGGAGCCTGTAGTGATCCAATGGATTGTGCCTGATGGCTTTTGAATCCTAACCGTTCAAGTAATAGTTCCTGATCGTTTTTAACAACAAAATCATGCCATTTACCATTAACAGACATTTGCACATTTTGCCCGTCTATGATTACGTTGTCTATCCTGTAAAGCTTTGTGCCCACCCGTAAGAGTCTGCGTCCATGTGATTGTTCAATGAACTCGAAATCTATCTCTTTGTTATTCAAAAGAGCAGTTTCAGAATCTTCCGGGAGCTCAATTTCAAATGTTTTTTCGTTATATATTGCTTCAAATTGCATATCGCTGGATGGTTTTTAATCCGGTTTTTGTTGCCCTAAAGTGAAATTCTTCGATCCGGTCCGTATCATAAAACGAGGCGGGAACGGGATTTTTCTCATTCTTATAAACGGCAATATAGCCGTGATTAATGAGATTCATCAGGTCATCTCTGACTGCACCATACGACAAACCTGTTTCTGACTGTATATAGGAGAACGATTCCGGGTAAATCAGAAGACTCAAAATATGTTTTTCGGACAGTGTATGTTTTCTTGTCATAGTCATTTAAAGATAGAAGGTCATAGCAAGAAAGACAATGATTAGTATCAGCGTTTATGTGCTGAAAAATAAATTGTCAATGCCTCAAAATGCGCGTCAGGTAACTTAAAACTTCTACTCCACTTCTACATCACCATAGGAGATAATGTTTCTGTTCAGGTCAAAAATAAGTATTCTGTGAAGACCAACAATTTCAGATTGGAAGCGCCCCAGTTGCTGAGGATCGATGGGGATGACCAGTAAACCCGGTGGCAGTGGCACTGTGTTGTCAATAAAAAGAGACCTGATGGAGCCATCCTCAAACAGAACGGCGGCTTCAAGCCCGTTTACAGATTCGATTCCTAATGCCGTGAACTCTATTCGAAGCTGTTCGTTGGTCAGTACAGGGTTTGGAAAAGCGGGCGACACCTCTACAAGCCCCTGGAAAAAAGGAGCAATTCGCCAGTCATCCGGGTCTTCAGATATAATTGTTCCGTTTGGTTCGGTTTCTGTGATACCTGCGGGTCGCTGAAACGCCTCCTGCTCAAAATTCCGCTGATCATCACTGCTGCCGCAGCTTAAAATGAAAAATGGCAACAAAAGAAAAGGAATGATGTATACCGGGATGAATTTTGTATTTTTAGAAATGGTTATTTTCATTGTAACTATATTGAGAATATTCAAATGGGGAAACGATTCGGATCTTTTTCTATTTCATTTTAACAAGTGTAACTGCATTTAAATAAAACGAATATAAAGATAACAGAAATGACTGAAGTTTACGGTATAAAAAACTGTAATAAAATAAGAGACACATTAAAATGGCTGGATGAACACGATATTGACTACAAATTTATTGATATCAGAAAAGATCCGATTGAACCTGAAAAACTTGCAGATTACGTACATAAGGTTGGTCTCGAAACGATACTGAACAGACGAGGCAGGAAATGGAAAGAGCTTGGATTGAGCAAGAAAGATCTCACAGATGAAGAGCTTTTTGATCAGCTTCTGCAAAATCAAATAATGATTAAAAGGCCGTTGATTGTCAAAGATGAGGCAGTTATGGTAGGATATGATGAAGATGCATTTGAAAACTTTTTTGAGTAGCACCCTGCTTTTTTTGATTCTTTTAACCGTCAATTCTGAACGGATAATTGCGCAATCTGAACTCTCATTTGATCATTCCGAACCCCCGGAACTCGAAACCATTATCAGTGTACGGGAGAGATTTGAGTACAAAGTAACCTACAGCTTTTTTACAGTTGGGTGGGTTGAAGTGGAATTGCTGCCCGATACAACCTACAAAGGGAAAAAGGCACATCATCTTCGGACAATAATTGAGTCGAATAACAAGATTCCATTTGTGAAAAAGAATCTTTCCCATTACGAAAACCTCTTTTTTACAGATGACGAGTATGTTTACAGTTATCTGTTCTGGCGGGATGACATACACGAAAACAAACAGAAAGCCCAGGAAGTTGTTTTTGACCGGGAAAAAGATGAAGTGCGGTTTTATGAAGACGGACAGCCTCAGGACACACTTGAACTGGTAGAGCCGGCCAGTGGCGGCGACATCAGTTTTATTATTTCTCGTATGTTTGCAGGAACGGAAAATGAGTTTAAATTGCCTGTTTACATAGAAAATAAGCTTGGGTATGTGACGGGCGAAAACAGTACTGAAACTGAAATGAGAGAGTATGAGGCTTTTGATGAACCCGTTAAAGCGTATAAAGGTGAAGGGCATGCTGATATTGACGGGCCGTTTGGATTTACCGGAGAATTTAAATCTTGGTTTGCAACAGACGACCGCCGGATTCCTCTTGAAGCACACGTAAAAGTGCTGTTTGGTAATGTGAAAATTAAATTGACGAATTACGAAGTGATTGATGAATAAACGTAAGATTGAAGTTGAATTTGAAAAAATTTCCGGTTTTGAAAATATCTCTCTGCCGCGTTATGAAAGTTCCTATGCAGCCGGAATGGACGTGAGAGCAGCTCTTTCAAAACCTGTTAAACTACAACCCGGGGAGAGAAAAATCATACCTACTGGTTTCAGAATGGCACTTCCCAAAGGATATGAGGCGCAAATTCGCCCGCGCAGCGGTCTTGCTCTGAAACATGGCATTACTATGCTGAATACTCCGGGTACTATAGATGCCGACTACAGGGGAGAGGTAAAAGTACTGGCTGTCAATTTGGGTGACCAGCCTTTTATCATTGAACACGGGAACCGGATTGCCCAGATGGTGATTGCCCCCGTAACTCATGCAACGATTCGGGAAGTCAGTAAGTTAGATAGCTCTGACAGGGGAACCGGTGGATTCGGCAGCACAGGGATTGAATAGATCGGCTAATTTGTTTGCAGGGCACTTCTTTATTAATAATTTATTCTTTTTTTCTCTATCGTGGCAGTAAAAATAAATCCATATATCAATCTTGTTCGCAATAATCACAATTACAGGAGATTGTGGCTCAGCCAGATTATATCCAATTTCGGCGACTGGTTTGGGATACTTGCTGTTTACGCGATCATACAACAGTATAGTGGCTCTGAATTTCTCCTTGGCCTGATCATTGTCGTTAAAATGTTGAGTCTTGCATCGTTTTCGCCGATTGCGGGGTTTGTTTCAGACCGCTTCAACAGACGGCAGCTTATGATCTTATGTGATATGTTTCGTGCAATCATTGTGCTGGGATTTCTTTTGATTGTGTCGTTTGAAACACTCTGGCTGGCGTACCTGCTGATGGCACTGCAGATGGCACTCTCTGCTGTTTTTGAACCCGCTAAAACCTCGTCGATTCCCAATGTGACGAGCTCTGAAGAACTGGTAAACGCAAATATTTTATCTGCAGCTTCCTGGAGCACTGTTTTCACTGTAGGCATGGCCCTTGGAGGTCTTGCCACTGGCTACCTCGGTACGGATACTGTCTTTATCTTAAATGCAATCAGTTACATTGTTTCAGGCTGGTTCATATTTAGAGCTGATATTCCTCAAAAAGAGATGACTGATGAGGAAAAAATTAAAAACAGGAATCCGCTTACCGGAATTAAAGAAGGATTCAGATTTCTGAAGTCGAATAAACAGATTTTGAGACCGGCCTTTGCAAAAGGTACTTTCACCATGTGTTTAGGTGCCCTGGTATACCTGCTTATCATAGTATCAGAAGAGATTCTTATGATGGGAAGCGTTGGCTTGGGAATCCTCTATGCAGCAAGGGGAATAGGAACCGGTATCGGCCCGGTGGTTGGAAGGCGCCTGTTCAAAAAAGAGTCAGGCTGGATTCGTGCTATTGGTTTATTTATGATGTTTACCTGTATCTGTTATATTTTTGTAAGCAGTATGGAAACCATTTTCTGGATGTCATTATTTGTAATAATGGCCCATATGTCTTCAGGATCCAATTGGGTCATGAGTACTGTGTTGTTGCAGCGGCGATCTCCCGATGTTTTCAGGGGACGTGTTTTCAGCACCGAGTGGCTCTTATTCACACTGGCACAATCAATATCTGTAACAGCAGCATCTTTAATTCTTGAGTTCAACCTTTTTACGGTACGTCAAACCATGATACTGTTTGCAGTTCTGTTAGGAGTATCAGGTATTTTCTGGCTCACAAGAGTAGTACCGGGTGAAGAACGTTACCTGCAAAATGATACAGCTCCTAATAGGAGCGCTTTTGCAGCAAAGGGAGAAGCTTAACGCAGACTGCAATAAAACTTTATAAATAAAGGTATTATTGCATGCTTATTGCATATAAATCGGATGCCAGAACCGGGCTTCCTGGGGATGTAACCGCAGTGTGCGCGGAGAAATGCAAAGGAGGTTCACGCAAAGCACAGTAAGATCAGCGCAAAGTCCGCAGAGAATATGTCGGTTTAAGCACGTCAACAAACAGATTTTTTTTTTGGAAAGAAGCGCCAAATCAACTTTTTTTTACTGCATACTGCATACTGCATACTGCATACTGCATACTGCATACTGCATACTGCCACAGTCACTCAAAATGCTTTCGTTCCTGTTTAAAATCATCATCACTGATAAGTCCCTGTTGCCACAACCCGGTCAGATAGTCAAGTTTATCGAGGGTGCCGGGATTGTGATTCACTGAATCCGGTTCGGCTGATTTCTGCATTTCACTGAGTCTCTTTTTTTCTGCAGCAACAGCGTGTCTGATTAGACCGGCAGTCTCTTCCGGATCCCTTATTCCGAGAAGCTCCATATCAGAAGCAGGGGAACCAATGAGTAAATCACCTGTATTGAACTTTTTATCAATCCATCGCCGGCGAACATCTATTCCGCTTATATCAGCGAGATCAACCCGCTGGGAATATTTACTGTCTTTTGAAACGATATATCTGTCATAGATCTCATATCGTATGGATTTCCTGGTTTTCTGCGCCCGCCAGATGATGTAGATCCCGATACCCAGCAGCGGTATCAGAAGTATGCCCCAAAGATACCACCAGAACCATGAACGCCAGTCGGGATGAAGTCCAATTTTTTTATCTTTTTCCATGCCTGCTTTCTTTATTAACCAATTCCCGTTGATTAGATTAACAATTCACACTCAGTTCACATTCCTAAGCTACTATTATTGTTTCAAAAAAAGCAGGAGAATTTTGTATCTTTTGTTTCTGCTGATAACTTAAATTCACAACACCTTGAAGGCCTGGAAGTATTTTATAGCTGTGTGGATGACGGCCGTAATTACAGTTGGATTTTTGATTCCAATTCCCGACATCCCGATTCTTGAAGAGTCAGCACGCAATCTTTTTTTGCATGTTCCGATGTGGTTTACAATGATGATCTCATTTGTGATGGCTTTTTGGTACAGTATAAGGTACCTGAATGATGAAAACATGAGATTTGACAGGAAGGCGGAAACGGCAACTGCGATTGGGTTGGCTTTTGGCGTTTGCGGGTTGCTGACCGGGTCTCTTTGGGCACGATTTACCTGGGGTACGTGGTGGACATTCGCAGAACCCAGGATGAATCTCTCTGCACTGGCAATGCTTATTTTTGTTGCATATTTTATTCTCCGTTCAGCTTTTAATGATCCTGAAAAACGCGCTAAGATCTCGGCTGTCTACAATATTTTCGGAATTACAACAATTCCTTTTTTGCTCTACATCATCCCCCGACAGTTGCCAAGTCTGCATCCGGGAGCTGAAGGAAATCCGGCATTTAGTGAATTGACGGCCCCTGAGTTGCGTTATATCTTTTATCCCGCGATCATAGGGTTTGCAGGAATTGCATTCTGGATGATGGATATCGTGAACCGGTATAAAAAAGTAAATGAACATATACAACATAATCGTAACGCGGAATTGAATTCCGAGCAGCAGGTATAAAAGGCAGAAGAACAGATACAAACCCGGGCATGAATGAATTTATTATTTGCACAAGAACAGACCTCAACAACCGTTGATACCTTAACACAAATATATTCGGATAAATGGAGTGGTGCAGAAGGAATGGAAAACGCATCCGGGTTTGTTCAAATGATGGCATCAAACGACCTTATATTTGTTGTTCTGGGAGTAAGCCTCATTATCTGGTTTGTTTTGCTTTTTTATATGATAAAAGTTGACCGCAAAGTATCTGACCTTGAAAAAGAAATTGAATCTGAAAAATCATGAAGCCTAAATTAATCATTGGTGTTCTCTCTATCGTCTTATTTACATCACTCCTGATGTATAATTTCGGAAACAGTATCAGCACGTATGTGAATTTTGAACAAGCTGACGGACGTTCAGGGGCACATGTTGTGGGGAAATGGGATGATTCAAAAGAGTATGGATTTTCAAGGGAAGCGATGCAATTTTCATTTCATATGAAAGATGAAGATGGTAATGTAAGGCGTGTGATCTATCCCCGGCCAAAACCAAACAATTTTGAACAGGCTACCCAGCTTGTCGTTATAGGGGAGATGAGGAACAATGTCTTCTATGCCAGCGAGATGCTGATGAAGTGCCCGTCAAAATACAACGACCCGTCAAAAGCTGAATTTGTAAATGCGGAAGAGAGTGGTTAGTCAATGCTGGGTATAACAGGAAATCTTTTACTTTCAGCGTCTTTCATGTTCGCTGTCGCCGGCCTCATTTTTTATGCCATCTCTGCGAATAGCGATAACCAGAAGTTTGAAAAAATATCTGACCGGCTCTGGCAGGCCAAAGGCCTGGCTGTTCTGATATCATCAGCGATACTGATCTATCTGATTGTTGATCACCAGTTCCAATATTTTTATGTGTGGAACTATTCCAGCCTCGACCTGGAACTTCATTACCTGCTTTCAACCTTTTATGGCGGACAGGAAGGCAGTTTTATGCTTTGGATTCTCTGTTCATTTCTGATTGGTCTTGGATTAATTCGCTGGACGCGCAGACCTTACAAAGCACCTGTAATGTTTGTAATGACTCTTACTCAGCTATTCCTGATTTCAATGCTGCTCGGCTGGGACCTGTTTGGGCTGAAACTTGGTGCATCCCCTTTCAGAACTATTGCCCAGGAGATGCCAAATGCTCCTTTTATACAGGCCAATCCCGATTTTGTACCTGCCGACGGAACCGGGTTGAACGATTTATTAAAGAGTCCCTGGATGATGATTCATCCTCCTGTACTATTTGTCGGGTTTGCAATGATGACTGTTCCGTTTGCATTCGCAATTGCGTCTCTCTGGACACGCACATATCATGAATGGATTAAACCTGCGCTTCCCTGGACTCTCGGTGCGAATTTGGCACTGCTGACTGCTATTTTTCTTGGCGGGTACTGGGCATATGAAACACTTTCATTTGGCGGATACTGGGCTTGGGATCCGGTTGAAAATGCTTCATTTGTACCATGGCTGATTGGTACGGCCGGTATACATGCTATGATTATTCAGCGCAAAAGTTCGCGAGCCCACAAGGCGTCTATCTTTTTTGCAATACTCGCATATGTTGCTATTGTTTATGAAACATTTCTGACCAGGTCGGGTGTGCTCGCCGATCAGTCAGTCCACAGTTTTGTAGATCTTGGCCTTTACAATCAGCTCCTCGTATACATGTTGGTTATGATTGTAATCGGAATCGGTTTTTTCATCTACCGCTATAAGGAGCTTCCGAGTCCGGAAAACGAAACAGGTATACTCACAAAGGAGTTTTTCACATTTACAGGCTCCATGATGCTGTTTATCCTGGGAGCCATAATTATTCTCGGCACAAGCTCCCCAATAATTGGTAAGCTTTTTGTGAGCGATCCAACGCCGCCTGATATCAGTTTTTACAATAACTGGAGTTTACCTATAGCCATAGTTATGGCAATGCTGACTGTAATTGGTCAGTATCTCTTCTGGCAAAAACATAATTGGGAATCCCTGTCTGGTGCTATGGTTGTTCCTCTTTTGCTGACCTCCATACTTGCTACCTTAACGATTGTATTCGGATCAGTCCGTAACATCTACTATATGATACTGGTGTTTGCCGCCTGGTTTGCAGTAATCGGAAATGGCTCTATGTTGCTTTACCTGCTCAGGAAAAATCCGAAACTTGTGGGCGGCACTCTCACACATACCGGGTTCGGAGTTTTACTCTTAGGAATACTTGCATCCTCTGCATATAACGAGCATCTGCTCGATGAAACAGCCGCCAACTATAACCACCGGGTTGAAATTGGTGAGGCTTTTGATGAACAGGGTTTTCCAATTACACAAAAGGTCGAAATGTTTGAGCTTAAACTTAACCGGCCTAAACTTGTAAATAACAAATATATGGTTACTTACGAGGGGTATGCGCTTTCGGATACGCCCAGGCCGGGACAGCAAACCTACCGGCTCAAATTTGAACCAATTGACGGGGGAAGCCCATTCTATATGAACCCGGAAGTCTATCCTATGCTAACTTCTTCATCTGCAAATAATGTTGAATGGTCGGTTGATCCGGATATCAGGAGCGGGTTTCTGAGTGATATTTATCTGTATGTAGCAGGGAGTGAGTATGTCGAAACGCAAAATGAGTTGGTAAAGAAAAGAAACAATGTTCAGCCTGTATCCGATGACGGGCAAAACAGTGAAGAGCAAGTTCAGAAGATTGAAATAGGAAAAGGGGAGACGGCGAATGCCGGTAATTTTCAATTTACATTCAGAGATTTTCAGCCTGCAAGTGAAGAACACCTTCCTGACAGTACGCTGATCGGAATCCGTTCAATTGTTGAAGTGTTGCATACCCCAAGCGGAAGTATGTATGAAACAGTTCCCCTTTTTGCTGTCTATACGGAAGATGGTCGGAGCTATACCTATTCTCCTCCTCTCGAAATTGAAAAATGGGGATTGATTCTTCAGTTTACAGGTGTAAATCCGGAAAATGATGCAATAGAAGTTTCTGTAGGCGGGCTTGACGAGGAGTTCGAAGAAGACTGGGTTGTAGTAGTCGCAGAAAAGAAACCTTTTGTCTCAGCTGTATGGCTCGGAACATTTTTATTAATGGGTGGATTTAGCGTATCAATTTTCCGACATTGGTTACGTGAGAAAGATGCCAATAAGTAAATACAAATATTACCTGTTAATTTTGTTTGGGCTGATCCTTTTTATGCAGCCCCTTTCAGCAGAGGCACAGCCTGACCCGAGAGGCGCGCTCTTGCGTTCTGTGGTTATACCGGGGTGGGGCCATCACTATGTCGATAAAACTGATTGGACACGTGGACAGGTGCATCTTGCGGCTGATATAGTTATGCTGGCTGCTTTTTTTGGACTAAATGCAAGGGTTAATAATATGCAGGACCAGGCAGTTTCTCTTGCACAGCTGCGCGCTGGTGTTAATCCTGATGATAAAGACCGGTCGTTCCGGCTTGCGATCGGCAGGTTTAACTCACTTGAAGAACACAATGACTTTCAGCGAAGAAGCAGAAACTGGGACCAGATTATTGAGGATACACCCGAAAATCGCTGGCTATGGGCTTCTGCAGATGACCGTAACAGGTACAGCAGTCTCAGGGACGATGCCGATCGAATAGATTCACAGCTGCCTGCCATTATAACTCTGCTGGTTGCTAACAGGGTTGTATCAGGCATAAGTGCATTTGTCAGGGCTAAAAATATTGAAGGAGCACCTGAAATTTCGTTATCACCGGTAATTGATGAACCGGGAAATACAAGCGGAATGATGGCCAACATCAAGTTCAATTTTTAGGAATGTCGCGGTGCAAGATTACGATCAGGTATGATGGTGCTGACTATGCCGGATGGCAAAATCAACCCGGTCAGTCTACCATACAAGGTGAAGTTGAAAAGTCTCTTTCCCGCCTTTTTCAACAAGAAATAGAGATCTTTGGACAGGGACGTACCGATGCGGGTGTTCACGCTGAAGGACAGGTTGCCCACACTGATCTGCCCGAAACCAAAACTACCGGAAAAATACTTCACGCTTTGCGGGGAATATTGCCGGAAGCTATTGCCGTAATTGACATCGAAAAGGTGTCTGATGATTTTCATGCAAGGTTTGATGCAATTTCACGACAGTATCGCTACCAGGTAAATACTCGTCAGAACCCGTTAAAGAGAAATTACAGCTGGTATGTATCAAAGCCTCTGAATTCTGAATTATTACACTCTTGTGCTGCATTGGTAAAGGGAACTCATGACTTCATAAATTTTTCGAAAACTGAAGACAGGGATTTTGGTACCACCATTTGTACCATCGAGCATTCGGAATGGGTTGACATGGAAGAAGAACTCATATTCCGGATTTGGGGCAATCGCTTTTTACGACACCTCGTCCGCCGGCTTGTCGGATCTATGGTTAGAGTTGCATCCGGCAGAATGGAGATATCAGATTTCGAAGAGATGCTGAAAGCTCCTGAAATGGAATTAAAGGGATTTTCAGCACCTGCAAAGGGGCTGGTTCTGGAAAAAGTCTTTTATTGAGAGAATATAAAATTCAGAATCTCTTCTGCAATTGCCGGTTTTGTTCCGCTGAACTCTTTTTTTATTTTTTTACCGATTAAAAGCAATTGATTTGTATCTGATTCAAAGCCGGAATTTTTGTCTGCCAGGTTATTTGCCAAAATCCAGTCAGCGTTTTTTTGATTCAGTTTTTTAGCCGCATTTTCTTCAAGCTTTTCTGTCTCCATGGCAAAACCGATCAGAATCTGGTCATCCTGTTTGTTTTCTCCAAGCCATTTAAGTGAATCAGGATTCTCTTTTAATTCAATTCTCTTATCAGCACTCTCTTTTTTTATTTTTGATTCAGACACTGAGGTTGGTGAAAAATCGGAAACAGCTGCAGCAAGAATAAAAATATCAGCATTTTGGTGCTTTTTTACCAGGGAAAAAAGTTCAGTTGCAGAGGTAAACGATTCACTTTCCATTCTTTCCGGGATTTTTACGGAGACAGGACCGTGTAAAAGAGTTACATCTGCACCGAGCTGTTTTGCTGCGTTTGCCATTGCAACGCCCATCTTACCGCTGCTCGGATTTGAAATAAATCGGACCGGATCAAGAAATTCACGAGTGGGACCAGCTGTAACAACTACCTGCTTTCCATGCAGAAGGTTACTCTTTTTTTTTTCGAGCAACAGTGATTTTATCTTTTCTAGGATGTCGGCTGTTTCCGGAAGACGGCCTTTTCCTTCAAGTCCGCTTGCAAGGTACCCGGATTCAGGTTCCAGTATGAAATACCCAAACTCTTTAGCTCTGCTGAGATTATGCTGTACAGACGGATGGTTATACATTTCGCCGTCCATAGTAGGGCAGATTAAAACGGGGCACCTGGCAGCCAGTGCGGTGGAAGTGAGCATGTTATCTGACTGGCCATGCACCAGTTTTGAGAGTGTGTTTGCTGTACACGGTGCGATTACATACAGATCAGCCCATTCACCCCAATGTATATGTTTTGTCCAGCTTTCGCTTCCGCCACTTTCATTAAAAACATCAATAGCCACCTCATGACCGGATAGCGAGCTGAACGTATCAATACCTACAAACCGGGCAGCTGCACGAGTCATGGTTACCCTGACTTCGGCACCGGACTTCTGAAGTTCGCGAAGCAAAAATACCGCTTTATAAGCGGCTATACCGCCGGTAACACCAAGTAAGATACGGTTACCGGCAAGCATGATCAGATATCTTCGTTAGGATAGCGGTAGTAGACTTTATCCTTTAGCATTTCGTCTACGGATCTCTGTGTGGGATGGGGTAATTTTTCGAAGGTTTTGGAAATACGCTCCTGCTCCTCATTAAAGGTGAATTCATCCTCTTCTTCAAATCCTTCAAAGTACTTGAGCTTATCGTCAAGCTCCAGCTTTTCCTGGGCAGCTATCTGACGGGCACGTTTCGACATTACAACAATTTTTTCATATTTGTTGCCGGCACTTCCGCCGAGATTTTCAACATTCAGGGTTTTAATAGGCATAACTAAATAATTATGGGTTTATAAAATTTATCACGGCTTTCTTTGTTTGCTTGTAAGCTGATTCAAGCTCATCATTGATGATCACAACATCGAATCTGTCTGCAAACTCTATCTCTTTGACAGCCCGGGCAAGCCTGACACCAAGAGATTCCTCTGTTTCTGTTCCGCGTTTAATCAATCTTTCTTTTAACACCTCAAGTGACGGAGGTTTAATAAAAATACCAAGTGCATCATTCTGAAAATCGTTTTTGATATTTAATGCACCCAATACATCAATGTCAAGCAAGACAAAATAACCTTTATTTCTCAGTTTCTCAATATCTGAGCGGAATGTTCCGTAGTAAGTTCCATTATAAAATTTTTCCCACTCAGCGAACTCACCCTTTTCAATTTTTTTTTCGAACTCATCTTTGCTGATGAAGTGATACTCTATGCCATCTGTTTCACCTTTCCTGGGCTTCCGGGTGGTGGCGCTTACCGAAAAGACAAGATTTGGAAATTCATATAAAAGGCGTTTTGCGAAAGTTGATTTACCCGCACCACTCGGGGCTGTCAGAATGATAAGTTTACCTTTTTTACTCAATGTTTTGTACTTGCTCCCGCATTTGTTCCAGTTTTTCCTTTCCGATTACCACATGATGAGCGATTACCGAATCACTTGATTTGGATCCGATTGTATTCAGTTCCCGGTTAATTTCCTGGCATAAAAAATTAAGTCTGCGTCCCACGTTTTCATTATCCTCAAGAGCATCCCTGAAAAATTTAATATGTGAATTCAGTCTTACGATCTCTTCATTGATGTCCATTTTATCTACCAGAAGCGCCACCTCCATTTCAAGCCGGTCATCATTAATTTTCTCATCCTGCACCAGTTCCTCTATCCGCTTCCGGAGTTTTTCTTTAACCAGTGATGCATTAGCGCGGGATGCTGAGCCAATATCTTTCAGAAGTCCGCTGATATCATCAAGCAGTGCGGCAAGATCATCTTTTAATTCAGCTCCTTCCTGCGACCTCATTTTATTTGCCGCCTGAAGCGCAGATTTGGTAGCTTCAACAGTGCATTTCCAAATTTCTTTAACAGTTTCAGGATCATCCTCCCGCTGGACAAAAATATCTTCAAACCGAAGAATATCTCTAACCTGAACTGGTTCAGTCAGGTTAGATTCTCTTCTGATCCCTTCAAGCATTTCAATATAGCTCTTAACCATTTCAGGGCTGTAAGTTATATTTGGAATACCTGTTTTAGATTTGTCCAGGTTAACATTTACGTTGATCTTTCCCCGGCTTACATAGTTCTGAATAACATCTTTCAGGTCAAATTCTTTGTGCTGCAAAGATTGCGGCAGTCGGATAGATATATCGAGGTATCGGCTATTCAATGTTTTTACTTCTGCAGTAACATGAAAGCCGTCAGAAGAAAAATCCCCGCGTCCAAAACCCGTCATTGATGTAATCATAATGTAATCTAAGTTAGATGGTTATTGGAAGGAAGATAAAAAAGTGAGAGTTAAATACTATAAAATAGTAAGAATGATATAATCCTGTAATAAAATGATATTATAACAATTCAATTTTGACATTTCTTAATACGTAAACCCGTCTGCTGTCCTCAAGAAGGTCTGAGAGCTTCTCATTAAAACTTTCATAGTACTTTTTGAGTTTTTTTGCTCTCTTCTGGCCAAACTTGATTTTTACGAACCGGAGTAGCGAAAACAGGGTTCCTGGAAAATCTGCAATTTTTAATATTCCTGAATCCACTTTTGCTCTGGTCCGGAAATGGGTTCCGTCTTTAACATTTATTACATAAATGTTTACGTACGATTCATTGTTATTTTTTCATCCGATATTTCGACGAGGCTTTCTGAAGTGAGAGGAAGGTAAATAGTAATCTCAATATCTTTCAGGTTAAAGAATTTTCTTTCCCCGTTTTCACGGAAGATAATTTTAGTAGTATATTTAATGAGGATAATATTTACAAAATATATTGTACCGGAGACAGCTTTGGAATAATTAGTTGCGGATATTTCCTGCCAAAAAGCTTAAGTTGACCAGCAAATAAATAATAAAAAAATTTATACACAGGTAATTAAATGGGATTTCTCGGCGGGTTTGAGGTAATTATTATCATTATTCTGATCATCTTTCTTTTTGGAGCCAAAAAAATACCTGAGCTCGCGCGAGGTCTCGGGCAGGGAATTAAAGAGTTTAAACAGGCCAAAGGTGCTGAAAACGAAAAAGAAATTTCAAAAAATAAAAATGATGAATCGGAAGAAGAGAATCCCTGAACATTTGAGCAAAATCAGACGATCCGGTATGCCGGCTTTTTACCTTCTGATAATCCTCTATCTGTTTCCATTACAAATATTTGGCCAGGAATCTGATCTGTTTTCCGGAATGGATATTTTTGAACTTGAATGGGCGGCGGATCCCCGGATTTCTCCTGACGGAGATCTTATTGTTTATCAACGGCAGGGAATGGATAAGATGACAGACCGCAGAACATCACGCCTTTGGATCATAAAGTCAGATGGAAGTGACCACAGAAAACTCACTTCCCTTGAGAAGAATGAGTCGAATGCAAGATGGTCGCCTGATGGCAGTAAAATAGTGTTTACCAGCAGCGATCCGGATCATGGGAATGAGCTTTACGTCTATTGGATTGAATCGGGTGTCTATTCAAGAATCACGCAACTGGATGAATCAGCCGGTGGAATTTCCTGGTCACCGGATGGTGATAAAATAGCCTTTACCATGAAAGTGGCCGAGCCGAATCCCACCCTTGTTCCGTCTCCCCAAAAACCGGAAGGGGCTGAATGGGCAGATCATCCCAGGGTTACCAAACGCCTGAATTATCAATCAGATGGTTCTGGGTATATTGAACCCGGGTTTTCGCACATTTTTGTTGTGCCTGCCGAAGGTGGTACTGCTGCGCAGGTAACTGCCGGTGATTACCATCACACGGCAGCTCCCGAGTGGCTGCCCGACGGCAGCGGACTCCTGTTTTCAGCTAACCGGCATGATGATTGGGAGTTTGAGAGAAGAAATAGTGAAATTTACCGCGTAAAATTTTCTGATGGATCCATCACATCCCTGACAGATCGATTTGGGCCTGATTTCAGTCCAAAAATCTCTCCCGACGGAGACAAAATTGCATATCTGGGGTATGATGATAAAATTCAAACCTACCAGGTAAACCGTCTTTATGTAATGGACCGCGATGGTTCCGGTAAACGAGAAATAAAAACGGGGTTTGACAGAAGCATCTCAGCTGTAGAGTGGACCGAAAGTGGTGATGGCATCTATCTTATGTATGATGATAAAGGAAATACGAAAGTCGCGTATACCGATCTGAATGGCAATGTATCGGTAGTTGCACACAATTTGGGAGGCACCTCGGTTGGCCGGCCATACAGCGGCGGCTCTTTTACAGTATCTGGCAACGGTAAGATTGCGATGAACCAGACTACACCCTATCATCCTGCAGAACTGGCTGTGATTTCCCGCGGTGATAGCGAGCCCCTGATGCTTACCGATCTGAACGGTGATTTGCTGCCGAACCGGGAGCTGGGAGAAGCAGAAGAGATTTGGTACAACTCTACCGTTGACGGAAGGGAAATCCACGGATGGATTGTAAAACCACCGAATTTTGACGAAAATCGGCAGTACCCGCTTTTGGTTGAAAATCACGGCGGACCAATTACCAATTACGGCGACCGATTTTCACCTGAAATGCAACTCTATGCAGCTGACGGTTATGTCGTATTTTATCCGAATCCGAGGGGAAGCACCAGTTACGGTGAGGAGTTTGGGAACCTTCTTTATCACGACTATCCCGGGGATGACTACCAGGATGTCATGGACGGTGTGGATGTGATTCTGGATATAGGTTTTGTTCACAGCGACAGCCTTTTTGTAACGGGAGGCAGTGCCGGCGGGACAATGACATCATGGATTATCGGGAAAAACAACCGCTTCAGGGCGGCGGCGGTCATAAAACCTGTAATGAACTGGATAAGCAAAACCCTCACCGCCGATAACTACTACGGGTATGCTGAATACCGTTACCCGGGACAGCCATGGGAAAATTTTGAAGAGTACTGGAAGTATTCTCCAATCTCACTTGTCGGCAATATTGAAACTCCGACGCTTGTGATGGTGGGGACCGATGATTTGAGAACACCATTGTCTGAGGCAAGCCAGCTCTATCATGCGTTAAAACTCAGAAAAATTGAAACAGTCCTTGTAGAAATACCGGGATCTGCCCATTTCATATCAAATCGCCCCAGCCAGATGATGACCAAGGTGGATCACATTTTAGCGTGGTTCAGGATGTATAGAGATGGGGAATGAGCGAATTGTGAAATTGGCGGTCTTTACTGCATAATGATTTTAAAAGTGCCCGAGGGGGGACTCGAACCCCCACGCTGTTACCAGCATACGTCCCTGAAACGCACGCGTCTACCAATTCCGCCACCCGGGCATGGGTGAACCAATGTAAATCATTCAGTAAATCAAAAAAGCCTGTTGCCAGCCCGTCCCTGAATCCGTCAGCCGACGGACTACCAATTCCGCCAGCCGGGCAAGGGTGAACCAATGTAAATCATTCAGTAAATCAAAAAAGCCTGTTGCCAGCCCGTCCCTGAATCCGTCAGTCCCGAAATGAATTCCGGGATTCGGAAAACTGACGGACGGTGAAAACCAGCATTGCATACAGATCATATTGTAATCTGTTTTCCCAAAGATTTTAAATATAGCAAGCTTTCACTCCACTTTGCAATATGGATTTGAGTTTATTTTGTGAAGGGAATCAGGATTCCGTAATTGAATAGTAACAAGAACTGTTTTTTAATTTTCAGATTCAAATATCGCTTTCATCATTTCAATATAATTATCTGTCAAAGCTACGTTTCGTCTTGCCATCATGATTTTCATTGTTTCAACAGCTTTCTCAAAAGTATACGTGGTCTTGTTTTTGTCGCTGATCCAGGTAAAAGAGCGGATGTGATTTGGCGGAAATCCGGAACTCAGAATATTGGATGAAACACCGCAAATTGAACCGGTATTTAGCATAGTGTTGATGGCAGTTTTGGAATGATCACCTAAAACAGTTCCAAAAAACTGGCGGTCCGTATCTGTTTTTTCAGCGGTATGAAAATCTGTAATTGCAATTTTACTGTAGTTGTTTTTCATATTTGACGTGTTAGTATCAGCACCGAGGTTTGTCCACTGCCCAAAGATTGAATTTCCTGTAAACCCGTCATGCGCTTTATTTGCGTAGGAGTGAAATATGCAGTTGTCAATTTCTCCTCCCACTTTACACACAGGCCCTATCGTCGTGTTTTTGTAAATTTTGGCACCGGTTTTCACAGTAGAACCGCGGCAAATAACTGAGGGGCCCCTGATTACGGAATTGGCCATAATTTTACTGTTATCCTGCAGTACTATGGGGCCATCATTTGTTATAAAAACCACGCCGGGTTCAATTTCTACATTCTCGTCTGACAGCACACCATGCTCGCCGGTAATGGTAAAATGGCTGTTTTCCCCGATGGGCTCCAGGTTACCCAGCCTGTTGATATCATGAACTATTTCACTGCCATTCATGGAAATCAAATCCCATAAATTACTGAATCTTTCTGGTGACCGGTTTACATGTAGTTTTTTCAGAGATGAAAACACGGGTTTATTTTCTATCCATTTAAAATGAGTTTCAGGAGGAACTTTAGCTGCAATAACCAGTTCATCACTCACAAGATATTCTCCGCTATTAAGCAAGAGGATATTGGAGCTTATATGCTGATCCGGCAAAACGCGCGGATTGACCCACAAGAAAGAGTGGGCTTCATCCGGCAATTCGGTTTTGTAAACTTCTTTACGGTGATCTTTCAAATTTCTTGTAATAATGCCTATATCAAGAGTGAGAGACCATTTTTCACTCATTGTAAGAATACCGCAACGAAGATCGTCCGCTGGCCTTGTAAGAGTCAGTGGCTCCAGGTTCTTGCAAAGTTCGTCTTCAAAAAAACAAATTATTTCCACGGATTAAGCAATTTTAATTAATAAATTCAAACGCTGCGGGGTTTTTAATTCCCCGCTACAGTCTTAAATTAAGCTAAATATTTCAACAAGGTAAAGATATTCGGAGTTTTAAATACAATGTGTGGAATCGTAGGATATATAGGTGAACAAAAGGCGGCTGATATTCTTGTTAAGGGATTAAAACGGCTTGAATACAGGGGATATGATTCGGCCGGAATCGCACTGATGAATGGGGAGATGTGCATCAGGAAGGGCAAAGGAAAAGTACAGAATCTTGAAAATGAGTTAAAAAGCCGTCCATTACTGGGAAAAATTGGTATTGGACACACAAGATGGGCAACCCATGGCCAGCCAAATGATATTAACTCGCATCCTCACCTGAGTGAATCCGGAAAAATCGCTGTTGTACACAACGGCATTATTGAGAATTACGGGGCGATTAAGAAAAATCTTGAGAGCAGGGGACGTACGTTTAAAAGTGATACTGATACTGAAATTATAGCACAACTGATTGAAGAAATTTATCAGTCAGAGACTAAGGTCTCTTTTGAACATGCCATACAACTGGCCCTGAAGCAGGTAATCGGTACATACGGACTTGCTATTGTAAATATGGATCAGAACGATAAAATTTATGTAGCAAGGAAAGGTTCGCCACTCCTGCTGGGAATAGGTGAAGATGAGATGTTTATCGCTTCTGATGCCTCTCCGATAGTGGAGTACACCAATAAGGTTGTCTACCTGGATGATGGTGAAATGGCTGTTGTTACAAAAGAAGGCTACGAGGTAAAAACAATTGAGGATGTACCGCTCACAAAAGAGATTTATGAGCTCGAAATGAGTCTCGAAGAGATTGAAAAAGCAGGCTATCCGCATTTTATGCTGAAGGAAATTTTCGAGCAGCCAAGAGCACTTTCTGACTGTATGAGAGGCAGGCTTGATAAAAAACGAAACCGTATACAGCTGGGGGGAATATCAGAGGTCTTAGACGATATTGTGAATGCAAACCGGGTAGTAATTGCTGCATGCGGTACAAGCTGGCACTCTGCTCTGGTAGGCGAATACCTGTTTGAGCACCTTGCCAAAATGCCTGTTGAAGTTGAATACGCATCCGAATTCAGATACAGAGACCCGCTGATAGGCAAAGGAGATGTGATGCTTGTAGTTTCACAAAGTGGTGAAACTGCCGATACGCTGGCTGCTTTAAGAGAAGCGAAACAGAGGGGTGCACTGGTGATCGGGGTTTGTAATGTTGTAGGATCTACAATCGCCAGAGAAACAGATGCCGGTGTTTATATTCATGCAGGTCCCGAAATTGGAGTAGCTTCTACAAAAGCTTTTACAGGTCAGGTAGCAGTTCTTACCATGATGGCGATTGCAATAGGTCAAAGTAATGGCACCATAGGAAAAGAAGAGGCTGCTAAACTGATTTCAGAATTGGATTCAATACCCGGCAAAGTTGACCGGATTTTAAAGCAGGCAGATAAAATTGAAAAATTGGCCCAGCTTTTTACGTATGCCCCTAATTTTTTATATCTCGGGCGAAGTTACAACTTCCCTGTTGCCCTTGAAGGTGCATTGAAACTGAAGGAGATCTCCTACATACATGCAGAGGGTTACCCGGCGGCTGAAATGAAACACGGCCCGATTGCCCTGATCGATGCAATGATGCCGGTAGTTGTTATAGCAGCTACAGATCATACAAACGATAAGATGATATCAAATATCGAAGAAGTAAGGGCAAGAAAAGGCAGAATTATAGCTATCACAAACAACGAGAACGGCGGAGTAAAAGACCTGGCTGAATTTGAAATATCGATTCCAGGTACTGAAGATTGTTTTTCCCCGCTACTAACCGTTATTCCCCTGCAGCTGTTATCCTACTATATTGCAGTAAACCGGGGATGTGATGTAGATCAGCCCAGAAATCTTGCCAAGAGCGTGACTGTTGAATAACAATTTATTTGATCAGAGTAAGCCGGTTTATTGATTAAATTATTATGAGACCAGCGTACTTACGTCATTTTAAAACAATTCTTTGGGTAACAAGCCGTTTTATTTGCGTAATTTGTGTATAGATTCGTTTAATCCGCAAAAATGTAAATAGCATCTGTTTTATGACACTCTCCATCAAAAATATGGTCTGTCCGCGATGTGTTGAGTCTGTTGAGAAAGTCATATCTGATATGAACCTGGAAGCAGAAACGATTAAACTCGGGGAAGTGGTTTTGAAACAGAGAATAGACCGGGACCAACTGGATGAGCTTAACGGCAAACTGAAAAGTGCAGGCTTTGAGCTTATTCTGGATCGCGAAACTGCAATTGCTGTTCAGATAAAATCTGCTCTTATAGAATATTTATCTTATCTCGAGGATCAAAGAGAACCCCAGAAAGTATCAGAGTACCTTTCCGGGCGGCTGAACTACAACTATTCATATCTAAGCAATCTTTTTTCAGAAAGGGAAAATCAAACCATTGAATCTTACCTGATCCGGCTTAAAGTTGAGAAAGCGAAAGAGCTTCTGAGCTATAAAAAATGGACGCTGAGTGAAATTGCCTGGAAACTGAAGTACAGCAGTGTGCAGTATCTTTCAAATCAATTTAAAAAGGTAACTGGCCAAACTGTAACGGAGTATTTAAAAGATCCCGAAAAAAAAAGAACGCCTCTCGATCATCTTTGATCTAAAAATATTACACATCTGCTCTTCAGAATCGTAAGTTGTTTGAACTCCAATATTCCTATTTTCAACTCAGTTGTAATCGCTTAAAATGGTCCGGGTGCGCAGACCGGCAACCAGAAAATGCGGAATACCTTTAACTAAAATCTTATAAATGTCTAAAAAATTATCATTTTCAATTGAGGGAATGCATTGTGCCGGGTGTGCCAATTCAGTTGAAAAGGCATTGTCTGGCGTAAATCATGTATCCGAAGCCACGGTAAATTTTGCTAACGAAACAGCGACGATTGTATGCAATTCAGATGAGCCCGGCTGGCCTGAATTGAAAAATGCTGTATCCGAAGCAGGTTTTTCCATTTCTTCAGATATCACTAAAATATCGTTTGAAGTAAATGGAATGCATTGTGCAGGTTGCGTTAACAGCGTCAGCAAGGCGATCGATTCGATAGAAGGTGTTATTGAAAGTGATGTAAACCTTGCAACAGAGAAAGCAGTAGTAACTTTTGATAAACACCTTACAGACCCTGATGAGATTGCTGCTGCTGTTCAGGATGCCGGGTTTGAGCTTGTGCATAAGAAAGAAGAAGCACAAAATCGCCTTGAGGATAAGAGAAAAAGAGAACAGGAAAAACTGGATGATGCCCGGCAAAGGTTAATTTGGTCTTGGATAATTACGGCTCCGCTTATGATCTGGATGTTTGCGGAAATGATTTTTCGGGGGCATGCACACGGATCGATCGTATCGGAAGCCATTATGACAGCTGCGGCGTCTGCGGTTATTTTTTATCCGGGCTGGGATACACTTAAAAGTGCTGTAAAGTCAGCTCTCAATTTGAGCCCTAATATGGATGTTTTGATAGCATTGGGTACTGTGGCATCACTGTTTACCGGTCTGATGGCCATGGCTGGTATTCTTGGCTGGTTTTCGTTTACGATGCAAAGTTTTACTGCCATTGCTGCGATGATCATGGCCTTTCACCTTACAGGCCGGTACATCGAGACCAAAGCGAAGGGCAGAGCTTCGGAAGCTATCACAAAACTGCTGACTCTTGAGGCTGAATCTGCAAGAGTTATTCGTAATGGCCGGGAAGAGGTTATTAAACTCGGTGAACTGCGAATAGGCGACACCATGTTGGTGCGGCCCGGTGAAAAGATTCCTACCGATGGAAAAGTGGTTCATGGAGAGTCTTCTGTTAATGAATCAATGGTAACCGGGGAGTCTATGCCGGTAACCAAGAGAGAAGGAGATGAGGTAATTGGCGGAACAATTAATTCTGATGGAACCATACGGGTTCAGGCCATTTCTGTTGGTGAAGATACATTCCTGAACAGGGTAATCAGAATGGTAGAGGAAGCCCAGGGATCGAAAGTGCCAATTCAGGAGTTTGCAGACCGTATCACTAAAGTTTTTGTTCCTGTGGTATTACTCATTTCTCTGACTACATTTTTAGCGTGGCTGATTTTTCCCGATTTATTCCTGCCTGTGATACAATGGGCTGATGGTTTTATACCCTGGATTGTAGCAGACTTGAATCCGGTTGGCCAGGCATTTTTTGCAGGACTCGCCGTGCTGGTAATTGCCTGCCCGTGTGCATTGGGTCTTGCAACACCAACAGCCCTGATGGTGGGATCAGGGGTTGGAGCTGAAAACGGGATTTTAATTCGCCAGGGAGAAGCCATTCAGATTCTGGACAGTGTTACACATATTATATTTGATAAAACCGGAACACTGACTGCAGGTGAACCGTCGGTAACTGATACATGGTTTTTTGAATCAGAAGATAAAAATAAACTTCTGGCCGGTATCGCAGCCGTTCAAAATTTATCGGAACATCCTATAGGAAAAGCAATTGTAAGATTTGTGAACAATCAGAATATTGGATTTCCGGACAGTGCTGAAAATTTTAAATCTATTGCAGGGATGGGTGTAAAGGGTCGTTCTGACAAAAGAGAAATAGTTGTCGGAAACCGGGATCTTTTAAAAAAAGAGGGGATCACCCTGGATAAAAATATTCATGAAAAAGCGTCAGAATTTGAAAATGCCGGTAAAACAGCAGTATTTGCAGTTTCTGACCGAAAAGTGGCAGGAGTAATTGCCGTTGCCGATCAATTAAAGGAAGACACAGCCGATGCTATCCGAAAAATCCATGAGCTTGGATATAAAACAGTTATGCTTACCGGTGACAATCAGAGAGTTGCAGAAACAGTTGCGGAACAAATCGGAATAGATGAAGTAATAGCAGAGGTTAAACCTGATCAGAAAGCTGATACGGTAAAACGATTACAGGAAAAAAAGTATGTAGTTGCAATGGTTGGAGATGGCGTGAATGATGCACCCGCACTGACACAAGCAGATGTAGGCATAGCACTCGGCACAGGAACAGATATTGCAATAGAAGCTGGAAACATAATTTTAATTGATGGTAAACTCAGTGCCGTTTTAAAAGCACTTAGATTGAGTAATGCAACTTTTAAAAAAATACGCCAAAATCTATTTTGGGCTTTCTTCTATAATGTTGTGATGATACCTGTAGCTATGGCAGGTTTGATGCATCCTGTTTTGGCTGAAGCGGCAATGGCTATGAGCTCTGTTAACGTTATTGGAAACTCCAGAAGACTTCAAAAAAAGAAAATTTCCTAACCTGTAGTGTTGATAATTTTTACTCAGAGAAATTTTTTTTTGTTAAACTGTAACAAAAGCTATCCAGAGTGCTCTTACTTGATAGATTTGAACTGTAACTTTATTATTTAATTCAAAATTAATTTTTGTGGATAACTTGACGTTTACAAAAAAAAACCGTAAATACAAGCCACAATTAGGAGTCTCTAACGTTTAATGATTTATTTGTATAATGAGAAATTGGAAGGCAATCTTATTTAAAGTCACTCTGCTTGTTATAATCGGGATTGTGGTAATTACCGGTTGAGCAAAATTTAAACCTTTCTGTGAAAAACTATGGGGAAACAGAGAGTTAAAAATCAGTACAGATGTAGAATTGCATCAAAGAAAAGTATGTAATTGCTGATTAACCATGTCTGAAACAATAAAACAGGTTTAAAAGTATTAATTGAAAGATCGCTTATGATGTCTTTTCATTTTTGAGTATCATTTGTAAGTGATTAATACCATCCACTTCATATATTTTTGAATCTTTTTTAAAGCCCAGCCCTGAATAAAATCGCTGAAGGTATTCTTGTGCTTCAATTCGAACAGGGCCTTCAAAATATTCTGTTGCCACTTCAATTCCCTTTTCAACCAGTTTATAACCAAGTTTTTTACCCCTGAAATCTGAAGCAATCAATATTCTCCCGAGGGATACTTCTTTAAACTTATTTTCAGGAGGCACAATTCTCAGGTAACCCGCAATTTCACTTTCAGAGATTAAAAATAAATGCAGGCTGATCTGATCAAGATTATCGATATCGTGATAAAAGCAAGTTTGTTCCAGAATAAAAATATCCTGTCTTAGCTTAAGCGCCTGGTACAAATACTCAGGGGGAAGAGCAGGGAATTTAAATAATTTCCAGTGAATCATCGGTTTATTTCTGAACTTTTTTTGAAGTCTTACGTACAGATAAAATGTGTTAAACATTAACTCATAATTATCAAAGACATGATATTTACAATATTAATAAACAGTCTGGCCGTTTTTTTTGGTGCATATATATTAAACGGGGTAGAAGTTAAGAATTATCTGACAGCAATCGGAGTGGCAGTTTTACTATCTCTGGTAAATGCATTTATAAAACCGCTCATTCTGTTGCTGACCTTACCTCTTACTATAATAACACTTGGTCTGTTTATATTGGTAATCAATGCATGGATGCTGATGCTTGTTGACAAGCTGGTTGACGGTTTCAAAATCCAAAGCTTTGCATGGGCGCTAATATTCAGTATAGTTCTGATGATTCTGAACGGATTTCTGTTTGCACTGCTTTAGAGCTAAATCGCTTGAGCGGCCTGTCTGTCCGGGAAAAATAAATTATAAATTGATACCGGTTTACATAAGGTGTTGTGTGGTTGATATTTTTAAATAGCAGTTGCCAATCTCTTCACTTTTCATTTAGAAAGCTATTATCTTCTTCTTATCACTTTCTAAATAATTTAATGAATGGTTAAAGAAAAAGTAAAAATACAGAATGAATCCGGACTGCATGCAAGACCGGCTGCCGCGCTGGTAAAACTTGCATCTAAGTATAAATCTGAATTCTTTATAGAGATGTACGGATACCGGGTAAATGGTAAAAGCATTTTAGGGGTAATGACTCTGGCCGCTGACCATAATACGGAAATTGAACTTATTTTAGATGGGCCTGACGAAAAAGAAGCGATGGATGCAATAAAAAACCTGGTTGACAATAAATTTGATTCAGAATAAATCAGAATAAAGAGGTAGCAGTTTGACAGCAGTTGGAGAAAATGTAAAAATCGAAGGGAAGCCTGCCTCATCAGGAATTGCTGTCGGAAACGTATATTTTTTGAGCGCTGAAAAAATCAGTCACCGGCCTGATAAAATACGGGAGGAGCAAATTGACGATCATATCAGGAAATATAAGGAGGTATTAAAGACTGCCAGTGAAGAACTTGCAGATCTGAAACCAAAAGCCGGAGACAGTGATGTTAGAGATATCCTGGATGCACAGATCCAGATATTAAATGACCCCGAATTAAAAAAACTGATTAAGACGAAAATCAGTGAGCATAAATTTGACGTTAAATATGCCATTTTCAGCTCTTTTAACCAGTATATCGAACTATTTGAAGATGCGCTGAATGACAGGATCAGAGAACGTACGTCTGATATTATAGCTCTCAGGGATATGCTGATCGATATTTTGATGCGGAACCGGACGGATGAAGTTATACCTGAAAAGAGTATTATTTTTGCGGACACACTGTCTCCTGCAAAAGTTGTACAGTTCAGTAAATCAAGTATCGAGGGAATGGTGATGCATGCGGGAGGATTTACATCTCATGCAGTAATTCTGGCACAATCTTTAGGAATTCCCTGTGTCATCGGAGTCGATTCAAATCTTATTCATCAAAAAAATGGCGACCTTGCTGTTTTGGACGGAGATAAGGGAGAAGTCATAGTTCGCCCTTCAAAAAGTGTTTTGGAAAAATTTAAAAAGAGTAAAAAAGAGTATGAAAAAAGAGTAGTAAATCAGCTTCGGCTGGCAGCACTTCCTAACACGACAGTATGCGGTTATCCTTTTAAATTACGTGCAAATGTTGAATTTCTTGAAGAATTGCCGGACGTAAAAAAAATGCATGCGGATGGCGTAGGACTTTTAAGAACCGAGGCTCTTTTCCTGGAAAATGAAAATTTTGATATAGAACACCAGGTCAGTTTTTACAGCACAGTACTTGAATCCACCGGTAACCAATCCGTTACAATTCGGTTATTGGATATTGGCGGCGACAAAAATTCATCAGCTGATAATGAGGAATCCAATCCTTTTCTTGGATGGCGTGGTATCAGGATGCTTTTATCCAAAAAACAACTTCTGCAGAATCAAATTAAGGCGATTTTGACTGTTTCCGGGAAGTTTAAAAAAAGGGTAAAGATCCTGGTTCCGATGGTTTCCTCAATTGCAGAAATTGATGAGCTGAAAAAAGAGATTGAACTTGCCAGAAAGGGGTGCAGCGATCAAAATATTGAAACGGACCCCGGCATAGAACTGGGTTTGATGGTTGAAGTACCCGCAATTGCACTTATGGCAAAACAAGCCGCAAAAAAAGTAGATTTTTTCAGCATTGGTACGAATGATTTAACACAATATACACTAGCGGTTGACAGGGGCAATGAACGTATTTCTAATTTGTATCAGCCCTGGCATCCAGCTGTATGGAAGCTGATTCAGCTTACTAAAGAAGGCGCGGATGAAGCGGGTATTCCAGTTTCAGTATGCGGTGAGATGGCATCAAAGCCGGTTATGGCCGCGTGTATGCTGGGTCTCGGAATCAATGATTTAAGTATGAATGCAGCTTCACTTCCAAAAGTTAAAGAGCTGTTGCACTCACACACCAAAAAAGAGATGGAGAGTTGGGTCCGTTCTATTCTGGATTCTGATAGCAGTGAAGAGGCGCACGATATTTTAAGCCAAATATCCCATACCATTTAATTTATACCGGTTTCTCTTGCATAACATTTTATACGATTGCGGAATTTTTATAGGAGAAACGGAGTATTTAAAACAATTATCCAAACTGATTTCTGATTAGTGCACAAAAAAAGTAAATATTAGGGATTACCAGATAAATTTCTATTGCTCTTAAGCTGAAATCGATTCCAGTGATAATTTATTTAAAAATAATCTGCTATAATTATAAAATTATTAAATTATTATCTTGATATTTGCTTAATGATTATTGCGAATCGTTTCAAGTGAATTAAATTGTAAGTATTTTTATATATCAACAAATTATAATCAAATTATACAAGCATGATTTCTAAAGAATTCACACCCAAAAGAACTGTTTGCAAAGTTACTTTTTCAATACCTTCTGACTGGGCAGAAAAGGAAGTAACATTAGCAGGAGATTTTAACGACTGGAAAACCGGCGAGTTGAAGTTGAATAAAAAGAAAGACAGATGGGAAACACTGGTTCGGTTAAAACCTGAAAACAGGTACAGGTTTAAATATCTTGTTGACGGAGAGAAATGGATCAATGACGAATCAGCAGATGCATACGAGGCCAATGAATTTGGAACAGAAGACTCTGTTGTTGAAATCGGGAAATAGGCAAATATCTCACTTGTTTAATAAAAATGAATTTGAAAAAATAGTGGGTACCCAGTGGCTGGGTGCCCATTTTATTTATTTGAGAGAAACCGACTCTACAAATATCTACTGCAAGAATTTGTCTCGTGATCAATTTAGTACGGGAACGGTTGTACTAACTGATAACCAGACGAAAGGACGTGGTCAGTATGGTAAAAAGTGGATATCAGATAAAAACAAAAACCTGACGTTTACAGCTGTATTCAAGCCAAAATCAGGTGATCGGCTGGCACTGCTGACTCTTGCATCAGCGCTTTCCATTAAATATGTACTTCAGGAATATACAGATGCCACTATTCAGATAAAGTGGCCAAATGATGTAATCGCAAACGGGAAGAAAATTGCGGGTCTGCTTACAGAATGTGTTTTTAATGGTGCTGAAATTGACAGGGTGCTTATCGGAATTGGGGTAAATGTTGCCCAAAAAAACTTTGTGCAATCTTTGCAGGAAAGGGTTACTTCCTTACAACTTTTACCGGGAAAGGATCCGTCACGTGAAATATTACTTGCAGATATTTTGCAGCAGATGGAAAATATGTATAAAAGGTGGCATAAATTTGATCCGCAATTACACCTCGAGATAAACAGGCACCTGATTGGTTACGGAGAGTGGGTAAAATTGAGGATCAGTGACACAGAAAGTGAAAATGAATTTAAATTCTGTGGAATAAATGAAAAAGGATATCTTGTGGTTTTAACCAGTGATTTAGACGTTAAGACATTTACGCATGAACAAGTCAGAATCTCACGAGATAACAAATGAATTTAAAAAACAGCTGAAATATGCTTTTCCAAAAGGAGAACACAAACACTTTATAATCGGGGTCAGCGGCGGATCAGACTCAATGGTTCTGCTATACCTTTTTCAAAAAACCGGCATATCTGCAACCGTAGTTCATTGCAATTATCAGCTCAGGGGAGAATCTTCAGATAAAGACCAGGAACTGGTTGAGCAAATTTCAGGATTTTGGGGATTTGATTGCATATCCGTTCGTTTTGATGAGCCGGATGAACCAGGAATCAATTTTCAAAACTGGGCCAGGGAAAAAAGATACCAGGCTTTCAGAGATCTGAAGAGGGAAGAGAATGCGGATGCTATTGTAATTGCACATCATCTTGACGATCAGCTGGAAACAATTTTTCAAAAGATCTTAAGAGGCGCAGGTATCGGCTCCTGGAGAGGCATGAAGCATTGGGATGGCGAGTTATTTCGTCCGCTATTAAGTATTTCGAAAGATGATTTACTCGATTATGCATCCGATATAAATATTCCTTACAGGCTGGATGCCACCAATGAAGAATCAACCTACGCAAGAAATTTTCTGCGTAATTCATGGTTCCCGCTGATGAGTGATCTTTTTCCGGGCTGGAAAAAAAATGTTTTAAAAATTCCGGATTGGGCTGAAAAATTCGATATTATGGCCGATATAATTCTTGAAAGTTGTGAAACAACACCGGGAAAAATTGACAGGGATCATCTTTTGAATCTTCCGGATGAGATTCAGCCTGTTCTGATATACAAGGTTTTAAAAAAGAAATACGGCGAGCTTTATGTTTCGGAAGGGGCATTGCAAAGTGTTGCAAAGTTAAAAGAACTGCAGCCGGGTAAAACGCTTCAGATTACCAGTGATATTTTCGTTTTCAGAGAAAGAGATCACTTTTTGTTTAGAAGGGCTGAAGAGCTTCAAAATACAGCTGCCAGAAAAGTATTGATCGACTATGAAGATGTTAAAAACCGGGCACTCAATCTCGATGAATATAAACTTCATATTAGCCAATGGGATGGTATAATTCAGACATCTGCCCTGCAAGTTGATGCTGATTTACTCAATTGGCCTATTGTAATCAGAAAATGGGAAACCGGTGACACTATCATGCCATTTGGTCTTAAGGGAAATCATCAAAACATTTCGGATTTGTTAACAAACAAAAAGATCAGATCATCCGTAAAACAAGAGGCAAAAATTATTGAAACCTTTGATAACAGGATCAGTGCCGTTATATTTCCGCATCTTGTAAGAGGTGAGATTGGTATTATTGCTGAGTGGGCGAAATGCGATGATAGCACAAAAAAGGTTTTAACCGTAGAACGAAATTAATTGAATGGACCTGTACAGACCGGAATTTGTCAAAATAAATGGTGAATCTTTTCGGATTTATCTGACTCATGAAGAAATCCAACAGAGAAATAAACAAATAGGGGCTCAAATCAGCAAAGATTTTAATGATAAAAAACCCATTTTTATCGGGGTTTTGAATGGAGCGTACATATTCCTGGCGGATTTAATGAGATATGTTAGTATAGCTTGTGAAGTAGATTTTTTAAAACTTAGCAGCTATGGAGATGAGAAAGTATCCACAGGGCAGGTACACGACTTAAAAGATATTGATGCTGATATTTCTGGCAGACATGTTATCCTTGTAGAAGACATTGTTGATACAGGGCTTTCAATGAAATACCTGATTGATAAACTGAAAAAAGATGAACCGGCATCCCTGTCGGTAGTTACACTGCTGCATAAAAAAGCAGCTACAAAACATGATGTTCAAATCGATTATGCCGGCTTCAACATCCCGGACTTATTTGTGCTGGGATATGGTCTTGATTATGCACAGGAGGGAAGAAACCTGGCTCAAATCTATATTCTTGAAGAGAAGGAGAGTTAAATTTCGTGCAATTGACTCTTGCATGAGGTGAGTAAAGCTTGCTATATTATTGGTCTGATGAAATTTCGTTAATCAGGCACGGAGAGGTGGCTGAGTGGCTGAAAGCGCTCCCCTGCTAAGGGAGTATACCGTGAAAACGGTATCGAGGGTTCGAATCCCTCCCTCTCCGCATTTGGAAATCTGGGTTTCTTTCAGATTGGGTTCACTCGGTTGAACGTATTGCGAAAGGGGTGAGAAGCCTGTCCCGACAATATACTGTCTGGGTTTGAGAAAAAGGAAATAGTTGTCGGGAAATCCCTCCCTCTCCGCATTTGGAAATCTGGGTTTCGTTTAGATTGGGTTCACTCGGTTGAACGTATTGCGAAAGGGGTGAGAAGCCTGTCCCAATGGGTGAAGTGTTAGAAACATTTTCTGGGTGCCGGAAGAGTGTAAAATCGAAGAATATCGGAATATTACAGACGTCGTAAGTTAATGAGTAACTTAAAGGGGAAAATTAAATCTATCGGAAAGGCTTTTCTAATGTAATTCAGGAATCTGTAGTGACTTACATAATGTCATGTAACTGATTGATAATCAGTTATCTAAGAAAATCTATAGCTTTTTTTAATTAAAGCATTTAAATGTGAATTTCAAATAAGAGGTCATACTTTAAAGGTACAATCTTTTACTTAAACAAAGATAACAATCATCTGCAATTCCTTTTTCAGGAATTTTTATTGAAGTTAAAATTTTAAAAAAATGAAAAGTACAATATTACGTATCGGGATTATCACAGCCTTATTCAGTCTGGTTATTTGGGGAAATCTTAAAGGTCAGGATCAGGATAACAATGAATACAGCCGGTTTAGTGTTGTTTTGAATGGAGGCGCAACAATCGGCAACGCCGGAAGCGGATTCAAATTTTTCCGAAGCAGTATGAGTATTCCAACTAAAACGACTCCCTCAATTGGTGCCGGGATACAGTATGCGATTACGCCTTTATGGTCAGTTGAAGGTGGCTATAAGTATCTTCGTGCAGAAGCTGAAAACAGCTCTATTACAACAGATATCAATTCAATAACTGTTAAAAATATTATTAACCTGAATCAATTGTTAGAACTGAGGGCTATTTCAGACTTTATCAATCCATATCTAACAGCCGGAGCAGGTGTTGATTTTTTCAGTTTTGAATCTGATGCTGAAAATTTTGATGATACAGAAGCTCATTTTACTGTGGGAACCGGTATAGCATTCAACGTGACCAGTAGATTTGATCTCTTTACAAACTACGAGTATCACTTTTCCTCCAATAGAATTGATAACAAGCCAACCGGCTTTGGTTCAGATGTATCAGGCACAGTTACAGGTGGTGTGCGTATCAACCTCGGAAAGAAGGATAAGAAACATCTTTCCTGGAAACCTCTGCCCGTTAGATTGTCACCAAATGATTACGATCAGCTGCTTGCCGACCGGGAAAAATTAAATGAAACGCTTCCGGAATACCAGGAACTTCAGAGTTTACTGGAACAAAAAGAAGAAGAACTGGACCGGGTTCGACGTGAGTCGGAGGCTACAATTACCGGCTTGAATCAAAAATTAGCAGACCTGGAGGCCAGGCTGAATTTACTTCAGTCTGAGCGTGACAGTCTTGCAGCTGAAAATGAAAGACTCAAGAATGAATGCGATTGCGGCAGTGAAATTACGCCCGGACATTATGTTCAGATATTTGCAGCGATTGATCTTGATAACGCAATTGGTGTTCGTAACCGCGCGATATCAAGATTATCAAACATTTTAAGCTCACCTGAAGAGATGGTATTTATCACCAGCAGAAGGAGTTTTTATGAAGTTCTGATCGGTGTGTTTCAGAGAGTTGGTGACAGCAATGCTACGCTTAACGCTATGAAAGAAGTGCATTCTGATGCATTTCTTAAAACAATACCGAGACCCGATCATCTGAAGGAGCTTTACAAAGATCTTGAGAAAGTTGATTTAAATAACCGGGAATAAAGTTATCGTCTCAAGAGTTAGATATATATTTTAAACAGAGTTATTCACCGGAGATGGTGGCAATCAGTTTACGGTTGCCGCCATTATTGCGATGCTCACACAGGTAAATTCCCTGCCAGGTACCCAGGTTTAGTTTTCCGTCAGTTATGGGAATAGTAATCGAAGGCCCAAGAATAGAGGCTTTCAGGTGTGAAGTCATATCGTCCGGTCCTTCCAGGGTATGTTCAAACAGGCTGGTATCTTCAGGTACCAGCCTGTTGAAATGTGATTCAAAATCACGCCTGACAGATGGATCTGCATTTTCGTTTATTGTCAGCGACGCACTGGTATGCTGTATAAAAAGATGCAAAATACCTGCAGAAATATTTTTTAATTCAGGCAGATGGTCTGAAACCTCATCCGTTACCAGGTGAAAACCCCGTTTCTTTTGACTTAAAGTGATCTTTTTTTGTCTCCACATACTTGCTTACCTGTTTTTATGCCCAGATTTGAGCAGATTTATTATAGTTAATATGCTTCTTCTTTTGCCATTTCTCCAGATATTGAGTGTTCGAACGCGTCTATTCGATTTCATGTTTTTAAAATAAGAGTTGAAATCATGAATAAAAACGTGAAAAGTAATGAGTAAACCAGATAAAGAGACACTGAGAGATTACACAGCCGATTTATTGACGCTGGAAACCCATCTTTTAAATGCTGTAAAAAAGCAGAAAAGTTCTGAAAAAGTACGTATCGGAGAAGCCATTGAACTTCTGCATGTATTGGATAAAACATTATCCGTGCATACAACGGTACTGGAAAAAAAAGTTGAGGGGCTTGATGGTGAGAGAAAAAGTAAAATTAAATCAAAAATCGGTTCTTTTACGGGACAAATAGCCGGTTTAGTGGATACCGTTCGTGAAGATCCCGTGTCCAAAATGATGCGTGATGATTACTGTTCGTTATCCATGATTGCAATCGGGTATACCATGCTGCATACTCTCGCACTTGCAGCCAAAGACAGTGAACTTGCAGAGCTGACTTCAGGAAATCTTTCTGATATCGCACAACTGATTACAGAGACAAGCAGGGTAGTTCCTGTAGTTGTGGCTTCAGAAACAACAGATGATGAACAAAAAGCTGAAGAAATATGGAAAGAGGCACTTAAAAATACCCAGGATGCCTGGAGTACGGAAAATATGGCTGACAGACCTGAAATTGTAGCAACTTAATATCGAATGGGTAAAAGAGTAATTGGCCAAAGGAAATTTTACGAAGATAAATTCCGGTCACTGCCCGTCAAGGTGTGAATCATATTTAAATGTATGGTATCTCTTTGTTGTCGTATGTATATCCTGCAGGGCAGCTACCCGAACAGACCGGATACCGCTCCACCATCATGGCTGATAGTCTGGCCTGTAACATAAGAGGATCTTGGTGACAGCAGCCATGCTGCGAGTGATGCAATTTCATTCGGAGATCCCAATCTTCCGGCCGGTATTGAATCTTCCATCTCCTTCTTTGCAGCTTCATAACTGATATTCTTAGACTGACTCTGTTTTTGTATGACTCTTTCGATTGCAGGTGTATCATGAGCTCCGGGAGCTAAAACATTAACAGTTATCCCGCGATTTGCGACTTCGGTTGCCAGGGATTTGGCAAAACCGGTAACCCCGGCTCGGAAAGCATTGCTTAATACCAGCTGGGGAATAGGCTGCTTGACAGATTTACTTTCAAGGAATAGAACGCGGCCATATTTGCGTTCTATAAAGTGGGGCATGAGTTTCAGAGCAAGTTCTATTTTCCATCTCATCACTGACTGCCACGCCTCATCCCACTGTTCCATTTTTGTTTCGAGGGGAGTGCCGGCCGGCGGTCCGCCACTGTTAATAAAAGCACCATGCAGGGTATTCCGGGATGTTCTTTCCAGAATGGTTTCGAGCGTTTTGTTATCAGTAAGATCACCGGCTATAATATTTGCCCTGGCTCCATAACCGGCGTAGATATTTTTTAGGAGTTCTTCACGTCGTGCCACGACAATTACGTATGCGCCTTCCTGCAGTAACGCTTTCGCTGTGGCGCATCCGAACCCGCTGCTTGCACCACACACTAAAAATCGCTGATTATCAATATTGAGATCCATGAAAGTTTTTTATTTAGAGAAAATGTTAAAAACCGAAATAAATCCGTATTTTATAAAGCTTGGCAATAAAATATTTTATTGCCAAATAATAAATCAGAGCCAATTAACGTAATCCGGTAAACCGGAATATATAAATAACATGACAGATATCAGAAACATAGCCATCATTGCACATGTAGATCACGGGAAAACAACTCTTGTAGATCAGATGCTGAGACAAAGCGGAACTTTTCGCGAAAACCAGCAAGTTGCTGAGAGAGTGATGGATTCAGGAGACCTGGAGAAAGAGAAGGGAATTACCATAAGCTCAAAGAATACCGCGGTTCAGTGGAAGGGAACGAAAATAAATATTGTAGATACACCGGGGCATGCTGATTTCGGCGGTGAAGTGGAACGTATTTTAAAGATGGTGAATGGTGTGATCCTTCTTGTGGACGCTGCCGAAGGTCCGTTGCCGCAAACAAAATTTGTGCTCAGAAAATCGTTACAGCTTGGATACCGGCCAATCGTTTTAATCAATAAAATTGACCGGAAAGATGCTCGTCCCGATGCAGTGCTTGATATGATTTTTGATCTTTTTGTATCCCTGAATGCGGATGATGAGCAGCTGGATTTTCCTGTTTTATATGCAATTGGCCTGCAGGGAGTTGCCAAACTTGAACTGGAAGATGAAAACAAAGACTTGTCTCCTCTGTTTGACCTGATTATTGACCACATTCCGGCTCCCGAGCAAAAAATCGATGCTCCGTTTAAAATGCTGGTCAGCAGTGTTGACTGGAACGACTATGTGGGACGTATCGCGATAGGCCGCCTGGAACAGGGAACTATTAAGACCAACCAGGATATTGTACTTGTTAACCGAAAGGGTGAACAAAAAGCAAAGGGTAAGGCAACAAAATTATTCACCTTTAACGGCCTTAACCGCGAACCGGTTGAGCAATCCCGGGCCGGTGATATTTTTGCTATGGCAGGATATGATGCCGTTGAAATCGGAGATACGCTCACTGATATTTCTGATCCCACTCCCATCGACTATTATGATATTGATCAGCCAACCATGGCGATGTACTTTCGAGTCAATAATTCACCTTTTGCCGGAAAAGAAGGAGATTATGTAACGTCTAATATGATCAAGGATCGCCTGAACAAAGAGATTCGCACCAATGTATCAATCAGGGTGGAACAGACAGATAATCCCGACATATTTCGTGTTGCGGGAAGAGGAGAATTGCAGCTGTCTATTTTAATTGAGACTATGCGGAGAGAAGGATTTGAGTTTGCAGTTTCAAGACCTGAAGTGCTGTACCGTGAAGTGAATGGAGATTTGCATGAACCATTTGAGGAAGTTGTTGTTGATGTTCACACGGATTACAGCAATAAAGTGATTGATAATCTCCAAAAACGAAAAGGTATCATGACCTCAATGGTTCAGGAGGGTGAAAACAATCGAATAGAATTTAAAGTGCCTTCACGCGGATTGATTGGCTTTCGCGGAGAGATGCTGACTGAAACACGCGGAACCGGGATTATGCATCAGCAGTTTGATTCGTATGAACCTTATGCCGGGGAGATTCCCGGTCGTACTCGTGGTGCACTGATCTCACTTGAACAGGGTGATGTAACTCCTTATGCTCTTGAAGGTCTACAGGATCGCGGACAATTTATAACAGAACCTGGCGATCCTGTATATAAAGGACAGGTAGTCGGCATCAACAACCGGGCAGATGATCTCGTGGTTAACGTGGTGAAAAAAAAGAACCTTACAAATCACCGGGCTACACAAACGGCCGATTCCGTTAAAATTTCTCAGGCAAAAAAAATGAGCCTTGAGCAGTGCATCGAATTTATCGATACGGATGAACTTCTTGAAGTAACACCAAAAAGCCTGAGAATCCGAAAAACCCATCTCGACCACAATGAACGGAAACGCAGCGAAAAGAAAAAAGAGTTCGCTTAGTTTCCGGATCCGTGTGATGGATCTGCTTTTATAGTATTTAAAAACACAGGCCTTGGTTCTCTAATCAGGCGACAATGGTTGAACATTGTTTCCTGTACTTCTCTTGAATCGTTCTAAATTAGACTGCATAAGAGCTGAATGGGGAAAATATAGATAGTCTTCACATTTGATACATAAATTACTTTATTGAATTAAATCTCAATACAAAAAGTGATTTGGGATGAGGAGTATCTTTTATGCGATTTTATTCTCTTTTTTGCTTCCGCTAATGGGTCAGTCACAGTCTCAGAAAGCGGCACTTACCGTTAAGGATGCACTGAATCTTGCCCTGCAAAACAATCCGGAATTGAACCGGGTGGAAGAACAAATCAAAATTCAGGAATCTGACCTGGGCCTTTCATGGGGAATAGAAAGCCCTGAACTGTTCTATTACAAAGAGGGAATAGGCGGAAATTCATTTTCTGAAAAAAGCTATGGTATTTCTCAGTCTCTGGCTTTTCCGCTTACCGGTTATTACCGGAATCGCAGAGCGAAGCTGGATGTTCGAAAATTTGAGCAGCTATATGCCGCCGAGAGGATTCGGTTAAGAGCTGAAGTAAAAAAAGCTTACACCGAACTGGCTTATTCTATTAAGAAAATTGAATTGGTGGAGAGCAGGGTAGAACTTGCCCGGGAACTTCGTGAGATTGCACAGGCACGTCTTGAAGTAGGAGAATCAACTGAGCTGGATGTGATACAGGCCGACATCCAGTATACACAGGCTGAAAATGAGTTGCGAGAAGCAGAACAGGTGAAAAACAATGCAAGGTACGCCTTGTTTCGGGTAATCGGCCTCGATCCGGACCGGCAGGAATATAGCATTAGTTTCCCGGATACACTGGTTTATTTTGATGTGGAGATAGACCAGCAAATGATTTTGACGGGCTTGGAAGAGGTGCCGCAAATTGAAGCGATTCAGTTAAATGCAGAATCTGCCGGTAAAAGCATCAAAGCTGCCAAAAGCGGCTACCTGCCGGATTTACGGGCAGACTATTATCGGCAGGATTTCGGCTCGGGGTTTGACTTTGAAGGGTTTGAAATTGGTGTATCTTTCCCGCTTTGGTTTGGCTTAAATCAGAGTAACCGGGTAAAAAGAGCAAAAGCGGAGCAAAGACGTGCTGAATGGAGTGTTAATGAAACTACTTTAAGAGTTAAGGAGAGAGCTGAAAACGCCTGGCACGGGTACGAAACAAGCAGAAATACAATCAGGTCATACAGGGAACTGATACAATCGAGAGCTTTCAGTTTGCTTGAACTTACCCGGGAAGGATATCGATTAGGGGAACTTGAACTGCTTCGGGTTCTGGAAGCGCAACGGACATTTCTCTCCTCAGAAGAAAATTATTACCGGTCTTTGAGAAATTATTATTTACAGCTCATTGAGCTTGAACGATTTTTACCAAATGAACTTGTTTTTAAGGAGTGAATATGAAAAATATGAGAATCATCAATTCACATGTAAAACTTTTGATAGTACTCTTACTTATATCTGTTTTTGCCTGTTCAGAAAATGGAGGAATCCCGGCTGACCAGGAAGTACCTGCTCCTCCGTCTGTCTCAGAAACCTCCGAAGATGAAGTAAGAATAGTTAATCTGACCGAAGAAGATGCAGACAAACTGAATATCAGAACGTATATCGTAAAACGGGACATTGTTACTTACCCGATTTTGGCACCCGGGATAGTAATTGCAGCTCCTGATCATATTTCAATTTTAAGCACGCCCGTTGATGGACGAATTGTAAAAATCTATGCTCATGAAGGTGAAGAAGTGAAGAAGGGTGATCCTCTCCTGGAGATGGAAAGCCTGGAATTTGCAGACCTTGTGGCTAATTTTGTAGAATCCCGGGCCGAGAAGGAGTACCTGGAACAACAGGTTGAGAGGTTATCAAGACTCGTAGACCGGAAGATCAGTCCTCAAAGCGCACTGGACCGGGCAAGAGCCGACTTAACCCGGTCGAATGCGAGGGTCAGGGCATCAAGTGCAAGATTGAAAGCTGTTGGAATTGATGACCGGCAGCTTCAGCAATGGAGTGCCATAACGGAAGACGAAAGGGCTACACTTACCATGTACGCAGCCATAGACGGGAAAATTAATCACCACCTGATCGACCTTGGGCAGGCAGTAAATGCAAACGATATGCTGCTGGATATTGTGAATAACAGGCAGGTACTCGCTCGCGGTTTTGTATCCCCCGAAGATATTGCCTTTTTGAAACCGGGTGCGAAAGCGGTTATCTCACAAAAAACGAATAAAAAAACCAGGCGCAGCGATTTGTCACTGGAAGCTGAAATTACCACCATAAACCCGGGACTCGACCGGGAAAACAGGTCCATTATTGTCAATTCTATTATTAATACGAAGAACCAGTGGCCGGTAATCGGACAGACCGTCAGGTTTGAATATGAAGCTGAGACGCCGGATGCACTGATCGAAATTCCTCTTTCAGCCGTTCAGTTTGAAGGAAAGGAGGCAACTGTATTTGTAAAACGAGATGAACTGACCTATGAAAAGAGAACGGTAAGGTTGCAGCGAATGCTACAGGAATCGGCAATCGTCGATTCGGGGTTGTCTCCGGGTGAAGAGGTAGCTGTTTCGCAGGTTTTCAGTTTGAAAGCGCTCGGTAAATTTGAAGAATTTGCGGAGGATTGATACATGCTAAAAAGCATTATTGATTTTAGCCTGAAACAGAAGTTTATTGCCATTTCACTGGTTGTTTTAATGGCATTTGGCGGCATCAGGTCACTGATGGAAATTCCGATTAACTCTCTGCCGGATGTTACTCCCGAACAAGTACTGGTGATTACAAAAGCCGGCCGATATTCTCCTTTTGATGTGGAACGGCTGGTCAGTTATCCTATAGAAACGGCCATGAACGGGCTGCCTGATATTCGTGAAGTCCGGTCAATTTCCCAGTTTGGGCTTTCAGCAGTTACGATTGTATTTGAGGAGGGGACAGATATCTATTTTGCCAGGCAGCTCGTTAGCCAGAGAGTACAAAGTATTGCAGGTGAGCTGCCCGAAGGTGTGTCAACACCTCAGCTTGGGCCTATTTCAACTGCGATGGGTGAAATTGTTCAATACGTTGTAAAAGGGCCCGGTTATTCACTCACCGAGCTTCGTACTATACAAGACTGGATTATAGCACCTCAGCTAAAAACAGTTCAGGGCGTTACGGAAATAAATTCGTTTGGCGGTTTTGTAAAACAGTATGAGGTTCAGGTTAAACCCGGAAAACTGAGGACCTATGGAGTGGGCCTGCAGGAAATTACAGACGCAATTGCCAATAATAACAGTGTTTCCGGTGGCAATTTCCTGGAACACAATCGAGAACAGTACATCATTCGCGGGTTTGGGCAAATTTCACGAGCCGAAGATATTGAAGAGATTATCATTTCGAACCTTGACGGAAGACCTGTTTTTCTGAAAGACCTTGCAAATGTAAGACTTGGAAAACAGCTGAGACAGGGTGCAGTTACCCAGAACGGAGATGGCGAGGTGGTTACCGGAATTGTGATGATGCTCAGAGGCGGAAACGGCCGTGAAGTGATCAGTGCAATTGATGAACGAATAGACGAGGTGAACCAAAGCCTTCCCGAAAATGTGTATATCGAAAAATTTTATGACCAGGCTGATCTTGTTGACAGAACCACCTCCACGATAACTACTAACCTGGTAGAGGGAGGATTTTTTGTCATAGCTGTTTTGCTGCTGTTACTGGGTGAGATTTCCGGCGCCCTGATTGTAGCTTCCGTAATCCCGTTATCGATGTTATTTGCATTTATCGGGATGGAACAGGTTGGTCTGGCGGCCAACCTGATGAGTTTGGGTGCCATCGATTTTGGAATGGTGGTTGACGGCTCTGTAGTGATGGTTGAGAATGTTGTTCACAGATTAAATGAGAATCCTAAAAAAAGAAAGATTGATGTGATCCGGAAGGCTGCACACCAGGTTGCACGCCCCATATTTTTCGGTGTGCTGATTATCCTGATGGTGTATGTTCCCATTATGACATTTTCCGGGATGGAAGGGATTCTGTTCAGGCCTATGGCCATCACAGTTGCAACAGCTGTTTTTGGTTCTCTGATCCTGGCTCTTGTCTACGTACCGGCTATGACAGCCATCGTTTTCCGGAAAGGAGTGAAGATCAGGAAAAACTATATTATCAACTGGCTGAAACCCCGGTATCAGACATTTCTTGAGAAAAGCCTGGATCATAAAATGGTGACAATCTCTGCCGCCCTTGTGGTTTTTGCATCCTCTGTTGTCATTATTCCATTTCTTGGAACAGAGTTTTTGCCAGAACTGGACGAGGGCTCCATACTGGTTGAACAGATTCGCATGCCATCGGTTACACTTGAAGAATCAGTAACCAATGCAGACTGGCTTGCCGGTGAGTTGATGGAAAATATCCCGGAAATTAAAACCGTAGTTCCAAAGACAGGTCGCTCTGATCTTGCTAATGACTGGATGGGTGTACATCAAACCGACGTCTGGGTTCTGCTGCACCCGATGAGTGAGTGGAGAGACGGAGTCACCAAAGAGAGCATCATTGAAATGATACGTCCCTACCTGGAAACAGAACCGGGCCTGTCATACAATTTTACACAACCAATTGCGATGAGGGTGGATGAATTAACCAGCGGGGTTAAATCCGATATTGCTGTAAAAGTGTTTGGTGAAGAGCTGGATGTATTGAATAATATCGGTGAAAATATCGTCTCAATACTCGGAGATCTGCCGGGAACAAACAATTATTTTCTCGAGCAGTCAACGGGCCAGCCATACCTGAATGTAGAAATTGACCGGGAGGCAGTAGCTGCATATGGTTTAAATGTAGCGAATGTACAGCGGGTTGTGGAAACCGGAATTGGCGGCTCAGCTGTCAGTGAAGTATTTGAAGGCCAGCGGCGATTCGATATTGTGGTGCGTTATCCGGAGAATATGAGGAACTCATTTGCAGAAATCATGGAAGTTCCTGTTCGTCTTCCTGAAGGAGGATTTATCCCGCTGAAAAGAGTGGCCGAGATACGAGCTGAAGAGGGACCCAGAGAGATAGCACGTGAAGATAACTGGCGCAGGGTTATCGTGGGGATCAATATTGGTGATATCGATATCGGCAGCTATGTGGCAAACCTGAGAGAAGCGATTGATGGCCAGGTTGATATTCCGGGGGGTTATTTCTTGCGCTATGGCGGCGAATTTGAAAATCAGCAGCGTGCAATGCAGCATCTCTATATTGTGGTCCCGGTTTCTCTGCTGATTATCCTGGGACTGCTTTACCTGATGTTTGGTTATTTGCGTTTTACGTTCCTGATACTTCTGAATCTACCCTTCGCATTGTCGGGCGGTATTTTTATCCTCTGGATGCGAGGACTCTATCTCTCTGTGTCGGCCAGCATCGGGTTTGTGGCTCTCTTCGGAGTTGCAGTGTTAAACGGAATTGTGCTGGTTGCACATTTAAATGAACTCCGGCAGGACGGGCTCGGCCTCAGGCAGTCTGTATTGGAGGGAGCTGCCGATCGACTGCGGCCTGTACTGATGACTGCTCTCGTGGCAAGTCTCGGATTTATCCCCATGGCATTTAATACCGGTCCCGGTTCGGAGGTTCAAAGGCCGCTCGCTTCTGTTGTGATCGGCGGGCTCATTACCGCAACACTGCTTACCTTGCTTGTACTTCCGACACTGTATCACTGGATGGAAAAAGGCAGAAAGGCTCCTGCTGCCGTTGATAGTGAAACTCTGTTCAGCAGAGAAGAGAGCGGGACCAATGAAAACCGTGACGATTGAAATTTCAGTTTTTAAATCATTGATGTTGATCTGATTATAAGAAAGAGAATAAGTTAATTTAAACAAACAGGAGATAATTATGGATGCCGTTCATTTACACCTGATTACAAATCACGTTCCGGTGATTGTAACTGTTTTGTCAGCTGCCATATTGAGCTGGGCTATCATCAGTGAAAAAATAGAGTACAGGAGACTTGCATTTATCGGTTTTATAATAGCTGCAGTATTTGTTCTGATTTCCTTTGAAAGCGGTGAAAACGCCGAAGATATTGTTGAGGAACTTTCCGGTTTTTCGCACGAGGTGATTGAAGATCATGAACATGCTGCAGATACAGCCCGGTGGCTGACTCTGATACTCGGAGTTTTCGGGATTACCGGTTTGGTATTTTACAACCGAAAGCCTTTCAAGGGATATAAAATGTTTATGTACCTATCCCTGGTACTTTCACTGGTTGTTGTGGGGTATCTTGCTTATACAGGTTACCTGGGAGGATTTATCCGGCATACAGAACTCTCACTTTTGCTTCAGAATCCCCCGCCCATTGACATCTTAATCGTTTAGCCTATAAGGATCTTTTTTTTGATTTTTTAATTCAGCTGAAGAAAAAACTCTGTGAAAATCTGCGACATACTCTGTGAACTCTGTGGTTTCCCTGGGATACTATTACATCACTAAAAATCACAAAAAATACGAAGCATCGATTCAATCAAAGCAGCAAATATCCTGAATCTTTAAAAAGTTTCGGATTTATGGATTTATTTAAAACTAATTTGTTCGTTTTCTGAAATTAAAGTAGATTCGTTTCATGTCCCCAATCGAAATCAACTGAGATATGAAACTAACTAAAAGAGTTGCCATTGTTTTAGCAGGCCTGTTCACAGCCTGTTCAGGTGAAACGAAAATGGAACTGCCGGAACATATCGCGGGTATTGAAAACCTGACCGTTTACGAACTGCCGGAAAATTCGCCAATTGAAATTTCCTTCGAACCGGAAGCCTACTTTGGTGATTCCGATGAAGTTTTGATCGGAAATTTTAACAGTGCCGTAGCGGATGAGAAGGGTCGTGTTTATCTGGCTGACTCTGATCAAAAAACCATTCATGTGTTTCATCCCGAAGGCACTTTTTTACAATCCATCGGCAAGGAAGGAAAGGGACCGGGAGAATTTATGAATATCTTATCTCTTCAGACTGATGGAAAAAATCTCTATGCCTATGATTTCAGTCAAAGAAGAGTCAATGTTTTTGCATTGGAAAATCTTGAGTTTTCTTATACAGTACTACTTACGCTTGAAGATGTTGGTATAGATGAACTCAGCGGCACGTATCCAAGCTCTTATTACGTGCTGCCGGATAATACGATCCTTGTATCTTTTGCACAGCCATTTGGGGCAGACACATCCGAAGATGAGCGATTGGCTCTCTATTATAAAATGAATCATGAGGGCCGGATCCTTTCAGATAAAATTTTAAGCACAAGGCTGGCTGAAGTTTTGATGGATCGGAGTAACGGCGGAATTATGATCTGGGGTTCGCCGTATGGCGGGCGCTCTCTTATAGAAATATCAACTTCAGGAAACATCTATTCAGCATGGTCAAAAGAATTTTTGATACATAGTTACAACCAGACAGGAGAACGGCTTGGTGCATGGTATTACCCGCTTCAAAAAGCTGCATTGAGCAGGGATGAGGCAATTAATTACCATGATGACGAGAACTACAAGCGAATGGCACGAAATTCTGAAATACCAGGTACCTGGCCGGCTCTGAATTCCATGAAGACAGATGATCAAAACCGCCTTTGGCTTTCAACTATTGTTGAAGACCGGGAAGTCTATCAATGGTGGGTGATGGACGGAGACGGTGAGCCTCTTGCCACGTTCACATGGCCACGCTCCAGGTCCGTTGCGGATATCAAAAACGGCTTCATTTATGCCCGGGAGACGGATGAGATGGGATTGGCGCAGGTGGTTCGGTACCGGGTTGAGGGGCTGTGAGAAATGCGATTAGATGAAGGGCAGTCGGCTTTCAGCTGACAGCTTACGGTATGTGAATTTCTTTTTTGAACGAATACTTCGCATTTCATTTACTTATTCTAAAACTATTTCTGTTTCTCTGTCGTCTCTTCACAAACCTGAATCCCAACCAAATTTTTTGAAGACATGACATTGTTAAAAACTGCTTTCTTGTTACTGTTCTCTATAATCATCAATGCTCTGTTTCTTACCGGGTTAATGGCGCAGCCACAGCAGGGACCCGAAGAACTTTCATCTCTCGAAAACCTGGTCCGGTTTGATGTGAATGATGCATCTATTTCTGAAATTTCGTTCAATAATCCGGTCACCTTTACAGATCCGTCTTTAATCATGGGTCAGATCGCCGAAGTAGCCGTTGATAATAACGGCCGGGTGTTTATTGCCGATCGTGATAACTCTTCCATCTATCTATTCGATCAGGATGGCAGCTATGTGACAACCATTGGCGGGGCAGGCGATGGGCCCGGTGAGTTTCGCAGCCTACGCAATATCGCGGCAGACAGCGGCTATCTGCATGCGTTCGATATGTCACAGCGGCGCATTTCACGGTTTGGCCTCAAATCCTTTGAAGTGGCGGGAACTACCGGCCTTTCGGGTGATGAACCCCAAAGCGGTGGATTTAATATGAGTCGTTTTCCCAATGGTTTTTATCTGATGCCGGATGGCAATTACCTGCTTTCGTTTTCGGCTTTTACATTTCCAGGGATGGGGGGGCAGAGCGATGATGTTCCCATGCTCGATTTTGATATACTTACACCCGATGGATCGTACCTCGGCTTCGAAGGAATTGAACTGAGGGCAAATGAATCGGTCACATCGTCTGCCGGCAACTCATTCCGGGTGATCATGCCCTCGTATGCGCGGAAAGCTCTTACTGCCATTTCACCGGAAGGACGCATCTACACAAACTGGTCGGAAGAGCTGCTTGTAAAGGAATATGATGCAGACGGCAGATATCAAAGAGCATTTTTCAGTGAGTACCAAAAACCGGCAATTGACAGGGATGAATTGCTTGAGTCAGCAAAAGAAACCTATGATGAAGCGTCCTTCGAATTGTTAAAAGAACAGGAATTCCCTGCCACCTGGCCGGCAGTGCAGCAACTGCTTGCGGACGATTCAAACCGGTTGTGGATCGCTCTTTATACAGGCAGTGAGGTGAGAAAATGGATCGTCCTGAACTCCGGCGGCAAACCGGAAGGAGTGTTTGAATTGCCTTCCGATCACCGGATTCAACAGGTGAAAGGTGAGTATCTGTATGTCATTGAGCCGGATGATGACGGGTTCGATTCAGTGAAGCGGTACGAGGTGAATTTTTGAGCCAGGATGTTTTGCCAGGAAGTCGCGAGGACCCGAAGGATCACGAAGAATGATTTGCAGATTAAATAATTGGGACAGTGGTTACCTTTATTTTGCCGGTTCAAAATCCGCGATTCAAAGATTTTACTTTTGTATTCGGCCTCTCTGCGTAAACGTGTCCGTCCCTTGACGGATCAGCGAGAAATAAACCCGGGTGTTGATTCACGCAGAGTACCGCGGATGGGGCGCTGAGTTCCGCTGATCTGTTTAGGGTAATAGTCTGTTGATTATATACTTTTAATAATTTCGATTGTTAAATCACTGAAAATAGCTTTGTATCTGACTGGTCATGATTATGATTAAATCTGGATAATTAAAAAAAAATGTCAAATAAGAGATTGTAAAACGTAGCTAAAAAAAATTCCTCGAGTGCCTGTCGCGGCCAATGAAGGTATTCCACAGGAATGGCTGGTGAGTGGTTGGCAAAATCAGGTCATGCAAACCTCTCGCATGAAAATGCGATTGCAATACTACATATATTGATTAATTTGAGTTATAATTTTAACTAACATTTCACCATGAAGATATCTAAAGTAATTCTGACCACAATCCTCTTGGTTTTATTTGCCGGCATAAGCGCTGCAACTGCACAAACGCCCGAAGCTGAGACGTATCTGGAAAAAGCACTTGAACTGGAAATGAATGGCGAGTTTGGAAAAGCACTTCAAAAACTGGAAGAAGCAAAAAATAACATGGAGACTCCGCACCCGGATATAGCCCATGAATACCTGCGAATCGCAACTGAACAAAGAGAAAAAGCACACTATAAATTAGCATCCGTCCTGTTTGAATGGGCATACACGTATGAATACACGTCACTGGATACGGCAGCAATTGGAAGGGAACTTGAAAGGATGAAGCCTATTGTTTCAAATGACAGATATGAGAATTGGCTCGCCCTGCTGCGTCAGGAAGATCCGAAAATTATCAGCCGGATGGCAGCCTTTTGGAAAAGTATGGATCCGACGCCGGATACATATCACAACGAAAGGCTTCTTGAACATTGGGAACGGATCGCATATGCAAGAGAGAATTTTGTACTAAAAGAGCTTCCGCCCTATGGCACGGATGAAAGAGGACCCGTTTATGTGAAGTACGGAGAACCGGACAGAGAGTTTTCAGATCATCTTAAAGCCGAATACGGACAGATATTTAAGCTGCTAAGAAGATTTGTCTCCGGCTCTATTTATGATCTATTGGCGATGATGGAGGATATCATGTCGTATCATAATGAACCATTTGTAGAGGTATGGTCGTATGACAAGCCGGTAAAAGAAATGGAACATAACCTGATTCATATTTTTGGAGAAAGTGCTGACGGTGAGTTTGGAAAACTGAATTCTATTGAAAATGTTCTATCGAGAGGAGCCCTTAGTTTTTCTTCAAATTATTCAAGGCGGTCAACAGTAAGAGACCTTGGATTTTTTCAGGATGTTCCTCTCTCATTTATCACTCCAGGTGCAATACTTCAGTATCATTACTATTTGCAGCTTTATGGTTTTGATTTGTATTTCAGTGAAGCTTTAAATGCCCTGGAATCAGGTCTTGATGATGATATTGACAGCAGCAGGCAAAATTTTGTTGGTCAGCAGAATCGCAGCAATAATATATGGAAACTGATGGAAAGTCAGGAGAGTGCACCGGTCACGGAATCCACTGAAACCGAAAAACTTCCGGAGATTCCCATTGAAGTATTCCCGTATCGAATATTAGATGAAAACGGAAATCCTGCTTTTGTGGTATTTCTTGAAAGCGATCCGTTTTTTGCCATTGTTGAAGATATATCCCGGAATATGGAGCGTTTCAGAAATGAGGAGGATCCATCGGTTTTAAATACGGAAAATTATCTAAAAAACTACATGCTTGTCCACGGAGTCCATGTTTTGGATAGTGAATTTAATACCGTAGCCCTTTCAACCTATCAACCTGATATACAGTTTAATAAAAACCTGGAACGAATAAAAAGCGGCTCTGTTTTTGTGCTGCCATATAAGGAAATCGAAGGAATTAATTTGAAATTTTTCACATATCTCAGAAATACAGACGGTGAAACAATTTCTCCCGAGACAAATATCTTCACGAATGAATACAGGGGGCTGGGGATTCTGGAAAAAAAGCAACTGGAACCACTGGATGTAAAACCGGATGAATTAACCGTATCTGATTTAATCATCGGGTATGGAAAAGAAGAGGAACCGGGTGATGCGATGTTTCCTTTTACAGTCAGTAACGATAAAAAAATTACCATGGGTGAAAACCTGATGATCCATTATGAGGTTTACCAACTTGAGCAGGATGAAGATGGCCTTGGTAAATTTGAAGTTGAATATGAATTAAATCAAAAGAAATTTCTTGGCCTGACGAATAAAAAGAGAGACGATTTGAACGTTACGCTCGATTTTACAGTAGAAGGCTCAAGGTTTGTTGATAACATCGAAATTGAAACTGCCGATCTTTCAGAAGGTACCTTTGAGTTGAAAATGGTTTTTAAAGATGTTCACAGCGGAGAAAGCATTGAAAAAAGTTCAATGCTTGAAATTACGGAAACAGAAACTGCCGAAACTGTAGCAGAAAATTAGAGTTATTCGTTTACCCATTATCAATTTGTAGCGCTGGTTTCCAACCCGTGGAAACAAGACCCTGGTTTCGACCCGCAGTTACAACTCACAATCTTCAAAAACGGAGGAACAGATCAGTCAGGGGACGGACAAGCGAACGGAGAAACAGAGAAAGTGTCTCCTTGTCGCTAAATCGATACTCGGTTCAGTGATCTTTTATTGCAGAAAAATCAGCTAAAAAATCCTCGAGCGCGGGATCACTGCCAATGGAGTGAATTCGTTTTATGTTTCCGTTTTTGTCGAAATGTATTTTTACGGGAACCGAGGGAATCAGGTCATTTTCAGTAATGGAAGCCGTGCTATCTCTGAAAGCCGGAATATCAATGTTATTCCTGTTCAGAAAATTTCTATAGCGTTCTTCATATCGTTCAATTACGATTAAAGAGAGATCGATCTCATTTTTGGATTTTTTATAATAATCAGTCCAAAACGCCAGTTCCTGAAGGCAATCCGGGCAATGTGTGGAGCCGGTGATCAGAAGCACGCTATTGGCTAATTCATTTTTTTCAACACCTATCGTGTGCAGGGTTTTGAGCCACAGCTCCTCGGTACCCAAATAGTTGCTGCTGTCGACAGATACATGCTCGTGTTCATTTTTTTGGCAGCCTGTTTGGATGGCAGCTATGACCAGAAAAAACAGAAGTCCTTTAATTTTCGACCAGTTCATAAATTCCAACTTTAAAGTTATCGGGATTATCATCTTCCAGCAGAAACACCTTGTTGTCTGACGTGACACCCAACGGAGCATAATCCAGGGTGATTTCTCCCAGAAAGGCGTAGGGCGGCTCTTTTTGAAAGATGTTGAAAAAATGTTCCTTCAGGTTGGGGTCCTGCAGGGTGTAAAATTCTTCACTCATATTGAAAAAATTCAGGAAGAAATAGTCGTTTGACGTGAAACTTTCACCGATTCCGCTTTGCTCCAGATTTTTTTTGCGACGTATATGCATCGGATCAGATATTCTTGCAGGTTCAGATGGTTCACTAAAATTGATTGATTTTATTCCAAATCTACCTTTATGCTTTCCGGTATCTGAATCAAAAACATTTATATAAGGATGAATTCGATGTGTGGTATAAATTGATCCCATATGATGATCCATATAAATATTGGGATATTTGTACAGCCGGTCCTGATCAGATTCAATATATGCAAGGTCAAAAGCCCCGAACTTTTTCAATAACTCACCATTGAGGTTGTACTCCGCAATGATTTTTGACTGCCAGTAATTCTCATCGCTTGCTTTTCCCGTCTCCTGTATTCCCAGGTACATAGATTCACCCCTGATATAAATTTTACCGGTTCGCGACCATAAGTCATCAGAAATTAAACCTGGCATAGAACGGCTAAATTCTCCGTCTAAAGTAAATATTTTAAACAAACCTAATCGGGGATCATATGTAAAAATATTGTTATTGGAATCAAAACCAATTGCAGTAATATATTGGAACTCGGATGGACCGCTTCCACTTGAACCAAATTTTGCGATGTAATTGCCTTGTGTATCCGTGACAAAAATTTCATTTCGGTCGTCATTGATCCATCCAATCAGGGATTCATCGTGATTAAACACCGCAACATCACGAACCCGGTCCAGGAAAAGTTCTTCGGAATCGATGACAAACCCGGATGTTTTTTTCAGTTCAAATTGAAAATCATCTGATTGATCAGGGGATTCATATCCCGTATTATGTTCTTCACCGCAAGCAAAGAATAACAGAGTTGTTAAAAAGAGAGGCCATCTCTGCATATTTTAAAAAATATAATAATTTAAAGAGTAGTAGTGCCGGACAGCCTGTTTAACTGACTGTCCGGCATTTTATATGAATATAATCAATTGTCTATTGGTGCTCTGCCAATAACAACGATGCAGGTATTGCCATCTTCCGGACAAAGTGCTAAATCATCTTCTCTGAATTCTACATCAGTGTCATCATCATTTGCAAAAGTATTTACAGCCGTGAAAGATGCAATTGCAAAAGTTGCAATAATGGAAAGTATCGCTGCGATTCTAAGGAATTTTGATTTCATAATAGTTTGATTTTAGTTTAATAGTTAACGGTATTTAAAAAAAAAAAATGGTTAGGATCAAGTTTGTTATAGAAATGTTATAAATTAAATATTTCCACCTATACCAGTTGCAATACTGGCAGATTCTTTAACGATTCTGTAACTTATACTCTGGGTTTTCCGGATAAATGAAAATGTTGTAATGGATCTATTACTTTTATATTTTTAATTAGCTTTGCATGTTAAAGCATTGGCCGAAAGTTCTACATTTAATGTGGTTTCATTATGATTAAACCTGAAGAAATAAAAAATTTAACACTACAAGAGAAACTTCTTTTAATGGAAGTTTTGTGGGAGGATCTTTCCGGCGTGGAAGATCAGCTTGAGATATCAGATTGGCATAAAGAAATTTTGGATGATCGGGAAGAAAAAATTCGGGCCGGAGAAGCCAGGTTTATCGATTGGGAGACTGCTAAAAAAGAAATCAGGGATGCTACTTCGTGAAACTTGAAATTCTTGTTCTCGCCAGGAATGATTTGATTGAGGGTTATCGATTTTATGAGAAGCAACAAAGTGGTTTAGGGGATTATTTTCTTGTCAATTTGTATGCCGATGTAGAGTCATTAAAGATATTTGCGGGTATTCATAAGAAAGTTTATAAAGGTTTTTACCGAGCACTCTCCAGGCGTTTCCCGTTTGCTATTTATTACACAGTTGAAGAAAAAACAGTCAAGATACGATCTATTTTAGATTGCAGAAAAGACCTTTCAGAAATAAAAGAGCATTTGAAAAAAGCCTAACTCTGCGATTTGGGTTCTCGTCCCGAAAGGCCGGGGCAGATGATGGCGCTGAGTTCCTTTTAGCCATTATTACATAGCTAAAACTTGGTCCGGTATTGACGGATATTGCATTGCGAAATCTCGGATCATAAGCTATTAATTTATATTGAGTAGCGAATAGTATAAAATTTTAAATGTTATACTTTTGTTAGATTTAAGGGTTGCCCCCCCATTTTTTTTGTATAGTTAATGTAATATTTAAACATTAATCTTAAAAAGAGGTTTACCATGAAAAAATTCATTCAGTTTGTAACCCTATCTCTCTTTCTACTGCTTGGTATGGGCACTGCTTATTTAACTAATGTTGATGTAGCTGTTGCTTCCGGCGGATGTACGTTTACATATTGTGATAATGGCTCATGTGAACCAAATGATAATATGACAAGTTGTGCTTCAGATGATGGGCAGTTACCTTGCGATGGCCATTTAAATTGCAATAGGATGATAGATGGATGATTGAAATCCTAATTTCAAAAAGAGTCCTGACTGTACGTTGGGATTCTTTTTTAAAAATTTCAATGGAATATTATTCATGTTATCTGATAAAAAATTTAGGGTCTTTTTTATAACAACTATGGTTCTTTTTTTGATTATTTCCTGTGGAAAATCACAGGACGTGGCCGATCAAGTTGTTCTTCATCCTGTAGAGAGTAATATTCCGTATCATGATCATTCTCACATACCTGTCAGTAAAATAAATAGTGGAGGTGATGAAGACGGGAAGCAGTTTGGTTTAAAAAAATATTTACAGAACCAGAGCGATGATTCAGGTATAAAGTTAGATGTCCAAACCATGGGTCCTACACATTTATTCGCAGAATCTATTGATGAGTCACGTATTGTGATTCTGGATGATAGAAATCATACTATGATTGAATATGATCTTGAGAGCAATAAAGCATCGGAAATTGCCACTTTCGGGCGGGGGCCGGGAAGTATCAGTAATGTCCGGGATATGACACTCAAAGGAAATATTCTGTATGTTGCGATGCAGGGTGCCCGGTTGTCAGCATTTGATTGTTCTCAGATACCATGTTCATATACCAAAGAGATTTTTCTGGAAGAGATAAGTCCGTATTCAGCGGATGTAAATAGCGAACAAGTAGCAGCCCTGGGAATGAAACCGGTTTCCGGCCAAACTTCGGGGAATGATGCTCTTCAGTTCATCCCGGTTCATCTTTTTGATAACGATGGTAAACTGCTGAAATCGGGAGGGAAAAGTTATGATACAAAAGGGAACTGGATGCTTGTCCGTCCTTTTACCGAAGGAATCATCCGATTTTTACCGGAAAACCGGGGTTATTTGGTTGCCTATAATCGCCTTCCATATCTTTTTGTTTATGATACGGACCTGAACCTGGTTGAGAGTTTTGAATTCGAGGATTTCATTTTGGGCAAACAGGAATATTTTCCACAGGAAGGAAGGTTGAATATCGTAAAAGAGGATCACTCGACGATTAAAAATCTGCGATTGCGGAAAAACGGATCCGTACTTGTGGAAATTGAAACCCGGGAAAATATCATAAGAGCAGAGCGCCGTTATGTATGGGACCAGAAATCCGATTTTTACAGGGTTTATTTGGATGATAAAAGATATGAATACCTGGGAGAAGTTGTCTTTGGTGAAACAGATTCCCGGCAAGCTGTACTGCTGACAGATCATGGAATTATAGAAGCGAATTCCGATGATTTAAAATGGATTGGGTTAGAATTCAATCAAAATTTTTAAGCTGAACTATAATTATAATGCGTGATTTTTTAAACCTATTTTTGACTTTTTTGATGACTATGCTTCTGGTTTCCTGCAACAGTGATTCGCAAGAGAGTAAGTCTGCTTCGGGTGATGATGAAAATAGAGTGTCAACCCACAGCTCCTCAGGTGGAGGATTAATTGCTATACAATTGACAAAAATTGATCTGTACGCACTTGATCTACCGGTTTTTGCTGTGATGGATAGTTCTCAACAGGTAGGTGTGGAAGATGAAGTATATTATACAGGGAATTTCTATTACCCGGTAAACCGTATCTATGCAAGTCCAGGTGAAACATTTTTACTGCTTCTTACAACCGTAAACAATTCATCTGAATCACCGGTCTCTCATAACTGGGTATTGACGGACGGCCAATTTTCTGAAGATGAGTTGGAAAATAATTTACATGACAGGGAATCCGTCACCGGCTTTTTTGAGAAATATGCGGATAAGATTATTACCCGGACTGCGCAGGTTCCACTAGGCCATACCGATGATATAAATTTTGTTGCTCCGGATGAAAAAGGAGAGTATCTATTTTTTTGCACCACACCAGGTCACTTCGCCAAAGGAATGAAAGGCTATCTTGTTGTTGAATAATGCGATAGTCAGCAGATAAAAGGTGAGTATCTATATGTAATTGAGCCGGATGGTGACGGGTTCGATTCAGTGAAGCGGTACGAGGTGAATTTTTGAGCCAGGATGTTTTGCCACGAAGGCGCGAGGACCCGAAGGATTACGAAGAATGATTTGCAGATTAAATAATTGGGACAGTGGTTATCTTTATTTTACTGGTTCAAAATTCGCGTAGTCCAAACAATCAGTTAAATCCACGATTCAAAGGTTTGACTGTTGTATTCGACTTCTCTGCGTAAATCAGCGTCTTACTCAGTGTAAATCAGCGAGAAATAAACCCGGGTGCTGGTTCTCGCAGAGTACCGCGGATGGGGCGCTGAGTTTCGCAGATTTATTCTGCTGCAATGCTGCCATTGTACCCGTTGAGAACGTTTTTGTCGCCATCTACTGAATCTGAGCCAGGATGTTTTGCTACGAAGTCGCGAAGACCCGAAGGATCACGAAGAATGATTTGCAGATTAAATAATTGGGACAGTGGTTACCTTTATTTTGCTGGTTCAAATTCGCTTAATCCAAGTAATCAGTTAAACCCGCGATTCAAAGATTTTACTGTTGTATTCGGCCTCTCTGCGTAAACTCGTAATAGTCTGTTACTTGTATCCTTTTAATAATTTCGGTTGTTAAATATTTTTGGTCTCAGGAGTCTCAATTGAGCTTGCAAAAAAAGAGAGAGGTAACCCATTCAAAATTCAAAACTAAAAATTCATAATTCAAAAATTGCCCCGCTTCAAAACTTTTTCCGGTTATCCGTCGTCCTAAAACATCGTTGCAATAATGAAATGTTCTAACTATAATTAACGTATTCCCGGAACTTATCAGGAAGTACCTTTGCTTTTAAACCGTCCCATAACCGCTGTTATTCTGATCCTGGCAACATTCATCTTCGGAGGGCTTGCATTGAGCGAACTCTCCGTTGATCTTTTGCCCGATGTGGATTCGCCTACAATTGTCGTGCGGACCGACTGGCAGGGTGCGTCACCCCGCGAAATAGAGACCCGTATTAATGAACGCCTGGAGGCCATTCTCAGCACAGTTCCGGGTATCGAACGGGTGCATGGATTTGCGCGGCAGGGCCAGAGTGTGGTCTATCTTACTTTTCGATGGGGACACAATATGGACCTGGCTTTTCTTAATGTCCGCGAAAAGCTGGACCAGGTCCAGTTTGTTTTGCCCGAACAGGCATCGCGTCCGCAGCTCATTTTCAATACCACATCGGATGAACCTATTGCCGTTCTGGCGATCACTTCCAAAACGCGTCCGAATGATGCATTTGATACGAGGCTGGCACTGAAGCGATGGGCTGAGCAGGTATTATCAAGACGCCTGGAGCAGGCCGATGGCATCGCACAGGTGGTTTCAGTCGGAGCAGTGGAGCCGGAAGTGCAGATTCGCTTTTTACCGAAAGAGATCGACCGGTTTGGTCTGTCGCTCAACCAGGTTCGAAACCTTGTGGAGCAGGCCAACCTGTTTTCATCAAGCGGGGAACTGCGGGATGGTTGGTATCGATACTCCATGAAAATAGAGAGCCGGGTTAATTCACTCGAAGATCTTGAAAATGTGCCCCTGAGCCGGCTTGGACAGGGTAAAATTCTGCTGCTCAGTGATGTGGCCAGGGTGGTGATGGATGAAACCGACCCAACCAATTTTGCCCTGATCAACAACCGGCGGGTTTTAAATCTGCTGATCAAAAAAGAGTTTGGCACTAATACTGTTGAGGTATTTGACACATTAACCCCGCTTCTTGATCAGATGCGGGAACAGTATCCCGAAATCAGTATTGAAATTTTGAGTGAGGATGCGACCTTTATCCGTAAAGCGATACAAAACCTGCTGCAAACACTTCTGCTTGGCGGGGTTCTTGCCTTCATTGTCCTGTTTCTGTTTTTGAATGATATCCGCACTCCTTTTACCATCGGGATTGCCATTCCGGTATCGATCTTTCTCACCTTTTTTGTGATGTACAGTTCGGGGATCCAGCTCAATATTGTTTCACTTAGCGGACTCACCCTCGGAATCGGCCTTCTGTTAGATAATGCCATTGTGGTTCTTGAAAACATCAACCGCCATATGCCGCTGGCGCCATCTGTGAAACGGGCTGCAGCTGTCGGTACCAAAGAGATTGCACTGGCAGTAACAGCATCTACCTTTACTACGATTTCCGTTTTTCTGCCTCTTATTTTTTTGGGCGGTTTTGAGGGTGCATTTTTCCAGGACCAGGCTTATACACTATCCATCAGTCTTCTGGCCTCTCTCCTGGTGGCCCTGGTTATCTTGCCGGTACTGGTTCTGCAGATTCATAAAAAAAGAGCGGAGAAGGGAGGAAGCCTGAATACAAGGCAGTTTTTTGACCGTTTACTGGAATCATACGAACGAAGCCTTCAGCGGGTGATCCGCCGCCCGGTATTTATGATTATTGCCGCATTGATATTGCTTGGGTTCGCAGGATATGCTTTGATGGCCGTATCCAAAACCATTCTTCCGGATGACGAACCCCAGATGGTCAGTTACCGTATTCAGCTGCCCGGAAATACAGCTCTCAATTCGAGCCGGCAGGCCGCTGAAGCCCTGACCTCTAAGCTGAATTCCGCCGGCCTGAACAACAGAAAACTTCAGGTGCAGGGCGGCTACACCGATCAGTCGAACCTGGCAAACCTGGCTCGCGAAGGTCTGAACAAGTTTAAAATCTCTGTCCCGGTAAATGACCGGGATGAAGCTGAACGGGTTCACCGGGTCATAAATGAATTCGACAATGATTTTCCGGGCTGGTCGGTTGAACCACTCTCCGATAATCAAAGTTTCAGTTCACTTCTGGGGGCCGATCAGCCGCCGGTACTGTTCCGGTTTATTGGCAATGACCGCGGAATGAGTGAACGTCTATCGGCTGAACTGAGCAAATCAATGGAGCAGGCGGGGATGAACGGAACCATCCGCAAACAGTATGAACAGGAAGTGGATACCTGGAATATACGATTTAAGAGCGATCGGATGCTTCAGCTTGGCATTGAGGAGCAGGATGTGATCCGCTACCTGGAGTCGATTACACGGGGAAGCTGGGTTACTGACTGGAACCGGCAGGATGAACGGATTGGCATCAGGCTGGTTGGAGAGCGCGGCCGGCTGTATGAACCTGACCAGGTGACCATGCGATTAAATAACAATGAAATTCCGCTCGAATACATTGCTGATATAAGACAAGAGAAAGAACCGGAGCAGCTGGAACGGATAAACCAGACACCGGTTCTGAGTTATGTGGCCGACTGGAGTCTAGCCGACTGGTGGCTGAACCGGGCAAAAGCAATGGATACAATCCGTGAGTTTTCCAGGAATACGGGGACGGAAGTTCAGATCGGCGGCAATGCAATGATGGTACAAAACCTGATGCTGGATATGGCAAAACTGCTTGGAATCAGCATTCTTGTGATCTACCTGATCCTGGCAATACAGTTTGAGAATCTGAAGTACCCGTTCATTATTATACTGGCCGTACCGTTTGCTTGGGTGGGATCGTTACTGATTATGTATCTGACTGGTACCGGACTGAATGCAATGTCTTTTATGGGGGTGCTGATATTAACCGGCATCGCTGTTAACGATTCAATACTGAAGGTCGATTTTATGAGACGATACCTGGCAGAAAGCGGAAATCTTGATAAAGCAGTGGAACTTGCCGGGCGGCACCGGTTTCGTCCCGTGGTAATGACCAGTGTTACCACCATACTGGGGCTTATTCCTATGCTGATACCATTTGGCGAGGGATATGTATTCCGGCAATCACTTGCCCTGGCGCTGATGGGCGGGATGATTACATCTACCATTTTAACTCTCTACCTGATACCGGTTATTTTCAGGTGGCTGGAGAGAAATCATAATTACAAAGTGAAAACAACTGCAAATATTTCATGAATATGTTTAAAAATATAAATTGGCGATTCCGGGCTTTTGGGAATGACTTTCTTCGTCCGGAATTCTTCCCGGCCTGTTTCACGCGAAGTGCGCAGAGGGGCAGAGAGCGCGAAGGGAATAATTTATTCAGTCTCTGTTATTCAGCTATTATTGTAATCTTTTTTATAACTGCGTGTAGCCCTGAGGATGCGGAGCGGGGAAGTTTGTCTGAGGAGGAAAAGGAGGCGATCGATGTGCGTCCGGATGTGGTGTTTGCCACTTCGGATGATCAGCCGCTTAGCATCTATATTGAGAGCCAGGGAATTGTAGAACCGAACCGGGAAGTTACCTTACGGACCAGGATCAGCGGGTTTGTTGAATCGACCATTTTGGATGACGGGGTGTTTGTGCGCGAAGGAGATGTACTGTTGTCATTTGTGGATGATGAGTGGCAGCAAGCTGTAAAGCAGGCCGAAAATGAGTATGAATCCGCACTTGCGGAGTATAACATTGAAAAATTGCAGCGTGAACGGGCCGGGAACAACAATCCGGGTGATGACCGTATGCTGCGCATATCCACAGGAATAGCAAAAGCTGAGGTTGAACTCGAAAGGGCAATGCTGGACCTTTCTTACACGGTAATGAAAGCACCTTTCGACGGATACCTGTCCGTTCAGGACCGGTTGTCGCCCGGTGCGTTTGTCAGTTCAAACAGTGAACTGGGCAGGCTGATCGATGATCAAAAAGTACTGGTACGTCTTGATGTTCTGGAAGGAGAGTTGAATGAACTTGAAGCCGGTATGAATGTTCGGCTGACTTCTCCGTCAGGCGTCAGAAAAGAAGGCAAGATCCGCACCCTTTCGCCCGTCATAGATCCCGAAAGTAAAACCGGTCAGGTGCTTGTGGAAGTACCAAACCGGGACCGGCAATTGAAACCGGGGATGACGGTCGAAGGCAGAATTCAGATTCGTACTCATAATGGAAAAACCAGGATTCCGAGAGCGGCTGTTCTTGAACGGGATGGCGGCCGTACTCTTATTTTTAAACTTAAAAACGAAACCGTAGAGTGGGTGTATGTGGAGCCCGAGTTTCAAAACGATGAATGGGTGATTGTAAATCATGAAGATATTGCCCCCGGTGATACACTTGCCGTCGATAATCATTTTGCACTGAGCCATTTGCAGAAGGTACGTCCGCGCATGGCAGGCCAGATTGTGAGAGATCAAGATGGCGGTGAGGAGCTTTGATCAGTTTACAAATAAAGCAGCAGACAAAACTCCCCTCCTTGGAGGGGACAGATTTGAACGCGTACAGCGGTCAAAACAAAGGTGGGTTCACTGTTTCGCCCGTTGATCTGTTGAGCTGACTAAGGTAAGCGGTGGCAGTTTTTAGCAGACAGTAAAGCAGTATGCAGCAGACAGTATTTATATAACGAAATAATCAGTTGAAATTTGAAATTTATGAGTTTCAGGAATTTAATTGTTTATCAGAAAGCATTTGAATTGTCGATGGAGATATTTGAATTGACGAAGTCATTTCCTGTGGAGGAAAGATATGCATTAACAAATCAATTACGCAGGTCATCGCGTTCGGTATGCCGGGCTATTGGAGAAGGATATCGGAAAAGGCAGTATCCCGATTATTTTACTAATAAAATGAGTGATGCGGATATGGAAAATACGGAAACACAGATTTCACTGGATTTTGCAGAGTCGTGTAAATATCTCTCTGCAGAAATAAACCTGAAATTAAGATATAAATCTGAAGAAATAGGACGATTGTTAAATCACATGATGAAGTATCCGGAAAAGTATCAACGAAAAACAGGCAAGTAGTTGTAAGTAGACAGTAGAACAGTAGGCAGTATACAGTAATTTTTAATTGACTATTAGCGGGCTTAAAACAAATCTTTTACTGCATACTGCATACTGCATACTGCATACTGCATACTGCATACTGCATACTGCATACTGCATACTGCATACTGCATGACAAAGCCGCCTCGCAAATGAGAGCGGGTATTAAGTTCCCAGTTTTGAAAAGAGAACCGACTTACCCGCCAGCAGGCATTTTCTGAAATCTTAAAAAATGAAATTCAACCTTTAACAAAATGACCGAAATCTTTCGCCGCCGTTACTTTATTTCCCTTAGCTACCTGCTTGTGGCATTGGTGGGGTTTGTGGCGTGGATGAATATTCCGCTGGAGATGGCTCCCGATCTGCGTCTGCCTTCGGTAACGGTTCATTTTAACTGGGGAAGCACATCGCCGGAGGTGATGGAGAAAGAGATTACCCGCCAGGTTGAACAGGCGGCCACCCGGCTTCGCAATATTGAGAAAATTCGTTCCGTATCACAAGAAGGGAGATCACAGGTAACGATTACGTTCGAAAAAGAGGCACCTGTAGAATATCGAATCCTGGAACTGCAGGAGTACCTGTTTGCGATGCAGGAAAATTTGCCGCCGGATATAAACCCGCCTCAAATTAACCGGTCGATTCCGCAGGAACTCCAGGAGCAGGAGACATTTATGGCCTATTCCATAAGTGCCGAGCGGCCCACACGCGAACTGCTCCGTTTTGCCCAGCAGAATATACGGCTGAACCTGCTCGGTATTGAAGGATTGGCTGATATAGAAATTTCCGGTGCCGATGATCCGGCGCTTGTGGTAAAATTCAACACCACACTTGTTGAGAAACTGGGCTTGGATACCCGCCGAATATTGGTCAATCTGAGACAGCAGCTCGACTGGCGATCATCCGGTTTCTCGGAGACCGGCGGCAATCGTTACAGTATGCTGATTCCTCCGCAGTTTGAAACGGCTGAAGAAGTGGGTAAAATGAAAATTGATATTCCAAACAGCAGTCGTGTAGTCAGTCTGCATGAAATTGCCGATGTTGCCATCGAAGATTATCCCGTAAAATCGATCAAGCGTCTGAACGGAAAACCCGCTTTGAGTATGACCTTCATCAGGGAGAGCGGTTCGGATGCCATGAGACTCGCAGAAACCGTGCGAACGGAAATGACAAATATTGCCTCTGCATTGCCCGCAGATATTACCCTGCAGCTCGAACGGGATTCAACCGAAGAGCTGCGGGAACAGTTTACCGATCTTCAGTATCAGTCGATGGCAAGCCTGCTGCTGGTATTTATCATATTGCTCCTTTTTATCCGGCGATTCAGAGCGCCTTTTGTCATACTTGGAAGTATTGTATTGTCTCTTCTGCTCAGCCTGGGAATTCTCTTTTTTATGAATTATACGCTGAATGTAATCACACTTGCGGGTCTGACTGTTGCACTTGGCATGATCATCGACAATGCTGTGGTAGTATTTGAGCAGCTGAATCCTGGTCTGCCGGCGGATCATGAAAAACGCCTGGATCACATAAAAAAAGAACTCCCCTACACCTTTGTGCCTGTACTGGGAAGCACCCTCACCACAGTCGGAATATTTGTACCGCTCTTTTTTGCCATGGAAGAGCTTCAGATGTTCCTGGTTCCCCTTGCGGTGGCACTGACATCAACACTGGTATCGTCCGTTATCATCGCACTGAGCTGGATTCCATATTCGCTCGTCTGGCTGGTTTCTCCCCGCGAACCCGGTAAAGGTGAATCGGTAAAAAGAAAAATCAGCCGCTTTCTGAACCGGATCATGATCCGCACATTTTACTGGAGGCACAAGGTCCGCTGGTTACTGTACCTTGGCCTGATTGCACTGATGGGAATTCCCCTGTTTGCTATCGGGGAGCCTGATTGGGAAGAAACGTCATGGCCGGAATTTACCAAGATATATTTTGAAAACAGGAGCAGCATTGATCCCGTGATCGGCGGACTCAGTTATAAGTTTTTTAATGAAACCTATTTTGGGACTCCGTGGGGCAGACGCAGCGGTGAGCGAATTTTTATCAATATCCGCACTCCGCAGGGAACACCCATTACGGAAATCGACAAGATGGCGAAGAACTTTGAAGAGATTGCACGTCCGTATAGTGAAGCGTTTAAATATTATGAAACCAATATCTCTGAATACTCCGGTGCCCGGCTTCAGTTTCATATCAAAGATGAGTATCTCTATAAACCCGATCCATATATTTATTACGGTGAAGCGATGTTCCTGGCTGCGCGTACGGGAAATTCAGGAATTTCGGTTAGCGGGCTGGGTGATGGATTCAGCACCGGTTTCGGGTCTTATTCGTCCGGCCAGCGTATTTCACTGCGCGGGTTTTCGTACGACGAACTGCTTGAACTGGCAGAGGATATATCATGGAGAATGAAAAGAAATCCAAGAGTGAAGGATGTAGATATTCATTCGATTGGCTACGGGAGGAATGACCTGTTTCAGTATGTGCTGGACCTGGATGATGAACGGATTATGGAGAAAGATCTAAACCGGCGGGCTATCCTGGATGCAATTCAGCTGGATGTTAATCCAGTGAATACATTTGGAAGGGTTGAAATGGATGGAGAGCGTTACTACCTGGTTGGGCAAAATCAGCTGCAAAGCAGGTATGAAAATGATATCCTGGATCGCGTACGTAAAAGTGAAAATATCTCATTTACTCTTGATGAAATTGCGGAACTGAAACGTGAAAAGACCCTGAGCCAGATTATCAGGGAAGATCAGTCCTATCAGCGAACAGTGACGGTAGATTTTTTGGGTCCGCCAAGGTTAGCCCGCAGCTATATCGAATCGGTACTGGATGAAGTACCGGTGCCTGTAGGTGCTTCCATTGAGTTCGGCAGCGGCTTCTTTTCATGGGGAGAAGAAGGAAAGGTTCAAAATTATCTTCTGTTGCTTTTAATGACAATCCTGAGTGTATGGATGATTGTTTCTGCACTGCTCGAAAACTGGCGGGATCCGCTTGTGGTGATATTGGCGGTGCCGCTGAGCCTGGTGGGTGTAATGGCGGGGGCATTGTATCACGATCTTGCTTTCGACCAGGGAGCCATTGCCGGCACGCTGCTGGCAGTGGGGGTGGTGGTGAACAATTCAATCTTGCTGATTCATGAAAAACAGCGAACGCGTGCTCTTGGGATCCACAGCCTGAGAAGCTGGGTGATGGTCTACCGTAACAAAATGCGGGCTGTAATGATCACGTCTCTTACCACTATGGGCGGACTTCTGCCAATGATCCTGATCGGAACCAGTGAGTTCTGGAACGATATGGCGACTGTTGTTCTCTGGGGATTGGGTATCAGTTTGACACTTTTGCTGATTTTGATGGGAATCTGGGAGAGGAGCCGGAAGTGAGGGTTCTTGGTTTTGGTAATTTGAATATAATTTGACCAAGTTTTATCGGCTATCGGCTATCGGCTATCGGCTATCGGCTTATCTGATACCATTAGTTATGTCTGTTCTCATTGTTAATATCATCCGGAAAAATCCTGTGCTAAACTCAAAATAATTATCATGCACAAGTGTCTAATCTTCGTTTTTTATAGCGGGTATCTGTCCCCTGATTTCCCCGGTTTGATGCCTGTGGGATGAGATGTTGATATAGAGATGACCGTTTCCAAGATGGTGTTTTAACGCATCAGTCAACTTAAAGCGATTGTCTTTTTTTGAAAACGAACCGCTCTTTTGATCTTCATTCAAATTCACATCCAGCCTGAAGATACGGTTACCCGTTTCACCCGGTTCACCGAAATTGATAAAGGCAGAATGAAACGCCTCCTGAAGGTCTGAAAAATTACCGCTTACATAGAGGGAATCATTGACCAAAGTAACTTCGGCTGAGCCTGTAGCAGGTGTAGGTACAGATGGGACTTCATGGTATCCGGCCAGTGTAACATACGAAGTGTCCTGTGCAGTAGAATATGAGACAAATATTAGAAGAAACAGAAGAGTTGTTGCGATTTTTCTCATTTCAGTATCCCCTCTTTTTTATTTAAGCGTATATATTGTTAACTGTTAAAAATCAGAAAACGTATTCTTTTATTTGTTATAAAGAGGATTTCGATTAATTATAGCCAAATGATTTGATCTGATAATTCAAGTTCTTCTGACTGATTTGAGGCGATAATCACCATTTTGTCATCATTTTTGTAATCGCTTAACAGGTTTCTTACAAGTTCTTTTCCTTTCGAGTCGAGATTGGCTCCGGGTTCGTCAAGAATCAATACAGAGGGGTTGTGAAAAGTTGCCGCAACAAGCTTTATCCGCTGTTGCTGCCCTGTTGATAATTCACCGTAAGCGTGATCAGCAAATTGAAGCATCTGAAAAGCACCTAGTAAATTTACCAGGTCTTTAAACTCACAATTCAGGTTTCGCAATTCACATAAAAACCGGATGTTTTCAAGACAGGTTAAATTACCATAAAGCTGAACGGATGGAGCAAGAAACCCAACTTCTGTGGTGATTTGGTCACTTTTCAATGATTTCCCATTAATATTCCATTGAACAGTACCTGAGCTTGGTTTTAGTAAACCGCACAGACATTTTAGCAGGGTTGTTTTGCCCGATCCGTTTTCTCCGCCAATTCCAAGTACGGAAGATTCGGTGTTTACATTTAAGTCTTTAAAAACTACATTACCTGCAAATCGTTTTTTCAGGTTTTTAACCTCTAAATGTGGCATGTTTGAAAGTTACTTCAGACAAAGCTGAAATAAAAGCGTCTTTGTAAATTTGCGTCTATTGATAATATCAAACAGAATTTAAATAATTATCAATGAGAATCGTTACAGATAATTATCAAACAGGTAATGGACTATTTTTTGTTTTGGAAAAATGGACCATAAAATTAAAAGGATCATCTGAGTATGGAGCGAATAGTAAGGCATATCACCCAGCAGCTGGTAAATAAATTACCCGAACGAAAGGATTTTTTTACGCCCGATCAATTGAGGGATCTTGAAATCCCGGAATTCATTGTAGAGCGAATCCAAGTTGAAATGATGAGAAATCTTGATGACTCGGTCGTGCCTCCCTACACGGAATGGGCAGATATGAATAATGAGACAGTACGCGATGCATGGGAAAAATTCATTGATGCAATCCTGGCTGAATCACGAATGCCTAAAATTTATGCACAAAGTGTATTTGAAACGGCTGTAGCTGATACAGTAGAAATATTAATTCAGCCGCGCCATAATATTCCTGAAGCGATATTCGGACCAGACCGGGCTCTTGATCTTAAAACAATTGAAAAAAGAGTCAAAGCTGTTACTGTTTACAAGCATTTAAGCTCGGCCGTTCTGCGTTATATGAAACGCCGCAATCTTCAGGCTCTCACATATGAACAGTGCGAAAATATTATTGATAAGGTTGATGAGAAACTGGTTGAACAGTATCATCCTCTGAATTGGACTCAGCTGCTGAGTCCTCTTTTTGAGTTGCTTGGAAATAGTGTGGATACTAATCTGCTCAGATTGTTTTTTGAGGATAAAGGGAGAAACAGAATTGCGCGTAAATTTGATCTGTTAAATTCCCAGATCAGCAAAACCGAGATGATTGAAGTGCTTTCAGCACCCGATCTCCTGGATTTGGAAGGGTACGAGGATTCTCAAAATAAACTCTTTGGCGATGAAGGCGATAAAAAATCGGCAGGCTCTGAACAAAGAGGTGACAAATCTGCATCCGGCGGCCCTAAAAAAGAGCTTTATCCGGGCGGACCTGAGATAGGTTCTTTTGATAGTGAATTGGGCTTAGATACACCCGGCAAGAGTGAGAGTAAATTGTTCGACAAAAAAGCTGGAAAGAGCGATAAAGATGATGCAATACTGAGTACGTTTCACAAACGAAGGAGCTATTATGCACCCGAGGATGATGAGTTTTCAAACGAAGAGATGTCCGGAGAAGGTGAAGAGTACCAGGATGATGACAGGGATGATTCAGCTGCTATACCACGCAAAACAGCATCGGAAGAGCTACCCGATGAAAAAAAGAGAGAAAGAGATGATGAATTCATTCATACTGAATTTCTTCAGAAAGATGAGGAAGAAAAAAGTGAAGCTGATCTTTCATCAGAAATAACTGAAGATAATCCTGAAACGGAATCGGGATTATCCCTTGAAGAAAATCAGACTACGCAGAAAAATGATTCTGATCCGGAGGATGAAAAACCACTCCACAAGCTTTTTATTCTTGATGAAACGGCTTTTGAAGAAAAAGAAATTGAAGAAGAGGAAGAATCGGTTGAAGATGCAGAGTCATTGAACTCAATTTTTGTAATGGAAGAGCACGATATGGCAGAAATTCCTGAAGACAGGTTTGAAGATGCACCGGTTGAAGATTTGAATGAAAAAGAGACAGAATCAGATCATGACATTGAAAATCCGGATCAGGATGCTCCGATGTGGAAAAAATTCTTGGAAATAGAAGAGTTCTCGGGCGATATCGATATTGACAAAGTTCAGGAAAAAAGTCCGGAAGAATTGCCCGGGGATGCAGAAGAGAGCGAAAAAAGGGAGGCAAAAAAAGTTCAGATTTTAGACCTGGCAAAACTCTACGATTCTGAAGATGAGGAAAGTGCTGCTGACCAATTGCTTAGTTGGTTGTCATCAGATAAATTGCGGTTTATACGTGAAATTTTTAATGATTCTGAAGAAGCATATATAACTGCTATTAATGAAATTTCAGAGTTTGATAATTGGAAAAATGCTTCCAGATATCTTGAAAAAGATGTATTTTCCAAACACATGATCGACATGTATAGCGATGAAGCAGTCGATTTTACAGATAGCCTGCATTCATTTTTCAGAGAATATAAATCATCACAAACCACAGGAAATGGCTGAAGATAATAAAGTTGATTATTTAAAAGAGTTAAGGGTAAAATCAAAAGAAGGAGGCGGCAAAAAAAGAATTGAAAAACAACACGATAAGGGTAAACTAACTGCCCGTGAACGTATTGATTTACTGCTGGATAAAGACTCTTTTGAAGAGATTGACGCATTTGTAACTCACCGCAGCAGTAATTTTGGTCTCGATAAGCAAAAGTTTTTAGGAGATGGTGTAGTAACCGGCTATGGAAAAATTAACGGGCGGCCCGTCTACGTATTCAGCCAGGATTTTACGGTATTTGGGGGTTCTCTTAGTGAAACACATGCCGAAAAAATATGTAAAATCATGGATCTTGCCATGAAAAACGGGGTTCCGGTCATTGGATTGAATGATTCGGGGGGCGCAAGAATCCAGGAGGGTGTCTCTTCTCTCGGTGGCTATGCAGAAGTTTTTTGGAGAAATTCAATGGCATCGGGTGTGGTTCCGCAGATATCGGCAGTGATGGGGCCCTGTGCCGGCGGCGCTGTTTATAGTCCTGCACTTACCGATTTTGTCTATATGGTTAAAGGAACCAGTTACATGTTTGTAACCGGCCCAAACGTGGTCAAGACGGTAACTCATGAAGAGGTTACAAGCGAAGACCTTGGAGGAGCACTTGCCCATGGAACCAAATCAGGTGTGGCTCATTTTGCATCTGAGAATGATGCACTTTGCCTTCAGGATATCCGGACACTGATGACATATATTCCTCAGAATTGTGAAGAAAAAGTACCGGCGCAGAAACCTGTTAAACCTGACTCTGCTAAAGAGTCCAAATTGGATGATTTAGTGCCGCTGAATCCGAATAAACCCTATGATATGATTGAAGTGATTGAAGGAGTGATGGATAAGGACTCCTTCTATGAAGTTCATGAACACTATGCAGATAATATTGTTGTGGGTTTTGCCCGGCTCGATGGGCGAACGGTTGGAATTGTTGCCAATCAGCCGCTGTCTCTGGCAGGAGTTCTCGATATCGATTCATCTATCAAAGGAGCACGTTTTGTGCGTTTTTGTGATGCATTTAATATTCCCCTGGTTGTTTTTGAAGATGTTCCGGGTTTTCTGCCGGGAACAGACCAGGAGTGGGGTGGCATTATTAAACACGGGGCAAAACTTCTGTATGCATTTTGTGAAGCTACCGTTCCCAAAATGACAGTAATTACCCGGAAAGCCTATGGCGGAGCTTATGACGTGATGAATTCCAAACATATCCGTGCGGATTACAACGTAGCATGGCCTACAGCAGAAATTGCCGTAATGGGAACCAAAGGAGCTGTTGAGATCATCTTCCGAAAAGAGATACAGAAAGCTGATGATCCCGAAGCAAAACAGAAAGAGCTGGAAGAGAGTTACAGCAAAGAGTTTGCACATCCCTACCGGGCTGCCTCCCGAGGCTTTATCGATGATGTGATTCTACCTCATGAAACACGAAGCAAGTTGATTAAGGCGTTTGAACTCTGCCAGAATAAAGTTGATTCCGTACCGAAAAGGAAGCATGATAATTTACCGCTTTGAGAATTGAGAATCTGTTTTTTTAAATAAAGTGCATGCCAATTTACCAATTTCTATCGATCCTGCTTGTGTGGTTGATTACTTTTTCAGCATGTCAAAAAAGTGAATCCACAATATCTTCATCTGAAAAGAAAGAGTGGATCGAACTCTTTAACGGCGAAAACCTGGATGGCTGGGACCTCAAGATTCGCGGTTATGAACTGAATGAGAATTTCGGCAACACGTTCAGAGTTGAAGATGGGTTGATGAAAGTGAGATACGATGAATATGACCGGTTTGAAAATCGCTTCGGTCACATATTTTACGAAGATCCTTTTTCATTCTACCAGCTCCGGGTGGAATATCGAATTGTTGGTGAACAACAGTCTGACGCTGAAGAGTGGGCATGGCGAAATAACGGTATTATGTTTCACTCACAGTCGGCTGCAAGCATGGGGATTGACCAGGATTTTCCTATCTCACTTGAATACCAGTTATTGGGTGGTGACGGTGAAAATGAACGAACAAATGGTAATCTCTGTACGCCCGGAACTCACGTGGTGCTGGATGGAAAGCTGATTGAAGAACACTGCATCAGTTCGTCTTCCGGAACTTATCATGGTGATCAGTGGGTTACAGCCGAACTGCTTGTTTATGGTGATTCATTAATTCAGCATATTCTGGATGATGAAGTGGTGTTGGAGTATTCAAAACCTCAAATTGGCGGCGGGGTGGTTAGCGGATATGATCCTGATGTAAAAGAGGACGGTAAGTTACTAAACAGCGGTTATATTGCTCTTCAAAGTGAGAGTCACCCGACTGATATCAGATCCGTCCGCCTTTTAAACCTGGAAGGATGCATGGATCCTGAAGCAGAAAATTTCAAAAGCTACTATGTATCAAATGATGCTGAAAGCTGTATATATGATGGTTAACTAGTGTCGTGTCAAGGATGAAAGGACGGAATTATTTTGAATTGTAAAAACTGAAAACGCAAAAGTGAAAAATCAATTGACAACTTTTCACCTTTCACTTTTCAGTTTTGCTTCACTTATCTGACATATTATATATCATGCTACACTAACGGCCATGGAAATTTATCAGTGCTAAAATCATTATCGTTTAAAACCCGGCAAGTTCAGCTTCAGAAGCTATGTAACCAAAAGCTGGCCAGTTGCCTGTTTGAATCACATTTCGCCAGATGCTGAAGGCACGATTTTGCCGGCCGTTAATATAGTGCCAGTTGCCAATCCCGTAGCCGAATGTTGAATTTTGAAGAGCATCACCGGATGTAGCGAGCAGCTGGTCGGGCGTAAATACGCCTTTAAAAACCATAAGCAATTCGTGATAAGAGCTGTTTTCAAGGATTTCCATTTCCGGGCTGATTAACTCCAGGAGCTCTCCTGCTTTTTCATCCAGGCCTGTACGGCGTAATGCCATGTAGTACCAGTATACCGTAGCCACAAGCATATCATCATTATCGGAAACATTCAGGCTCTCTTCATAGGCATCAGACGCCTCTTTGAATTCGCCCTTTATATAATGGGCAAGCCCCAGGTGGTACCAGATATTAAAATGGAGTGTGGTTCGAGGCATGTTCATCGGGTTGGGCAATCCGTCCTGCTCAACTACATCATTTGTATTTCGAATCAGTTCCGCTGCAGTGGTGAGATCTTCAATTGCACGATCCGGCATCCGCAGCGTGATGTAACGATGTCCCCTGTGCCGGTACATTGCCGGATTTTCCGGATGCTTGTAGATTCCTTCCGTAAAAATACGTACAGCGTCCCGGTATTCGGCAAGGTATGCACTTCGTCGTCCGAGCCATATAATAGATTCCGGATCTTCGGGATCAATTCGGTACTTTTCGGTAGCTTCTTTGAATTCGCGGTCAAACTCTTGCAGCTGATCCGGATGAATTTCCGGCTTCGCAAGAGTATCACCGAGAAAAGAGACAGCCTGGGCGCCCTCCGGCAGATCGGGCAGTTCAGCTGTGTCTGAGTGACAGGAGATCAGAGAAATCATCAGGGTGAGTGACAATAACCATCGCAAATATGGATTAAAATGATTTGGAAGATGTGACTGCATGATAATTTTTAATGGGTTCTTTATTAAATCGAATCAAAAGGTGACGGTGAACTGAATCTCTTTTCCTTCCCGGAGCACTTCAATAATGGTTTGCTCTCCGGGTTTAAATTTATTTAACTCCTGCATGTACTCATATATATCACTCACATCCTCGCCGGCTATCCTGATAATTACATCTCCTGCTTCGAGACCGGCTATTTTGGCGGGAGTTTCAGCTTGTACACCCGTTATCTTCATTCCATTGCCGGACCACGAATAATCGGGGACTACACCCAGCCGAACACCATCTGAGCGCATTACAGGCCGTTCAACACGTTCTGTTTCCGTAAAAGTTATATCCTCAGAATCAACTGATGATAAATTTTGAACCAGGTTTTTGACATGATTAATAACCTGAACAGTGCCCTCGTAATTGATTTTGTCCGCGGTGTCGGATGCCCGGTGATAGTTTTCATGAGTACCGGTAAAATAGTGCAAAACCGGAATTTCTGACTCATAAAAAGGGGCATGGTCACTGGCCCCGGTTCCTGAATCAACGGTTTGAATTTCCAGGGAATCAATGACACCAATTTCATTCATTAAATCGAGCCATATATCAGATGAACCGGTTCCCATAATTGAAAGCGTGTTTTCATTTAGTCTTCCAATCATATCAAGGTTTATCATTGCATCTGCAGAATCCAGATCAATAACAGGATTTTCAACGAAATAACGCGATCCAAGTAGTCCCAGCTCTTCACCGGAAAAAGCGATAAAGAGAATGCTCTTCTGACCCGGATTTTCAGAAAAATAGTGTGCAAGTTCCAGGAGACCTGCCGTGCCTGATGCGTTGTCGTCAGCACTGTTATGAATCTTTTTACCATTGTCTCCGTCCATCGAAATAAAACCTCCTTCACCCTGTCCATCGTAATGTGCGCCGATGATTATCCAGCGCTGTGGAGTTTCAGTACCGCGGACATACGCGATTACATTGCGGGATGCGTGATCCTCTATTTGCATCGCCTGGACCATCGGCCCTTCCAGCGTAAAGAACTGGTAAAATCTTCCATCTTCGGATGCAGGGGTTAATCCAAACCGGTCAAAATGATCGGCTAAATAAGCCGCTGCACGAGCTTCTTCAGGGGTTCCCGCAAGACGGCCTTTCATATCATCCGAAGCAATGTATTCTATATGCTGCCGTACATCATTCGCATCTGTATCAGACGTAAAGCCTGTAGTTATTTCTTGTTCCGAACATCCGTGGATAAAAAATATGGATGAGAAAAAAAGAGCTAACCATAAACAGAAGAATTCACGCATATTTACAATCATAAAGACATTTGAGCTCAATTTCACGAGACATATTTATAAGACACGATTTGGTTCCTGCAGCAGGAGTCATTTAATTTTCTGATCAGTAAAACCCGGTTTAATCCACCTGAATTTCGATTGGAACTTTCACCACATCCCAGTGGATCACAAGGTTAGCTGTAGATGAGGTGACATCTTCAAAATAGATCATCATCTGCTCTACAAACGAGGCTTTCACCGGAGTGACTGAAAACCTCAACACATCTGCTGATTCATCATAGCGGGTTCCCCAGTTTATATTATTATTGATAATAATAGTCCACTCGTCCTCCCCCGGTTCTGTGTACAAAGAGTAGGTACCGGCTTCCACCGGATTGCCTTCCAGAAGCACATCATCCGAAAACGTAATTGATGTAGCTTCATTTGCACCTGTTCTCCAGACCTGTCCAAGAGGTACAAGAGAGCCAAAAATTTGACGTTCATTCACTGATGGACGGCCATATGTCAGCTCCACTACAGTTGTACCAATTGTTTGACTGACGGAGGCGTTAGGACTGGTTCTTGCTTGTTGATTGCCCCGTTCCTGGGCATTGAGTTCACTCACAAAAACCATCAGCAAGAGAGAGGAAAAAACAACTGAAAGATATACTGGTTTTAAAGTTGGTCCGATCATAATATTTTCTTTTAGAGTTAGATAAAATGTGCACACCCAATAATAACATAAAATTATCTACATTTTATCCTAAAAATATGATTTGGAAAGACCCTATGAGAGAGTATAAGGAAGACCCAATTTGGTTTTGATTACTGAAGCTATCCAAAAATATTGATTGAAGCTAAGCCCGGAGAGTGATGAAACCAGGTTTTAAGCAATCCCTCTTTAGGAAGCTTCTTCCTTCAGTAAATGCGAAAACTCCCGCTTGAATTTTTTAATCTTTGGAGCAATTACAACCTGGCAATATCCCGCATTCGGGTTATTTTTGTAGTAATTCTGATGATAGTTTTCAGCTTTGTAGTAATTTTCTAACGGCGAGATCTCCGTAACGATGGGATCATCCCACAGGTCGGAATTATCTGTTTTTTCGAGCGATCTCTCAGCAATCCGCTTCTGTTCATCATTGTGATAGAAGATGACAGAGCGATACTGTGTTCCTATATCAGCTCCCTGCCTGTTCAGGGTGGTGGGATTATGGGTATGCCAGAAAATTTCAAGCAGTTCTTCATATGAGATCACTTCAGGATCATATTTGATTCGTGCGACTTCGGCATGGCCGGTCTTTCCGGAAACAACTTCACGGTAAGAAGGATTTTTTACTTCACCACCCGAGAATCCTGCTTCTGCCTCTACAATTCCGTCTACCATATCGTAGATAGCTTCTGTGCACCAAAAACAGCCGGCACCAAATGTTGCTTCCTCGTAAGTTTTTCCATTTTGAGGGTCATTCATATCAGTGGAGAATAATAAAGTGAGTATTAGGGTGATTATAATTTTCATAGCCATATTTCTTATTCATGATTGTCCATTGTCAGAACTGTTCGGAAGCGTGCTTTATTGTTTATCATGTGATTATAGGCTTCGTTTACCTGTTCAAGAGGATAAGTCTCAATCATTGTTTTGGCACCGGTGAGTGCACTGAATTGCAGTGTATCTTCCGAATCTTTAGCTGTTCCGCTTGGCCAGCCGGACACTCTCTTTCTGCCCATAATTAGTGACAATGGTGAAACTTCCACAGCTTCGCCCGAAGCAGCCACAATAAGGAGGTTGCCCTCCAGGCCAAGTCCGCCGGTAAGAGCACTGATAGCTTCACTGTTTGGTGCTGTTGCAAGAATTACACGTGCACCGCCCAATTGCTGCAGTTCGTCAGCCGGATCATGCTTCCCTGCATTAATAAAGATATGAGCACCAAGTTCCTTTGCCAGATCTTCTTTGTCATTACTGCCGGAAATCGCAACAGTACGAAAACCCATCTTTACTGCATACTGAATGGCAAGATGTCCCAGGCCGCCAATGCCCTGAACCGCCACGAGATCACCCGGTTTTGCCCCTGAGTTTCGGAGGGCATTAAATGTAGTAATACCTGCGCAGAGCAGCGGTGCAGCTTCTTCGGAAGAGAGCTCATCCGGTATGGCAGCAATGGCCTCTTTTGGAGCCGTCATATATTCCGCATAACCGCCGTTGTAACTGATACCACAAATTTTACCATTTGAGCAGTTAATAAAATCTCCTTTACGGCACGCATCGCAGGTAAAACAATGTCCGCCATGCCACCCGACGCCAACCCGCTGACCTTCTTTCCATTCGGTCACATTTTTACCGGTCTCTTCAACAGTACCGACAACTTCATGACCGGGCACACGCGGATATTCAATTCCGGGGAAAAGTCCTTCTTTTACAAATGCATCGCTGTGGCAAATTCCGCATGCCTGAATTTTAATGAGAATTTCATTGTCTCCCGGTTCCGGCAGGGGAAGATCAACAAGTTCAAAATCGTTTCCGGCTTTTGTGATTTGAGCTGCTTTCATGATAATATCAGTTGTAAATGGATTAGAATTTTTGATGTAATTTAAAGCTTATATCTTTATCAATTATCAACTTAAAATAAAATAGTATCATTCCTGATGGTTTTTTTTGCTGTTGCTACTAACTAATGGCAGATTAACAGCCAAGTTTAAACTAAACGATGTTTTACCGGGGAGTCACATGGTGTTCGCGTGGAGTGGCACAGAGTTTTACCCGTAAATATTGTAAAAAAATTGTCATTTTTACGTTGAGCAAGCCATTTTAGCTTCAACGCAGCTGAGGGATAAAGTTCGCCGAAAACTACCTGTTATTTTTTAAAGGACTCAAATATTGACCCAATTTATTATCTTACAATAGATTATGAAATATTCAATAAAATCTCTGTGAGAAATACGGGTTAGGCCTGTGTAAGTGATGCAGATAGTACTCCGGCCAGTTCGTCATTGAAACTTTACTCGTCGTCTGAAAAAACCCGGAATGCTAGTATCACGGCGAGAATGGAAGAGATAATCGCTGCGAGAAAAATGTAATTCATATTGATGTTGTAGTCCAGCAGCCAGCCTATAAGGAAGGGGCTCAGAGCAGTACTGAGTACCATCAAAGATGAAAACAGGCTTCGAACTGTACCGATCATCCGGGTTCCGTAAACTTCTGCCCAAAGAGCTGATTTGATGGTTCCGCCGGCGCCCATGGTGATCCCGAAGAAAAGCATATACGAGAAAGCAGTCCAGTTTGCTGAAGAGCTGATTGCTGTAATCAGGCCGATAATCATTGGAAACAGGTAGTACGGAAATAACTTTTTGGCTGTGAAACGATCCACAAGCGGACCGGTGAAAAGTGAGAAAACGATTCTTGAAACTGCAAAAGCAATGAAAGCAGAGGCAATCAGTGCGGCAGACCACCCCAAATCGTCAGCAACGGCTATCTGGTAGAGAAAGAGGCCGGTAATCCAAAAAGGGGGAGTTAAAACGGCCGGAAGGAAATAAAAAAACCGGTGATCACTTATGATCTCCTTATAGTTTTCAACAGATGAATTTTTGAAAACGGCTCCCTGGTCTTCCTGAACGGCTTCGGGTGCTCTTTTTCCTGCCAGGTAGTAAAGTGCTGGGATTAAAATTCCGCCAATAACAATTGCGATAAATCCCCACGCAGTTCTCCAGTGCACTACTGCAAGTAATCCTGCAATCAGGATTGGTAAGATCGCTTCACCAATCGGGTAGCCAAGGCTTGAGATACTGAGAGCTTTGCCCCGCTCGGTGTCATAGAAGCGTGCCATGGTAGTTTGAGCGGTGTGGCCGCTTAAACCTTGTCCGGCAAGCCTCAGCATAAGCAGTGCTACAAAGAGTATCATCATATTCCAGGAAACAGACATCATAACAGTTGCAAGCATCAGGCCGGTTGCAACCGACATACTGTACCAGCGCAGCGGAATACGGTCAATCCACTGACCGAGCCAGGGCAGTGCAATCGCACTCGATAGGGTAGCTAACGAGTAGAGTGAACCAAATGCAGCATTGCTCAGTTCAAACGAGGCCAGGAAATAGGGAACAAAAAGAGAAATCAAAAACGTCTGTCCAAAACTTGAAAAGAAGGTAAGTGATAATCCAAAGGAAAGAAGTTTTCTCTCTTTTAGCGCAAAAATGAGATAACTCATCGGGGTGTAAATCTATTTAAACTCTTTTTAGCAGATTGTTTATTCTAAACTTCCGGATATAAGATACGGTTGTTGATGAGGAATTTAAATTTTTGATGCTTCTTTTCTGTGATAAATGCCGGAAGCGGTTTTTTAGGCTGATACTCAGTTTGCCTATTCAAAAACTGTATTTCAGAGACAGTGTTACATTTCTGGCCAGGCCGTCGAGTGAACTCGCATGTTCTCTGTACTGCCGGTTTAACAGATTATCAGCAATCAGCCGGACATCAACATTTTGGAGCCCATGCCAGGCGGATACCAGCTGCAGATTTGCGAAACCATCGGTGCCGCTTTCAGATACACGGTTGTCTGCAATTTCATCCGGTGAAATGCGTCTGTGTGCAAATGCGTAGCGAATTTGGGGCCGGAACGTAAAGTTTTCAAGTCCGCTGTAATCAACAAAGAGCATTCCGTTTGCGGGTGGAATTCTGTCAACGGGTACTCGCCCACCATCAATCTGATCGGTTTCACCCCACGTGTATGTAAATGTAAACCCGCTTTCGAGAATACGATTCCATTTAATGTTACTATCCAGTTCAACGCCAAGTACATCCATCGTGCCAACATTCGAAGACTGAACCTCAATAAACTGATCAGAATCGCCTGTAATTTCATCACCCTGTGTAATAACTTCGCCGGATCGGTTGACGATATTTCCTGTGGTGATGCGGTCAATTTTTTTAAAATAGTGGAGCCAGAAAACATGTGTGTTAAGTGAGAAATTATCACGATTAAGATGTACACCCATATCGAAATTCAGAGTTTCTTCCGGGCTCAGATCGGGATTGGCAGTTTGAAACTGGTTGGATCTGCGTATTCCAAGCTCTGAAAGATCTGCGATATTAGGTGCTCTGAAACCGGTTGAAATATTACCGGTCAGATCCCAGTCAGTGGCAAGTTTATAGCGCATTCCGGCAGATCCGGTAAACTGAGTAAACGTCTGTGCAAGCGGATCAAATCCTCTGGCAGTTTCAATCCCTTCAAACGGTACATCAACCCTGTTCCAAGAAAATCTTAGGCCGTTTTCTAACGATATCCTCTCATTCAATGTATAATTCAAGTGGGTGAAAAAACCGCCTGAAAGAATTTCAGATCCGTCAGGAAACCGCGGCAGCCCACTTTCTGTGCCATTAACGGCAGTTTTACTTGTAATCCTGTCAAAACTAAAATCCGCACCCCAATTCAGAATAATTTCGTCGGCTATAATGGATTTAAAATCTGTGGAAAAAAGCCATTGATTACTTCTGTTATTATCAGTCTCTTTTTCCTCTGAAAGCGAAAAAGATCGCTTTCTTTCCGTGGGGTTCACAGAAAAAAGTGGTGCATCATTCTCAGCAAATGGTATGGAGAGACGGTCATCTTTTAAGTGATGAAAACCGGTTTTTATTACTGCATTTGAAATAAATTTACTATTGGAACTCATCTGTAATGATATACTGTGAGCAGAAAATACCATAGGAGCGGTATTGGAGAAGAACCCATTTCTTGGGCGGTCGGGCGGTGTTTCTGATTCGATATCAAAACCGAGAATCATCCGGTCAAATCTCGGGGCTTCCGGCAGACTGCTGTGAAAACTCACCCAGGTCAGATTTAAGGATGGGCTGAGTCTGAATCTTCCGGACCCTTGCATGGATAAAAACTTGTAATCTGCGTTATTCAGACTATTATCGAGAGGGAAAAGCCTGTTGTCGTTTGAAGCAGCGGGCATTTTATATTTGTTGAAATCTCTGAATGTGCCATTCAGAAAAAGAGAATAGTTTTGTGAACTCTGAAAGATTTGTCCGTTAAATGTTTTTTCACCTGTGCCGCCAAAATTTCCGCGTGTTAAAAATTGTCCGCCACTTTGTTTTTTACCGGCGTATGATTTTACAATGGGTTTCACATGCACGCCGCCCGAAAGCGCATCACTGCCGTAGAACACAGAAACCGGCCCTCTATATACATCAATCTCAGAAGTGGCAAAAGGATCAATACTGCCGAAATATTGGTTCTGACCGGATCTTACAAAACCGGGATTCAGACGGAATCCATTAAAGATGTATAATACGTCTCTTCCCGCTCGTCCACGCACATAAACAGAACCCTGTCCAACGGATGTTTGCTGTACAAAAACACCGGGCTGAGCTCTTAAGAGTTCAGGTGCTGAAGCCTGTACAGAGTTTTGGAAATCTTCTGATGATATCCTGCTGACAGCAACAGGCCGTGATCCGGATTCATTTACTGACAAGCGATCAGCTTCAATAAATAACTCCTCTCCCTGCAGAATAACAGGTGTGAGGGTGATGCGATATTCTTTATCAGGATTATCCAGGGAAAGAGATTTTTCCTTATAACCAACAGCGCTAATGCGTATTTCAAGAGGGATTTGAGCTGGTTTTACTTCAAATTTAAACCGGCCATTACTGTCGGTTACAGTTCCTGTTTCCAAAGCAGGAAAGAAGATTGTTGCCCCGGCTATCGGATTATTATTTTGTTCATCTACAATAATTCCAGTAACTTGTGAATATATAAGTCCGGGTGATAGTGCTAAACAGGTGAACAGTAACAAGTTTCTTAAGGACAAATAACCTTTTGTTAACATATTATACTTTTCTAAACGAAAACAGCCGGAAAAAACGTTAACATTATTGTAATTAACGAACAGATGTTATCGGGGCTTCTTACGTATTAATAAATATAGCAATCAATGAGTACTCAAAGATACAAACAGAGATCTGAAAAGAGTATTGCGTTTTTTATTGTTGGAACACTACTTTTTTTTGGTTGTTCCACTCAGGATCAGAAAGATACAGATAATACCGGGGGTCATAAGGGTGTTTCTGTCATTGATCCGGTTCAACGGGATTATGCGGAAATAAAAAATAGTGGTGTATTGCGTGTAATCACACAGTATAGTTCAAGCACGTATTTTCTTCATCAGGGAATCGAAGTTGGATTTGAATATGAGCTGGTACGTGAATTTGCGCGTGAGCATGACCTGGCACTTGAAGTGGTTATCATTGGAGACGACGAAAACCCGTTCGATCTGCTTAACAGCGGCGACGGAGATATCATCGCTGCAAATTATACAATCACAAGTGAAAGAAAGAAGTATGCAGCTTTCACACGCCCTTACAACATGGTTGACCAGGTTATCGTCTACTCTGATGAAATTGAAGTAAAACCACAGACGTTGTCTCAGCTTTCCGGCAGTGGTATTCCGATTTCAGTTCGAAGAAACAGCTCTTACTATGAGAGGCTCATGGAGCTGATTTCTGAAGGATTTGATATCAAACTGAATATCATTCCGGATGAGATGGATACCGAATCGACACTATTCCAGGTGGCAAATGATCAGTTACTTGCCACTGTATCAGATAATAATATGTTTAATGCTGCTATCAGGTATATGGATGGAATGGTAGAGGGTCCCAAAATAGCCGAATCGGACACAATTGCGTGGGCAATCAGGAAAAATGCACCGGATCTCGAATCACATCTGAACCAGTTTTTATACAAGCATTTTCGTTTTTCTAACGATAAAAACAGGCCAAAGCGCTCTACATTCCTGAATGTGCTGAGAAAAAAATACTTCGAAGAGGGGCCGCATCTTGCAGAATATTACAACCCGGACTGGCAGTACCAGAATGTCGGCATTATCTCTCCTTATGATGATTTGATAAGAGCTGTTGCTGATTCAATGGATATTGACTGGCTGATGCTTGCAGCCATGGCTTCACAGGAATCCAAATTTAACCCGAATAGTAAAAGCTGGGCGGGAGCTGTGGGTCTGATGCAGATTATGCCGGATTTTTCGGAGGTGGAGTACCAGGATTTATATATACCTGAAGTGAATGTTCGGGAAGGAGCACGTATCATAAAAGAACATCTTAAGCACTACTCATACCTTGACAGCCTGAACCAGTGGGCATTTGCACTTGCAACTTATAATTCAGGAATGGGGCACATTGCGGACGCAAGACGCCTTGCAATCGACCAGAATAAAAACCCGAATGAATGGGAACATGTATCAAGTGCACTTCTGAAATTGATGCAGCGAAAATATTATCAAAATGCCCGTTATGGCTTTGCCAGGGGTATCGAAACCGTTCAGTATGTGAATGAAATTTTGAACCGGTATAAAACTTACGAAACAATTCTGGCCCTTTCAGAGAATAAGGCGGAACTTAACAAAGCAGGTATAATCGGCTTAAAAACATTTAAAATTCCGTAGTATTTATTTGGCTACGGATGCTTAAGTTATTTATGCATTGCTTCAATTATTTTGTCCGACAATATCATCTATCTCTTTGAGTATTTCTCCGTAGCGTTCCCATTCGCCATTTTCAAGAGCTGTTCGTAAATTCTCCCAAAGGGACCTGAATTTGTTCAGCTCTTCAGACTCTACACCGGCTGCGGGTAAATCCTCAGGCGGGATTTCTCCGACTGAAACATCCCGGGGAAGATCACCGCGAGCCAGGAAGTCGGCTTCATCACCAAACAGTTCAAACATGGCAGCTTCTATCGTTGGCTGCATAGCTATATTGTCACCGATTGCAACAATCACACGCTGCAGCTGTGGAATATCCACTCCTTCGGCGAGCAAAAATACAGGTTCTACGTAGAGAAATGAATTTTCAATGGGGATTACCATCAGGTTGCCTCTTATAACACGTGAACCGCGCTGGTCCCAGAGTGCAATTTGAGTGGATATTTCGGGATCCTGGTCAATTTGAGCTTCTATCTGAGAGGGGCCGTAAATCAGACGATCCTTTGGCAATTTGTATACAATGAGCTGGCCATAATCTTCAGGGTCACTTTTTGCTGTCATCCAGGAGATCATATTATCCCTGTTTTCCGGCGTAAGCGGACTAATGAGCATAAATTCCAGCTCATCCTCACCCGGAAGGCGAGCCAGAACGTAATAGGGTTCCATTAAAATTTGTTGTCCGCCATATTTTTCATTGGGCCGTGTCCACAGATCTTCCTGGTTGTAAAAAACCTGTGGTCTGGTCATATGATACCTGTTGAATATCTCAAGCTGAATTTCAAACAGGTCTTGCGGATATCTGAAATGTTTATTCAGGCCCTCAGGTAACTCTTCAAGGGATTTGAACAGGTCCGGGAAAATATCATCGTATACCTTTAGAACAGGATCGTTTTCATCAACCACATAATAATCAACGGTTCCGTTATATGCGTCAATAACAATCTTTACTGAATTGCGAATATAATTTACACCTCTGTACTTTTGAGAGTAAGGGAAGAATTCAGAAGTTGTATATGCATCCTGAATCCAGTAAAGCTGGCCGTTGCTTTTTACCAGGTAAGGGTCATTGTCGAGCTGCAGGAAGGGCGTTATTTTTCTGATTCTCTCCTGGACACTGCGCCATATCTGAAGACGACTTTCATTAGTTATATACTGGGAGAGAAGTATATTTATATCGCTCAATTCCCATGCAAAGAGCAGCTTTCTGAACCAGTTGCTGAATTGTATTCCGCCACTGCCGGAGTAGTTTATATAGACATTATCGTCACCGGCAGGGTAGTGAAGTTCTTCAATTCCTGTGTTTACAATATAATACCCGGAACTGCTTTCGCCATAGTAGATAGCAGGATTATCAATACTCAAATCATCACTTTCATAAACAGGAGGGATGTCGCGCACTACAAGCACAGGTTCACCCTGGCTGTCTGTCTCAGTGACCGGGCTCATTGTCAATCCATAACCATGTGTAAACTGCATATGGCGGTTTACCCAGGTATCAGACTGACTTGGAAGTTCACGGGCAATTTCTCTTGCTGAGAGCATCATTTGGGTTAATTCACCATCTACCACATACCGGTCATTGTCTACGGTGTAAAATTCGTAGTATGAGCGAATTTCCTGGAGCTGTTTGTATGTTTGAATCAACAGTCTCGGATCCCATAAACGTATATTGTCAATCGCATCCTGGTTGTTTCTTATGTCTGCAATGCCCAGGGTGTCGTCTGCTTCATACTCTACCTCTTCCACATTATCGAGTCCGAATGCAAGACGTGTCATGTCAATATTATGCTCCAGATAGGGAGTTTCAAGCTCTAATTCATTTGGAGTTACAGTAAAATTCTGAACAATCCCGGGGATAATCAACTGTCCGAAAATTGCAACAATGACCGCCAGAATGGCGATTCCCGGTATTACTCTTCCAAAATTTATCCACCGGCTCAGAAACAGAATTATGGCAAGGCCGAAAGTCAGAATTGTGAGAATCCAGATCGTTGGCAAAAGAATTGTCATATCGGTATAACCGGCACCAAATATGATTCCGTCAGCCTTGAACAAGAGGCCGTACCGGTCCAGAAAAAATCCGGCCGATATCATCAGAACCCAGAGAGCGGCATTGAATTTTAGCTGATTAAGTATCTCCGGTTTGGAAACAAGGCCCCGATCAGGGTTCATACTGATCAGGCCTGTAAAGAAATAAACCATCGACAATATCGCGAGCGTCAGAAAGGTGATAACAACCAGTGATGATTGAATCAATTCCCAGAAAGGAAGCTGAAACATGTAAAATCCGATATCACGGCCAAATAGCGGATCTTCATTGCCAAAGGGGACGTTCCAGAGAAACCGGAGTGATTCGTCCCAGCGAATGTAAAAACCAAATGCAAAAAGAAAGGCAAGAACCAGCGCCGCTAAAGTAAAAAGCTGGCGTATACGTTTTTGTTGTGCAGGGTCAGCCAGGTCAATGTTTATGTTCTGAAGCGGCGTACCTGAGAAATTTGCAAAGCGTATCTGTTTTGCCAGGTATCTGAAATTTAGTACAAGGTAGATTCCCGCAACAGCAAAACCAGTGACGATTAATACCAGTTGTGTGATGCGAAGTGTCCAGAATATCTGTACGTAACCCACTTCCCGCAGCCAGAGCCACTCCATAATCCAGCTCGATGAAATGGTAATGATTACAAGCGGAATCAGTATAAAAAGGGCAATTCGTAAAAATCGTGAAGAGATCATAGACGGTTTATTTAGTCATTATAATTAAACCAAAATACAAATTACAACAATGATATGTGAAGATATGTGGTTAACCGGGACAGGGTTGATTTGTATATGAAATGAATTTAAAACAGCTGTTTCTGCTCCCGGTAAAATCAGTTTGAATACCCTATCGAGAGCGTCCGCTCGTGAGCATGAGTTTATAATTCGAAAGCAAAAAGAAAGGACGGATTTTCATCCTGCCGAAGACGTTCCTGTGCCAGTTTTTCTTCAAAAAGTTTTTCAACGTCTTTCAGTGTATCGGTATCAGCAGGAGACAGGTCCCACCGGATTGCTTTAAATCTTGGCAGCCTGAGTGTATATCCTGCTTTGGTTCGCTTATTCACCTGGATATCATCGAACTCGAGTTCAACAACGATATCGTGCAGCAAGCCGAGAGTAGGGCCATACTTCTCGACAGTAATCTCTTTAATCCGGTTATTCAGTTTTTTAAGTTCCTGGTCGGTGTATCCGCCGTATGCTTTTCCGATTGGGATAAACTCCTCTTCATACCGCTCATCGTTTTTAACCGAAATTCCAAGTGTAAAATCCGAGTAGGTTCCCCCGCGCTTGCCGCTTCCTGCATGTGCATACATCATTACGGTATCGAGTGATCCCCCGGGCTTTTTAACTTTAAGCCATGTTTTTTTTCGCTGCCCGTATTCGTAGTTACTTCCCTTTTTCTTCAGGATCAATCCTTCGTTTCCGTGTGCAAGTGCGCGCCTGAAGAGTGTTTCAACATGTTCCTTGTTTTCTACGGCAACCTGTGAAGAGACAGGAACGGAGTATTCTTTCCCCATACCGATTAACTTCTGCCTGCGCTTTTCCAGGGGCATGTCGAAAAAAGGCTCACCATCAGCATAGAGCAAATCATATGAAATAAACAGAACCGGGTATTGGTCCAGGATTTTTTTACCCGGCTTTTTTATGCCCATTCGTTTTTGAAGCAGCTGGAAAGGCAGAATTTTTTGATCTTTAAAGACGCAGATTTCGCCGTCAAATACGGCTGGCGGAAGGTTCCTGCCTGCGAAAAAAGTGGTGATATCCGGAAAACTGGTTGTGATATCATTCAGATCGCGTGAAAACAGCCGGATATGGCTGCCCGATACATGAGCCTGGCAGCGCATTCCGTCAAATTTTTCTTCTGCAACATACTCTTCAAAGTTATCAACAGACCGGCTCTCAACAGGGGATGCAAGCATAAAAGAGAGAGGATGGAACAGTCGGAATTTTGCTTCATCCAGCCGCCCGATTTTTGCAAGCAGTGCTGTTTTACCAATACTTCCGGTAATCATATGGGCATAACGTATCTCTTCTGCGTCTTTTTCAAATGCTTTGGCAACGGATGAAATGACGCTTTTTGTTTCAAACCCGATCCGGAGCGATCCCTGACCCAGCATCCTGATAAAATATTTGATTTCAACCGGAGTCATTTTCTTCCACGTGTCAATCAGAATTTCCTGTTTAACGTCTCTTGATGATGCAGCGTAAAGTGATTCAAATACATTTTCGATTTGCCGAAGCGTTAATGGCCGCGGGGTGCGTTTCAAGCGTGCAGCCTCCATATTCTCCATCAGTTTTTCAATGGTTTCGGAACTGCTCCCTGTCGCGGTTCTGCATGGCTTAAATACCATGTCGTAGTCTACTTCGCAAAATCCGGCCGCAGCCATCGCACTTGTGCGGCTCCCGACGGATGCCCGTTTTCCGGAAATACTTTCAAAGGCTCCTTCACCGATAAATCGTGCGGCCAGATGAAGCTCATCATCCGATTCAAATTCACTGAGAAACCTTGCACAAATAGCAATTTTGGCATTGGTTGAGCGTGTTTCAGCGACCTGTTGTAAGGTGTTACAAAGTGTGTTGAAACTATTTTTTTGCATTATTAATAGACTGTTTTTAATGTAGTAAATGATCATATGTCAGTAAAACGGAACTCATCACAAACCCTTATGAATTTAAACGCAAACATAGAAACAGATCTTGAAAAGATCGAAAGGTTTGGTAAAATAAAGGAAGACGAAAATTTTGAGTTCAGGATATTTCTTAAACAGCAGGATCCTCGCCGGGTTGATAAAATAGTTCACAAATTAAACCGGGAGATTTCAGAAAAAATAGACTGTACATCCTGTGGAAATTGTTGTACGAAATTGAAACCCAATGTTACAGATCAGGACATTGAAAAGCTATCAGCCTGCCTGAAAATCTCGCCGGAAAAAATTCGAAATGATTACACGGTGAGTGAGGGTAGTGAACAAATGTTCAAAAACCTTCCATGCAGCTTTCTTAAGAGAAAAAAATGTACTGTTTATGATGACAGACCGGATGATTGCCGGTCATATCCACATCTTCATAAAGCTGATTTCACATCGAGACTTTTCCAGGTTATAGCAAATTATTCTGTATGTCCTATTGTATTTAATGTATTTGAAAGATTGAAACATGAGCTTCGGTTTAAATAAAAAGGGAATATTAGCTGATTATTTCAATACTATTCTCATTCGATTAAAGGTTAAAAAAATTCTGATTTGATTCCTTCATTATCCAGGAAATGTTGCAATACCTGCGGATTTGGTGTGTGTGTGATATAAACCTTTTCCGGATCTATTTTTTTACAGAGAGATACAAGTTCAAAAAAGTCAATATGATCGGATAGTGGAATCATCTTGTCAACATTTAACTGGGCCCGACGGGATTCAAGAGCGGCCCAGCCTGAGCAGTAGGCAATCCGTTTCTTTTTCACATTACTTGCAAAACCGCCGGCCAGAGCAGATGAAGGCGTAACCAGGATCTTGTCTTTACAGCTTGCGCGGTCGTAGGACGAATAATTTCCAAGATCCCAGCCTTCGTTTGAGTATACTTCTGCTAATTTAAAACCTGCTCCGTGAATCTGGACCGGCAGATCAAGAGGAGCCAGCATATGCATAATTTCCTGAGCTTTCCCAAGATTATATCCGAGAAAGACCGGGGTGTATCCGTCATCCAGTGAAGTGAGAGCAAACGTTCTGATCTCTTCTGCCAATTCATCATGGCTCTTCCACCTGTAAATAGGTAGTCCAAAGGTGGCTTCGGTGAGAAAATAATCGATATTCTCCGGAATTGTGAATCCTTCGGTAGCAGGGGATGCCGGCGCACGGTAATCACCGGTGTAGAGCAGTGAACCTTCATCCGTTTCAATAAAGAACATGGCGGACCCGAGAATGTGTCCGGCCGGATAGAGTGTAATTCTCACATTATCGATTTCAACAGGATCTTCAAATTGAGGCGAAACAGCTTCCCCCCTGAATCCTCTCTCACGCATGAGTTTGACTGTAGGATCCGATGCATAGACCTTGCAGGTCCGGTCACGCGGCATGTGATCGGCATGAGCGTGTGTGATACATACAACTTCAGCTTCCGGATTAGATGCATCCAGGGCTATGCCGTAATCGGGAAGGAAAAAGCCGTTGTAACCGTGTTTGGTGATATTCATGTTTTTAGTAGTCAGCAGTCAGCAGACAGCTTCTCATAATTTTAGATTTAAGTGACATAAACGTAATGATGCTTTTGATGTTATTGATAAAAAATATTGGATTACCGGAATTTTATTGGAATTTAGTAACGGATGCACTCCGTTAAAAGTTCTTATCAAACCAAGCTGTAAACCTGGAGATTCTTCGACTCCATTCCACTCGTCGCGTTGCTCCTCACTCCATTTCGCTCAGAATGACAGTCTCCGTGTAATAAGAAGGGCGGCGTATCAAAACCGGTATTGCACAGGTAAATTTGCCACGCCGCCGGTTACGATTTTCGTTCGGCGGGTAGACCGATTGTAGTTCCCAGCCTGGATTTGATACCCGCCGCGCTCTCTAATGGGTGCCCTGTCATCCTGACCGATCCCGACAGCAAACAGAATGTATTATCAGCAAAGCATTTACCCTGTCGGGTGAGTGGAAGGCTCTCCCGCTTACGGGCAACTGCTTTTAACAGAAAACCCCGCTGGCAGTAAGCTTTACACCACCAGCTGGTAATAAAGCAGGAACATAATAATGCCGAGTGACACCATATTGGCAGCGGTAAAACGTATTTTTCCTGAAAGTTCATCGACACGGATTAACAGAATTCTTGATGTTTCCTTCCAGTGTACCAAAAATTGAGAGATTGTAAATAATATGATCACCAGCCAGACGGAGAACAGAAACTCTATCCATGTGAAAGGAAAGAAAGAGAAAAAGAGACAGACGAGGGAGAATACAAAGAGAAACTTAAGAACCTGAATAAATACAAACGGCGGATCGGACTGCTTCGCCTGGAGCAGAAGGTAATTTTCAATCTCTTCCGTTCTGGTGAGCAGATAGACCCCAAGAGTGATCAGCGTAATACCAAGGGTGAGATAACAGAGTATAAACCATCGAAAGGCAATTTC